>CETI01125295.1_pt1 | contig 12218 bp, 10 predicted proteins | sample 361441 | NCBI WGS metagenome assembly CETI01 (sample SAMEA2622478, study PRJEB7988) | marine metagenome | biome: marine biome (ENVO:00000447); feature: deep chlorophyll maximum layer (ENVO:xxxxxxxx); material: "saline water (ENVO:00002010), including plankton (ENVO:xxxxxxxx)" | depth 90 m | reverse complement strand
AGTTATTGCTACTCGGGACTCCGACTTCACCCTCCTCGCTCGTGCGCTTGAGGAAACTCTGGGCGTCGGTGTTGCGAAGAATGCCATTGAATTGGCACAGTGGTTGTGAAATGTCTCGTATCGACGTCCAAGTGGAGGCGGACAGTGATCTGCTGAGCGTTCTCCAATCAGTCCACGATAACGCAACAAGTAATCGCCTTCGACGGATGATTGACGATGGTCGTGTACATATTGACGAAAAGGTCTGCCGTGTGGCACGAACTCCTGTAATTGTCGGGCAAAAAGTATCGATTCTCCCTCGTGCACAAGGAGATGCTCCAAAGCGTCAATCTCGAAGTTCACTCGAACTCCCCAAAATTCTCTATGAGGATGATAGGTTGCTAGTAGCCGACAAACCAGCAGGCCTCTTGTCTGTAACTACATCAAAGGGGAAGGAAAAGGATACAATGCACGCTCGTGCCTTCGAATATGCTGCAATTGAAGGAGGTAGGGTATTCATCGTTCATCGTCTTGATAGAGAGACTTCTGGATGTATGCTATTCGCTAAGGATGAACGGACTAAGCGCTATCTCCAGGAACAGTTTGCAGATCGTTCTATTCAGCGAATATATCATGCAATACTTCTCGGTTATTTACCAGAGGAGACGGGCCTTGCTAGAGATTGGATTCAGGAGTCTAAGGATCTTCGGGTGAGAATTGCTCCACATCGGAATGCTACGAATGCTAAGGAGGCGATTACATATTGGAGGGTAGAGGATACATCAGAGACACATTCTCTTGTTTGCCTCGATATTCGAACTGGACGTAGGGCACAGATACGTCTCCAGATGGCTGCACGTAATGCACCTGTTGTTGGTGATACCATGCATGGCCAAGGTCGTGCAAAAACTGGGCGCCTTTGTCTACATGCATCATCATTGAGCTTCAATCATCCAAATGGAGAAACACTTCAGGTTAAATCCCAGATTCCAGACATATTCCGGCGTGTTATGAAACGTGGTCATTGAGACGTCCGTTGCCATACGCCGACATATCGGTCGATATCTGGCCAATCCTCAAGCACAATTGGTTGGAAGATTACTACTTCTAACGAAGAGAACCGTTCCATAAGCCATCTTCGAGAGAGTGGCCAAGGTAGAGACATTTCTTCCTTGGTTCGATTTGTGGCTTCACGGCCGATACTAATCAAGCGCCCTTTGGGTTTGAGTAATGTTGGAAGTACCTTTGCGGCCTCTTCCCTGATTCCAATAGGTATTGCTTGCAGGATGTGAATTTCCACTACTAGGTCGAAATTTTCAATCCATCTTTGAGGGGGTTGGGTCACATCCCCAACTTCCCAATGCACGGATGACGATGAGAACCGCTCTTTGCACCAAGCAACACAGGAAGCAGACAAATCAAATGCAACAACTTCCCAACCCCTTTGTTCCAGATATACAGCATCATCCCCAAGGCCACAGCCCACCATTAGTGCACGCCCCGGTACCAGTGGATCGCGTTCTAACTCATCTTTTAGAATTGGATTAACACCCATTCTTGCCCATGGAATCAGTGCAGAATCTCCTTGAGCACTGGCATAGAGATCCTCAAACCAACGGAGTGGTTCTCCATCATTCTCAGCAGCTACCGAAAGTGCTTGCAAGTGCCGCTGGATATCCTCATCCTCTTGCCTTTCAGCCCAATCATCATCCATACATATTCACTCAGTATTCAGGAGGGTTCGAACAACATCGTCTATTGATTCTAATTCAATTTTTGATTGAACTATATGACCGTCCGCCAATCGTTTGATTTCGATTTTACCCGATTCAATATCTCGTTCACCAATAATCATCACCAGATTAACACCAATTCCATTCGCCCATCGCATTGCTCGTTTGAGACCCCTATCTCGAACTTCTAGGTGGACGATGTGGCCCTTATCTCGTAGACCCCCTACAATTGGCAGAACTTGTGTATGGACATCCCCGAGAGGAATGACGGCGATTTGACCACGTTCTTGATTTTGAAGATGAACTCCTTCATTTTCCATTGCTAACAACACTCTATCGAAACCCAATCCGAATCCACAACATGGGTCTAAATCAGGCTGATCGAATAGATGCATGAGGCGGTAAGACCCTCCTCCGAGGATTTGACTCTCTCCTCGAAGAGATGGGACGTGAAATTCAAACACCATTCCAGTGTAGTAATCTAAGCCTCGAGAAATAGTGAAGTCAATTTCGAGTTTTGGCGGAGCCGACGCTAGATTTTTTATTGCCTCAAGCATTTCTAAAAATCCATCTAAATCTTGCCAACATTTCTTTGCCCAATCGGCATCATGAGGGAACATTTTTCTTGCTGTTTCAATGGGGTCTCCTCCACGCTCAAAACAAGAAACAAAACCTCTGAGATTATCTATCCAATCATCACTGATACCCATTGCAATATTGTCATCTAACATCTCCCAGAATGTAGAAAAATCTCCTTTATCCAAAAGACGCATAGCATCTTCCAAAAAGCCTTCAGGATTATTCCCCTCATTCATTTCAATTTGTTTTAACACATTTCGAAGGATACCGACATGCCCGATTCGAAGTGTCCAATCTTGTAATCCGGTGGCTTGCATCATCCGAATAGCAAGTGCAATTACTTCTGCTTCAACCAGAGGTCCGGAAGCTCCGATATGTTCGATACCATATTGGTAAAATTCCCTGTATCGCCCCTTTTTGGATTCCTCATATCGGAAACATTGCCCGAAGTAAGATAGGCGATATGGTTTGGCATCTGCACGCATTGAATCGGCAACCATTCGCATTACTGGAGCCGTTAATTCAGGACGAAGTGTGAGGTTTCGGTCAGATCGATCTTTGAATGCATACAACTGATTGACAACTTCAGGTCCAGATTTTGCTGTGAACAGATCAAGACGTTCGAAGATTGGTGTTTGTACTCTATTGTATCCGTGACTATTTGCTACATTATCCAGTGCACGTTCTAGCGTCAAACGCTCTGCCATTTCATTCACACCGAAGTCACGTGTACCTCGGGGACGCTCAACCATGTCCGTCTATTTTCGACTAGGGTTCATCAGCCTTCGTCCACGTAGCATTAGGATGTATAACAAGAAGGAACCCAATACGAATCCGGTAGACTTCCAATACGAATCCATTGATTCCCAGGAAAGAAATTCGTATGTGGTGTTTATTTCTAGAACTACAACCCTGTACCAATCTATTACAACATAGATTAGAGCAATACATCCACCGACGAGTCCATGCCACCACAAAGGATCCTTTTCCGAGCGCTTCCATTCCATTAGCAGAATTGCTTGAGGAATAATATGAGATATTGAAAGCGCAGTAACCCATCCGATTGAAATTACTGGAAAGTAAATCCTAGCAAATGCGAACCAAAATCCAACCATAGTTCCGAATGCTAAACAGATAGCTGCACCGAGGGTGATATCGGACCCCTTCCGAATTAGATTATTTTTAGGCCACAGATCATGTAGACCAGCAAGCCCTACAGAAAGAGTAGCCAACTCAATTGACCATTGAGTGGCATAGAGGTAAAGATAACGTGGACCGTTAAGATAGACCGGTGCAATCATCATTGGTAGCATGATAGCAATCGAGATTACGCGAGCTCGTTGCTTTCCCATGATTATGAAATCACCCATCACATGTATGAGATGATTGCAGTTCCAAATTCACTACACTTGAGAAGGGTAGCATCATCCATTAGCCGTTCGAAATCATAAGTCACGGTCTTAGCCGAAATCGCTCCTTCCATGCCTTTCACTATGAGATTAGCAGCTTCACCCCAACCCATGTGGCGCAACATCATCTCAGCGGAGAGAATCAGGGATCCAGGGTTGACCTTGTCCTGTCCAGTGTACTTTGGTGCTGTACCATGAGTTGCTTCAAAGATTGAAATTCCAGTGTTGTAGTTGATATTCGCCCCAGGCGCAATTCCAATTCCACCGACCTGAGCGGCCAATGCATCTGAAATATAATCGCCATTGAGATTCATTGTAACGAGTACTGTATACTCTCTTGGCCGAGTGAGAACTTGTTGTAGCATAGCATCTGCAATTACATCCTTGATCACAATTGTATTGCCAGTTGTTGGATTCTTGAGAGTGCACCATGGGCCGCCATCAAGTTCCTCCGCACCAAATTCTTCCTTTGCGAGAGTGTAACCCCAATCTCGGAATCCTCCTTCGGTGAATTTCATGATATTCCCCTTGTGGACTAGAGTAACGCTGGGCTTATCCTCATCGATTGCATACTGTATAGCCGCTCGAACAATACGAGCAGTCCCCTCTTTACTAATCGGCTTGATACCGATACCAGAGGTTTCAGGGAATCGAATTTTATCTACACCCATTTCGTTTTGTAGGAATGAGATTACCTTCTGTACTTCAGCCGAACCAGCTTCCCATTCGATGCCAGCATAGACATCCTCACTATTTTCGCGGAAGATGATCATGTCTACAGCACCTGGGTCACGCACAGGACTCGGGGTTCCAGAGTACCAGCGTACCGGACGTACGCATGCGTACAGGTCTAATTTTTGTCGAAGAGCCACATTGAGGCTACGTATCCCTCCTCCAACAGGAGTTGTGAGTGGCCCCTTGATTGAAACAAGTCCTGACCGGATTGCGTCTAGAGTAGCTTCTGGGAGCCATTCTCCAGTGGCATTGAATGCCTTCTCTCCAGCGAGAACTTCGTTCCATACAATCCCTCTTTCTCCAGCGTAAGCCTTCTCGACGGCGGCATTCACGACGTTAATCATCACAGGCGTAATATCGATTCCAATACCGTCTCCTTCGATGTAGTGAACAATTGGATTCTTTGGCACACTCAATTGTCCATTCTGCATAGTAATCGCAGCCCCATTCCGGTCCATGGCCGAGGCATCATTGCCTCGTTCATCAATGAACCGGATGTACAAGGAAGAGTACGATGACAGTTTTGGGTCACGAAATAGCTTTAGTAGAACTATCAAATTCGATACTACTTAGCCCAAATACAAGCGCTTATTCCCTTACGTATTGAGGCGATGTTATGCGCAGAGTAACCCACATTATCCCTACACATACTGTTCTTGAGGGAGGGGGTTTCAAAGTTCGTCGACCAGTTGCAATGGGCAGGCTCATGAGTCCGTTTTTACTTCTTGATGAGATGGGTCCTGCAAATTATGCACCAGGTGAAGCAATGGGGGCTCCGTGGCATCCTCATCGCGGTTTTGAAACTGTAACATACATGCTAGCAGGAAAGATGCAGCACGAGGATAGTGCAGGTAACAAAGGCAATTTGAATCCAGGAGACGTACAGTGGATGACAGCTGGGAGAGGAATCATTCATTCAGAAGAGCCCCATGCTGATTTTCAGAAAAATGGAGGCTTGATGCACGGCTTTCAAATTTGGATCAATCTTCCTGCAAAGCACAAAATGATGCAACCACGCTACCAAGAAATCCCAGCAGATAAATCCCCCATCACAGAGAAAAATGGAGTTTGGGTTCGAGTGATTGCAGGCGAATGTCTAGGTTTGAAATCATCCATTGATACAATGGTTCCAATCGAGTATATCCATGCAAAAATGGATAAAAATCTCCTCCTCGAAAAAGAGATTGAATCATCTTTGAATGCGATGATCTATATCTTTGGAGGAGAAATCTCTGTTGAAAATAAAATCATCAAAGATGGTGAATTAGCCCTCTTATCAGAGGGTAAAAGAATCACCATCCAATCTAATGAGCCCTCTGAATTTCTAATTTTAGCAGGGCCCGAATTGAATGAACCCATTGCACGACATGGACCATTTGTGATGAATACTAGAGAAGAAATCCACCAGGCATTTTTGGATTATCAAAATGGTACATTTGTAAATTGATATTAGGGTGAATTTACTCGACCGTACCCTCAAGACCCCCGCTTGAATGCCGTATTCATGACGAGCAGGATTGAGTGGACTCAAGGAGAGGAGATGCTTGGGATTACAAGTGATGGTAAGCGTGTCATGATGCATACAGACGATACAGCAAGCCCAATGCAACTCCTCATTCTTTCACACGGTGCATGTTCAATGATCGATGTTGTTGTTGGCCTCAAGGGTCGGATGGAGAATGTCCGGGCGGCTTGGGTTGAAGTTGATGTTGATCGAGCAGAGTCCCCTCCTCGGAGATTAACTGCCGTGCGAATGCACTATGTCATTGAAGGAAATGTTCCCGAGAAATTAGTTCAGCGCCTCATCCACCAGAGCCATGAGAAGTACTGTTCTGTCGGCGCAACTATTCTTGGTGGCGAAACTTCGCTTGATTGGACTATGGAAATCCGTTCATAATCAGAGCCCGAGTATTTTTTTTGGATGATTGAAGAACTCTGGTAGGTCACAATCCAGGGCCTCCTCCTTTTCCATCCATGCCCCTTCAGCAAATGCACGACCTAGGCCGACACTTTCCATCCAAGCATACGCTTCTTTCCAACCGGAACGAGTCAATCCCACATCAAGTGCTGAGCGACCAAGACCTCGAGCATGTTGTTCCCCTTCGTCAGCAAACCATGATTCTAGGTCTTGAATATAAGATCGGAGTGCAGAGACACCGGCGCCAATACCTTGCGATATCGCCGGCATGGTCTCCATATGTTCCATCTCAAGATTTTCTCTCCTTGAAAGCTCAATTTTCAATAAATTAGCTAATCGATTTAGCAAATTATGACCTTCTTCATTCAATGCATCATCCGCCCAACCATAATCAAGCCCGATTGAGTATGGGTGGACCATTCTATTCACCCAAGTAACTCATCGACTAGTTTGAGATGGCGCTCGAAACTAATTCCCAATTCACTTCGTTTCTTGGCAAGGAGTCTAACTTCAGCAGGGTCGAGAATACCATCGACCCATACGGTTTGCAGAAGCATCACATACGTGGCTTCAGCCTTACTCACATCGTTCTGATTCGATGGTTTTGGTTCGAAGTCTGCCCCCCCCAACAAACTTCCATGACTAAAATCAGAATTTTCCAAGTCCTCTTCATCATCTACCAAATCCGAGAGCGCATCATATCCTCGATCTTCATTTTCTTCCTTTGAGATTGCATTGACCCGAGATCCGATGCCGAGCTCCTCAAAAGGGTCAACATCACTATGATCCTCGGAATCGATTGAAGCACTAGGCAAACCGAACTCCTCTTCTTTGTCCTCGCTGTCCATAGTAACCGAGAAACATTAGGGGTTGTTCAAATCATCTTGTTCCCGAGTGTAAAAAAAAATGTTTTTTTTCCATCATTATACTATCCTTCCGGGCAACAGATTCGCATTAGGGAATAGCCATTGGAAGCCACCTCTCCCTAAATCATCATTAACTATCGATTTAGCCATGAGACTCCCGCGCTCAGATAACATTGCGCAGCCCACTGGTATGGACATTAAGAGAGGTGAATAAGGCATGCAAACCACGATGAATGGAAGCAATGATGGAACGAGTGGTATGAACATTGAACGCAGATTCACAACCCTTGGCGACGACCCATTTGATGCCTTCGAGTGGATGACTACAAGTATTCAGATCAAAAATCAGGATGGGTCCGTTGCTCACGATATGGAAGATGTCTGCTTCCCAGTGGGATTTGAAGGGGTTCCAGGCACTGTTGCAGCACAGAAGTACCTCCGAAAGGCAGGAGTTCCTACTGCATTACGTCCTGTCCCCGAAGACAACGTCCCAATTTGGCTTCAGCGCTCAGCTCCAGATGAAGAGAAGTTGCAAGCTATGGAGCCCGAAGATCGCTACTGTGCTGAGACCGACTTTCGTCAGATGTTTAGACGCCTTGCGGGAACTTGGACCTATTGGGGTTGGAAGCACGGATATTTCGCATCTGAAGAAGACGCGCGCGCTTACTTCGATGAGATGTGTTACATGATTGCAAGCCAACGCTCTGCTCCAAACAGCCCACAATGGTTCAACACAGGTCTCCATTGGGCTTACGGAATTGAAGGCAAACCTCAGGGGCACAAGTACGTAGATCCCGAAACAGGCATTCTCACCGAGTCCACCAATTCCTATGAGCACCCTCAACCTCATGCATGCTTTATTCAAAGTGTAGCAGATTCTCTCGTGGGAGGAACAGAATCCATTATGGGGCTCTGGGAACGTGAGGCTTTACTGTTCAAGTTTGGTTCAGGGACTGGTTCTAACTTCAGTAATATTCGAGGTAAAGAAGAACCACTTTCTGGTGGAGGGCGCTCATCAGGCCTTCTCTCCTTCCTCAAGATTGGTGATCGCGCAGCCGGGGCAATCAAATCCGGAGGAACTACCCGTCGAGCTGCGAAGATGGTCACACTCGATCTTGATCACCCAGATATTGAGGAATACATTAACTGGAAAGCATCCGAAGAAGAGAAAGTATCAGCTCTAATCATAGGGAGCAATCAATTACAGAAGCATGCGAACGCTCTCCTTGCAACGATGTGGTCAGAGGATGCCGAAGTTGCCTCAACAGACCCTGCGACGAACGAGCCTCTCAAGCGTGCCATGATTGCAGCTGTGAAGGACAACGTCCCTCAGCCACACATCAAACGTATCATCGACCTTGCGGGTCAAGGATGGCGCTCGGTGAATTTCGAGCGGTTTGATTCAGATTGGCAAGGTGAGGGATATATCACCGTCTCAGGTCAGAATAGCAACAATTCTGTTAGGGTTCCGAATGAGTTTATGGAAGCAGTCGAAGCAGGCCAGGATTGGAATCTTGTCTGGCGAACAGAGAAGGAGAAAGCATTGGCAGAGGGGCGCAAACCTGAGCCATGCAAGGTACTTCCAGCGCAGCAACTTTGGGATCAAATTGCCTACACTGCTTGGGCGTGTGCGGATCCTGGTGTTCAGTTCGACTCTACAATCAACGAATGGCATACATGTCCCGAAGGTGGCCGAATCAATGGGTCCAATCCTTGTTCAGAGTACATGTTCCTCGATGATACAGCTTGTAATCTAGCCAGTATCAACCTTCTAGAGTACTATGACACAACAACTCGAACATTCCAGGTTGAGGACTTCCAGCACAGCGTCCGGCTCTGGACTGCAACCCTCGAAATATCAGTTCTAATGGCTCAGTTTCCATCAGCAGAGATTGCTCAGAAGTCCTACGAGTACAGGACTCTTGGCCTCGGATACTGCAATTTAGGATCTCTTCTCATGCACATGGGAATTCCATATGATGATGACCGCGCCCGCTCAATTTGCGGCGCACTTACCGCAATTATGTGCGGAGAATCTTATGCGACTAGTGCAGAACTCGCCAGCATCCTCGGGCCATTCCCACGTTATGAGGAGAATAGTGAGCACATGCTTCGTGTGATTCGTAACCATAGGCGAGCGGCGTACGATGTCGAGTCAAAAGAGTACGAAAATCTCAGTGTCAAGCCAATGGGAATCGAACCATCACTTTGCCCCGACGACCTTCTTGATGCAGCACGTGAGTCTTGGGATCGCGCATTGAACTTGGGCTCTGAATTTGGATTTAGAAATGCCCAGACCACGGTAATAGCACCTACTGGGACCATCGGTCTTGTGATGGCATGTGATACCACAGGCGTTGAACCATCGTTTTCCTTAATCCAGTTCAAGTCCCTTGCAGGCGGAGGCATGTTGAAGATTATCAACAACGGCGTAAAACTTGCTCTTTCCGAACTTGGCTACAATGACGTTGAGATTAACGATATTGAATCCTATGTTATGGGCACCAAGAGTATCGAGCGTTGTGAGACTCTGACACGTGAACGATTGATGAAGGCTGGATTTACCGAAGCCGAGTTCGCTCGAGTTGAAGATGCGATTGGCGGAGCATACGATATTCGTGGCGCATTCAGCCCCAATAGTTTGGGCGAATCCTTCTGCACTGATATTCTAGGTTTGAATCAGGAGCAAATTGAGAATCCTTTCTTTGATGTTCTCAGCCATATTGGTTTCACTTCTGCTGAGATAGATGGTGCTAACGATCATGTATTCGGTCGTATGACCATTGAGGATGCACCACATCTCAAGGAAGAACACCTCGAAGTCTTCGATTGTGCGACTCCAGGTGGCAAATATGGTACGCGTTCTATCGCATGGCCCGCCCACGTTCGGATGATGGCAGCAGCCCAACCATTCATCTCTGGCGCGATTTCAAAAACAGTAAATCTTCCATCTGATGCTACTATCGATGATATTCGCGATGTGTACAATCTCTCACATTCTACGATGAATAAGGCAACTGCAGTATACAGAGATCAAAGTAAGCTATCGCAGCCGTTGATGAACAAACTTGTAGACACTACTTCGATGGATGAAATAGATGAAAATGAATCAGCAACAGTAACCACTGAACAAGCGGTTGAGCAAGTTAAGTCGGCTTTACCTCTACCGGATCAACAGGCACAACCGATTGCCGAAGCCTTTGTTCAAAATTACATTGCAACGCGTCGCCCTCTCCCCGATGTCCGAGAATCAAAGGTGATGAAGGCGCGCGTTGGAGGACATACCGTCTATCTATCATCGAGTATGTATGAGGATGGCCGCCTTGGTGAGATCATGTTAACAACTTCGAAGGAAGGAATGGCTTGGCGCTCATTGTTGAATCAGTTTGCAATCGCAGTTTCCATTGGTCTACAGTATGGAGTACCCCTCGATGCTTTTGTCAAGTCATTCACCTTCCAGAAGTTTGAGCCTAGTGGCATGGTGGCCGGAGGTTCCGGTCGCGTGAAGATGGCCACATCCATCGTGGATTATATCTTCAGAGAATTAGCCATCAATCATTTGGATCGCGAGGACTTAGCCCATGTGACAGAGGAAGATCTCGATACGACTTCCATCAGTCGCCCAGAGTCTACGCCCGATGGAGTGTCTCGCACCATGGGGTCTCAGCGCAACATCCAGACCACGTTGGATAGTGTGATGAATATCCAGGAACTTCAGGAGCTAGAAGAGGAGCCAACAATCAGTTCTGAATTGAGTGCAGAGGAGAATGCGATGCGAAGCGCTCGAGCACTCGGCTTCACAGGAGATATCTGCACGAATTGTGGAGGTAGCCAAATGGTTCGTAATGGAACCTGTCTCAAGTGCAATGAGTGCGGTGAGACTACCGGCTGTTCCTGATTATTCTGAAAGGGTAAATTCAATCCCATTTTCGGCGAGACGTTGGACCAATCTTGTTCCAGCAGTCGGATTGAGTCGAGCCATTTCGTTTGCAAAACGCTTGATTCGAACCTGAGAAGTTTCATCATCCATCTTAATCAGATTCACTAGAATTCCTTGTTCATCAATTGGATCAATTTGCATTGCCATTCTCAAACCTGAATCCACAAACCTCCTCCTAACTCTAGGATCTTCATGTTGACTTGCTCTCATCGCTCGAATCATGAATTCGATTGGATCATGATGGGCTAAGACAGGTAGAGCACTGGTTGCAATTACTGCGGCATCTCCATCCTCTTTGAGGCTGGCATCAATAATGACCTTCGCAACACTGACTGATTCCGAAATGATTCTTTCAGCGAGTGAAGCGATGTCTACGCGTCTTTTTTCATCTCCATTTGCAAGTATTGCGTTTACGATTTTACCCGCCAGGATTGCATCTGTTCGCAAAAGATGAGGAATAATTTTGATTAGAATAGATGACCATTTATTGTCTGTTAACTTTGAATCAAGTCTCTCTGCCATTCTTAGTGGGACATACAAATGACCCCGGTTCACAATTTCAGCCCACCAAACTTCTGGTAGCGGACTCTCTTCTCCGATTGAATCAACAATATCGAGTAACCAAGCTGCTGCAATAGCACCGTCGATATGTACTTCTACAGATTCATCATCCATATTTCGGCCATCCCAATCGAGATGATATGGGCCAGGTGCTGCTCTTGTTTGCCACCTTCCAGGAGGCCGACCCAGAGCGAGTGATTCTAGGAGATGGAAACCATCTTCTTGGATGCACGAAGGACGTTGAAGGCAAGCTCCGGCGAACAGTGCCATGCCCCAAAACCACCGATCTGAATCAGGTGTGACTTCATCGAGACCAGCTCGTAACCACTCGACAATTCTCTCTTTGAGAAAATGGTCTGCTAGATTCTCTTGTGTCTCAAGAATATATCGATCGAGAGCCCTCTCTTCATCGATTGCACGCCTTACATAATCTGGCCTTTCAGATTCGAGATGGGTGACGATTATTCGTTTGAAGCCAGCTTTGTCTAATGCATCGAC
>CETI01228463.1_pt1 | contig 12233 bp, 9 predicted proteins | sample 361441 | NCBI WGS metagenome assembly CETI01 (sample SAMEA2622478, study PRJEB7988) | marine metagenome | biome: marine biome (ENVO:00000447); feature: deep chlorophyll maximum layer (ENVO:xxxxxxxx); material: "saline water (ENVO:00002010), including plankton (ENVO:xxxxxxxx)" | depth 90 m | reverse complement strand
ATTTTCAAATATGAAACTTAATTTGGGAAAATTGAAATAGCAAATCCCCCAGCAGCAACAGTTGATATTTTAATTTTACTTTTTGATGTAACCGTTATATTTTCAATTTTATAAGATTGTGGATTTTTTGCATAATCTGCATCCTTAGAATCGCTATAAATTGTAGCAGTATATTTTTTATTCTTATCGAGAAAACTAAAATCAACTTCTGCTTTCCTTTTATTATAACCATTTGAATTTCCAACAAACCAATTATCAGTACCCTTTTCTTTTCTAGCAATAGTTACATACTCTCCAGGTTCAGCTTCTAAATAAACCGATTGATCCCAATCTAAAGCAACATCTTTAATAAATTGAAAAGCATCAGAAAAACGCATATAATTCTTTGGTAAATCAGCTGCCATTTGTAAAGGGCTATACATAATAACATATAACCCAAGTTGATTGGCTAAAGTTGTTGTAACTGATCCTGGTGCAAGAGTTTCATTTAGATTTGGTGTGAAATCAGGTCTGTTTTTTCTTGGGTCCATTTCAAAGATTCCCGGTGTATAATCCATAGGGCCACCAATTAATCTTGTAAACGGTAAAATAGTTGTATGATTTAGCTTGGAGCCACGAAACTCTGCACCCCTAGCAGACTCATTTCCAATATGATTTGGATAAGTCCGTGAAACACCTGTTGGTCTTACAGCCTCGTGTGCATTTACCATTATTTTATAATCTGCAGCCTTGTCAATTGCATAAATGTAATGATCAACCATATACTGACCATAATGTCTTTCACCTGCAGGAATTATTCTTCCTACATATCCACTCTTAACTGACTTATAGCCATATTTATTCATTAGGGAATATGCTTCGTCCATATGTCTTTCATAATTTCTAATGGCTCCGGAAGTTTCATGATGCATCATTAAACTAATTCCTTTTTCTCTTGCATAGTTGTTTAATTTTTCGATATCAAAATCGGGGTATGGTGTCATAAAATCAAATACATAGTCCTTTTTCTTATCAAACCAATCCTCCCATCCAATATTCCAACCCTCAACAAGTAAAGCGTCAAAACCATGTTTAGATGCAAAGTCAATATATCTCATCACCTTTTGGTTATTCGCAGCGTGTGAATCATTTGGTTCCAACTCATCATAATTTGTTTCATTAATCCTTACAGAAGAAAGATCATTTGTATACCACCATGTACTTTGACCTGTAATCATTTCCCACCATACACCCATATATTTGGTAGGTTTTATCCATGAGGTATCTTCAATATTAGAGGGCTCATTTAAATTATATGTAATTCTACTTGCTAAAATATCTCTTGCATCATCACTTACAATTACTGTTCTCCAAGGTGTATTATGTGGAGCATTCATATAAACCATGTTGCCATAAGCATCAGGAGTAAGATGACTTTCAAAAGTCATATTTGAAGGATTTAACTTTAAATGCATTGCAGAATATTCTATCAATGCAGCCTCATGAATATTTATATAAAGACCCTCATCTGACTTCATCATTAACGCTGTCTGAACTGCCAGGTCTGAAAATCTATACATTGATACATTCTCCTCATTAAACTCAATGGATTTTTGCTTTATTTCAGAAAGCCTTGAAGTGGTATAATTATATTCCTGAGTATCATAGTCACCTGGAATCCACATAGCTGTGTGATCACCGGCCATTGCAAACTCAGTTTTTTCATCAATAATAATAAATGATCCCAGATTTTCTTGTAATGGAAATTCATATCTAAAGCCTAAAGAATCATCAAACAATCTAAATCTAATATTTACTTTTCTTTGAGATGCTTTTTGCTCAAGTTCAACAAACATTTCATTATAATTATTTCTAATTTTGCTTTCTTCTCCCCATACAGGCTCCCATATTTCATCTTTAGAATCAAATGATACATTTATAACTGTAAAATCATTCATCATATCTAACGTATCAATTTTCATCCATTCAACATTATCCTTCAATATAAATCCTAATCCACTATTTAATATAACAGGTTTATTATGATAATTTAAGGAATAGGTTGCTCTTCCACTTTTATCAATACTAAAATTTAAATCTAAATTATTATCTGGAGATTTTAAATTTTGAGAAGTAAAAAATAACGTGAATAAACACATTATTGTAGTTATATAAAATTTGTGCATTACTTAATTTGTTTTAGTTTATTTTGAATCGGTAGTAAAAATAAAAAAAATCACTATTTATTAATCTTTCTTTTTAATTCATTTAATTTTAAAAGTGCTTCTATTGGAGTCAATTCATCCAAATTTAAATCATTAATATCTTTTTTTAACTCTTCAAATAAAGGATCATTAATATTAAAAAAATCTAACTGAGGGGAAATTTTATTTACTACTAATTCTTTAGATGATCTAGATAACTCTAATTGCTTTAACATATCATTTGCTTTATCCAATACATTTTTTGGAATACCTGCCATTTTTGCTACATGAATTCCAAAACTATGCTCACTACTGCCAGCGACTAATTTTCTCAAAAACAATATTTGATTATTTTCTTCCTTAATTGAAACATTAAAGTTTTTGATTCGATTAAAAGAATCTTCCATTTGATTTAATTCATGGTAATGAGTGGCAAATAAAGTCTTTGGTCTTGACTTATGATTATGCAAATATTCGGAAATGGCCCAGGCAATAGATATGCCGTCGTAAGTACTAGTTCCCCTGCCAATCTCGTCGAGTAAAATTAAACTACGATCTGAAATATTATTTAAAATAAGAGCTGTCTCATTCATTTCAACCATAAATGTAGACTCTCCAACACTAATATTGTCAGAAGCTCCAACTCTAGTAAATATTTTATCAATGATTCCCATTCTTAATTTTTTGGCCGGAACAAAAGACCCAATTTGTGCAAGCAAACAAATTATCGCTGTTTGTCGAAGAATAGCTGATTTACCAGACATATTAGGCCCAGTAATCATAATAATTTGTTGTTTTTTTGAATTAAGTAGAATGCTATTTGGAATGTATGGTTTATCGATTGGTAATTGAGATTCAATAACTGGATGCTTACCGTTAATAATTTCAATATCTAAAGAATTATCAATAATTGGTTTTGTATAGTCTTTCGAAATAGCTAGTACAGAAAAAGATACTAAACAATCTAATTTTGCTATTGCTAATGAGTTATTTTGTATTGTTCTAATAAATGATTGGCAAAAATTGAGTAATTCATCATAAAGTAGCTGCTCCAACTCCAATATTTTTTCCTCAGCCCCTAATATTTTAGATTCATAATCTTTTAATTCTTCTGTGATATATCTTTCAGCATTAACCAAGGTTTGCTTTCTAACCCAATCATCAGGAACTTTATCACGATGGGTGTTTCTAACCTCTATATAGTAACCAAAAACATTATTTGAAGAAATTTTCAAAGATGGTATGTTTGTTAACTCTGATTGTTCTTCAAGCATTTTATCAAGAAAATCTTTATTGTTTCTTGATAAACTTCTTAATTGCTTTAACTCTTGAGAAAATTCTGAGGAAATTGAGTTGCCTTTGTTAATATTAACTGGTGGAGAATCAGAAAGTGTATCACTAATTTTATTAATTAGTTTATCACAATTTTGAATTGATTTTACAATATCATTTAATTCAAAACAATTAGTTCTTTTTAATTCAGTTTTTAAAGGAGTTATAATTTTTAAAGACTCATTAAGGTTGAATAACTCTCTAGGACTAATTTTTTTTGTTGATATTTTTGAAACAAGTCTCTCTAGATCACTTAATGAATTTAATATTTCAATTATATATTCTCTGTCTTTTGTTTTATCAATAAAGTGCTGAACAATATTATGCCTTTGAGAAATTAATTCTTTGTCAGTGCTAGGTAATGCTAACCATCTTTTCAATAATCTTCCACCCATCGGAGAAATGGTTTGGTCAATAACATCAATTAATGATTTTCCTTCTGATGAATTGGGATAAAAAATTTCTAAATTTCTTAAAGTAAATCTATCAAGCCATACGTGTCCTTCTTTTGGAATTCTTTGAATCCTCGTTATATGATTTAATTTATGATGTTGTGTTTCGTTTAAGTAATGTAAAATTCCTGCAGTGGAAATAATTCCATCGAATAAGTCATCAATGCCAAAACCTTTTAGAGATTTAGTTTTAAACTGATTAAGAATTAATTCATTTGCAAAATCAGAATTATATATCCATTGTTCCAAAAAAAATAAATTATATAATTCTCCGAAAATTTCCTTAAATTTTTTCTTATCCTGCTTGGCAATTAAAATTTCACTAGGATTAAAATTGGCTAACAATTTTGCTATATATTCTCTATCACCTTGCGAAATTAGAAATTCTCCAGTTGAAATATCAAGGAAAGAAATACCTATATTATTACTTATAAAAATTGAAGCTAAAAAATTATTTGATTTTGGATTTATAACTCCGTCAACAGATGCTAATCCAGGAGTTATTAACTCCGTAACTCCTCGTTTTACAATTTTTTTTGTTTTTTTTGGGTCTTCTAATTGATCACAAATAGCAACACGAAGACCTGACTTTACAAGCTTTGGTAAATATAAATTTAACGAATGATGAGGAAATCCAGCGAGTTCAGTTTCACTTTGACTTCCAGCACCTCTTTTGGTTAAAATAATATCTAAAATTTTTGAAGCTTGAATTGCATCATCACCAAAAGTTTCATAAAAATCCCCAACCCTAAAAAGCAACATTGCATCAGGATATTTTGCTTTAATAGCATTATATTGTTGCATTAAGGGAGTAATTTTTTTAATGTCTTTTTTCAAAACGAAAAGTTTAATCTATTTTTACCACTACATCTTTACTAATGTAATTATTATTTAGTTGTTTAGAAAACAATTTATTAAGTTGATTATATGAAAAAATTAAAAAACAGCGAGTTAAGTAGATTGTCTATTGACGAGTTTAAAAACTCCTCTAAAACTCCTGTTATTGTTATTCTTGATAATATAAGAAGTGCACACAATGTAGGGAGTGTTTTCAGAACCTGTGACGCATTTCTAATTGATAAAATAATTTTATGCGGTATAACAGCAATTCCTCCAAATAAAGAAATTAGAAAGACAGCATTAGGAAGCTCAGAATCAGTTGACTGGAGATATTATAAAAATACAGAGGAAGTAATTATGAAGTTGAAAAAAAAAGATTATCAAATTATTGCTGTTGAGCAGGCAAATAAATCAATAAAACTAGAGAGTTTTAGACCAGAAAATGAAAAAAAATATGCTATTATTTTTGGTAATGAAATTAAGGGAATAAGCCAGAAAATTATTGATAATAGTGATAGTGTAATTGAAATACCACAATTTGGCACTAAACATTCATTAAATGTTTCCGTTTCAGCTGGAATTGTAATTTGGGATATTTTTTCAAAAATTTCGCTTAATCAATTTGATTTATAATTGACAAATAATCCAGTCTATTTTTTACAAAATCCATTTCCGAAACATCAATAAATTTTACATTAAGATCTGGTCTTGACTTAAAAAAATCTGAATAACTCTTATTTATGTTAGTTAAATATTCATCAGATATTGATGCTTCATATTCTCTACCTCTTTTTTTTATGTTGCTTTTTAAATTTTTGATTGTTTGATTTAAAAAAATAATTAAGTCAGGTTTTACGATACTATTATAAAGAGAATAAAATAATTTTCTATAAAGATTAAACTCATCTAAATTTAAATTTATTTTTGAAAAAATTAATGACTTATGAATGTCATAATCACTGATAATATTTTGATTAAATAAATTTAACTGAGACAAATCTTCACTTGTTTGCTGATATCTATCGGCTAAAAACGACATTTCTAATTTAAATGCAAATTCTTTTGGATTCTTATAAAATTTCGCCAAAAAGGGATTATCTATAAACCTTTCTAGCATTAATTTAGTATTAAAATCTGCTGAAATTTGTTTAGACAAACTTGTTTTACCTGACCCAATATTTCCTTCTACAGCAATGTAGTTATATTTGATTATTGGTAGTAGACTTGAAGGGTTATTTAAAATTAAATCTGTTCTTTTAATCTTCTGATCTTGCTTAAATGAATTATAAATTTCCTTTAATGAAATCTTATTGATAGGGTGTATTAAATTTGGATCAATTTCAATTAATGGCTCTAAAACAAATCTTCTATTACACATTTCTTTGTGAGGTACCTTTAGCTCCTCAGAATCTATTGTTAAATTTTCAATTAATATAATATCAATATCAATTATCCTTGATACATATTTTTTTTCATTGTTTCTATTACGACCCAGTATCTCTTCAACAGCTAACAACTGCTGCATTATATAGTATGGACTTTTATTTGATTTGAAAGATGCACATATATTATAAAAATCATTTCCATCAAAACCAATTGACTCAGACTCATATACAGAAGATATTGCTGTAAAACAAGCAATTCTAGAGTGAATCAAATCTAATGATGATTGGATATTTTCAAGTTTATCTCCAATATTAGATCCAATTGAAATATGAAATTTTTTATACAAATCCATAAGAAATAACAAATTAGTTAAAAGAAATTGATTTACTATATTTGGGTAAAGACAAATTTGTGAATCCTGAAAAAAAAATATTAGCGCAAAAACTTTATTTAGTTCTTGCGTCCCTTTTTATTACTTCTTTAGTTGTTTCAAATTTAATTTTTCAAAAATTTTTTTACTGGCATCCAATAGACTTTGAAATATTTGGAGAAAAACTTTTCTATTTATCAGTTGGTATTCTTCCTTATCCTATAACTTTTTTAATTACTGACTTGATAAGTGAAATTTATGGAAAAAAGAAAGCTAATCAGGTAGTAACAGTAGGGATTTTTGCTGCTATTTTTTCGACTTTAATTATTTATGTAGCAGATTCAGTTCCTGCTATGGATAATTCGCCTGTTGATGATTTATTATTTAAAAAAGTATTTGGTAGTACAATAATTGCTGTACTTTCAAGTATGCTTAGCTATTTATTTGCACAATATATTGATATTCATATTTATCATTTTTGGAAGAATTTAACGAAGGGAAAAATGTTATGGTTAAGAAATAATTTTTCTACTTTTTTCTCACAATTTGTTGACACCTTTACAATTATACTTCTCTTATGTATTACTAATGTATTGAGTTGGGATCAATTTGCTGGATTATTAATCTCGGGGTTTTTGTTTAAAGTATTGGTAGCATTAATAGACACTCCCTTTTTATATCTAGGTGTATACTTGTTTAGGAAAAAATTTAATTTAGAAATAAATCAAGAAATCAATATTGATTAAGCATCAATACTAATTTTGAATAAATACCCTTGATGAGCTCTAAACTGTAATACTTGATCATTGTCAAAAATCAAGTATTGTCCCTTAACACCTAATAATTTTCCTGAAAATTTATCGCTTTTTTCATTAAGATAGATCTGTTTTGGGTTTTTAGGGTATTTTAAAACGGGGAAATCAAAACTATAAACTTTATTTTTTTGACTGAAATACTGGATTAAATTGCTTGGGATATATGTCTTAACATGTTCTTTAGAACTTTGTAAATTAATATTATCTCTTTGGTTTTTTAGCATTTTCACCCACCCTGTTTGATGTTTGACATATTTTTTTAAGGCTACCTCAGCACTGCCGGCTAAAAATCTATTAGGAGTTTCAAGTATTTCAATAGCCTCATGAGCACCCTGATCTATCCATCTAGTAGGAATCTGAGTTTTTCTAGTTACTCCAACCTTGAGTGATCCAGTATTTGATAAATAAACTATGTGGGGTTGAAGTTGAGCTTTTTTTTCGTAATCTAAATCTCTATCTGCAATATTTAAATGAGCTTTACTTTTTTCAGGATGTATATTCCATAGCCCTGCTTCTGGAGCATTAAAAAAACAACTTTTACAATATCCTGATTTCGAAAAAATATTAGAAGATGAGGAACATAATAAACACTGGGTGCCTTTACATTCTATTGTAAAAGTTCTTTCTAAAAACTGATTTAAATGTATAAAGCTGTTTTCAAATTCAATAAAATAATTTACTTCTGATAAATCTTCAGTTGTCATTTTTTTTACTACTCCTTCAAAATGCATAAAATTTCATAATTTTAAAAGAAAGTAAATTACAAAAAAAACATGCCAATTCCATTAATTAATTCAATAGCATCATGGTTTCTAAAAAAAAGAATGCACCAAATTGAATTATTTGTAAAATACCCTAATGAAGTGCAACAGGATGTACTTCTTAAACTTATAGAATCCTCAAAAAATACTTTTATTGGACAAAAGTTTGATTTTTCTTCCATAAAAAATTATCAAGATTTTTCAAATAAAGTCCCAATCTTTAGCTACGAACAATTTGCAGATAAAATAGAATTGGCAAGAAAAGGAGAAGATAATATTTTCTGGTCGTCAAAAATTAAATGGTTTGCTAAATCCAGTGGTACAACTAATGCTAAAAGTAAGTTTATTCCGGTTAGTGATGAATCACTTGAAGATTGTCATTATGCAGCAGGAAAAGATTTACTTTGCATGTATTTAAATAATAATCCTGATTCACAACTTTTTACAGGAAAAAGTTTAAGACTTGGGGGAAGTAAAAGTCCTTATGAAAAAAACGGAACTTTTTATGGAGATTTATCCGCTATTCTAATTGATAATATGCCTTTTTGGGCAGAGTTTAGTAGCACTCCAAGTAATAGCACTTCACTTATGGGAGACTGGAATCATAAAATAGATGCTATTGTCAAAGAAACATTAAACGAAAATGTTACAAGTTTAGCGGGTGTTCCATCTTGGATGTTAGTATTATTAAATAGAATATTGATAAGCGGTAATAAAGAATCTATTTCTGATATATGGCCAAATATTGAGGTATACTTTCACGGAGGGGTTAGCTTTAAACCGTACCTGAATCAATATAAAAATATTATCAGCAAAGAATCAATGAAATACTATGAGATTTATAATGCTTCTGAAGGATTTTTTGCAATTCAATATGAGAATAAATCTAGTGAGCTATTATTAATGTTGGATTATGGGATTTTTTATGAATTTATTTCTATGAAAACATATGGAACTAAAAATGAAAAAATTATCCCTTTAGCATCAGTAGAAAAAGATATAAATTATGCTATATTAATTACCACTAATGCTGGACTTTGGAGATATAAAATTGGAGACACAGTTAAATTCACATCTTTAAGTCCATATAAAATTATTGTAACTGGAAGAACAAAACATTACATCAATGTGTTTGGCGAAGAGGTAATTGTTGAAAATACAGATAATGTAATTAATAAATTATCTTCTAAATATAATTTACAAATTGTTGACTATACTGTGGCTCCAATATTTATGAAAAAAAACAAAAAAGGTGCCCATCAGTGGTTTATTGAGTTTAAAGTGCCCCCATCTGAAAATCTTGATATTTCTGAAATAATTGATCGTGAATTAAAATTGGAGAATTCTGATTACGAAGCTAAAAGATATAATAGTTTTACACTTAAAAAACCTGAAATTATTATATCTAAAAAAGGAGTTTTTTTTAAGTGGTTAGAGCTAAACAATAAAGTTGGTGGTCAAAACAAAATACCTAGACTTTCAAACGAAAGAAAGTTTATTGAGAGCCTTATAAAACTCAATAATTAAGATGCTGCTTTTAATTTTTCAACACTTATTCTTGAAAGTTGTTCTTCAGCATATTTCTTTGAAACAACCAATTTTTTGATTTCACTTCCAGGAAGATTAAACATTGCATCATTGAGTATTTCTTCACATAATGATCTTAATCCTCTAGCTCCTAAATTATAATCAATTGCTTTATCCACTATATAAGTTAAGGCGTCTTTTTTAAAATCTAACATGATATCATCCATATGAAATAATTTTACATATTGTTTAATCAATGCGTTTTTAGGATCTGTTAAAATACTCAAAAGTGCATTTTTATTTAAAGGATTCATATAGGTTACAACTGGTAGTCTACCGATAATTTCAGGAATTAGTCCAAAATCCTTAAGGTCCTTAGGGTTAATATGTTTTAAAATATTCTGTTTTGAAACAGAGTCTTTTCCTACACTTTTATATCCAATTACATTTAAATTTAATCGCCTTGAAATATGTCGCTCAATTCCGTCAAAAGCTCCGCCAGCAATAAAAAGAATCTTTTCTGTATTAATTTCGATAAATTTTTGATCTGGGTGTTTTCTTCCACCCTTTGGAGGAACATTTACAATTGTTCCTTCTAATAATTTTAGTAATGCTTGCTGAACTCCTTCCCCAGAGACATCTCTAGTGATTGAGGGATTATCACTTTTTCTAGCAATTTTATCAATTTCATCAATAAAAACTATTCCTTTCTCGGCTTTTTCTACATCATAATTTGCTGATTGTAATAATTTAGTTAATATCCCCTCAACATCTTCACCAACATATCCAGCTTCAGTTAAAACAGTTGCATCTACAATAGCTAGAGGAACATCTAACATCTTAGCTATCGTTTTGGCAATTAATGTTTTTCCTGTTCCAGTTTGACCAACCATTATAATATTGCTTTTTTCAATCTCAACTTCATTTTCCACTTCTTGATTTAATCTCTTATAGTGATTGTATACAGAAACGGAAATAACTTTTTTTGTATAGTCTTGACCTACGATATAATCATCCAAAAAAAGCTTTATTTGCTGAGGCTTAAGAAGCTCTTGTTTAGATTTTTCTTGAGCATTATCTTTTGTGTTGTTTTCTTGTAAGATAATTCCATTTGCTTGTTCAATACACAAATCACATATATGTGCATCAATACCAGCAATAAGCAAACTTGTTTGGTCTTTTTTCTTACCGCAAAATGAACATTGTAAATCAGATTTACCCATTTAACTTAATTTTTGGTAAGAATTTCATCAATCATTCCATACTCCAAAGCCTTCTCAGCTTTCATCCAATAATCTCTGTCGCTATCAGCATAAACCTTATCATAATTTTGACCAGTATGTTTACTAATAATCTTATATAACTCTTCCTTTAGGGATAATATTTCTCTAGTTGTTATTTCAATATCACTTGCTTGTCCTTGAGCTCCACCAAGAGGTTGATGAATCATAACCCTAGAATGGGTTAATCCACTTCTTTTACCCTTTTCACCTGCACATAATAATACAGCTCCCATAGAAGCTGCCATCCCCGTACAAATTGTAGCAACATCAGGTTTTATCAACTGCATGGTATCATAAATTCCTAAACCTGCATATACACTTCCCCCTGGGGAATTAATATATATTTGAATATCCTTTGTTGAATCTGTACTTTCAAGAAATAATAATTGAGCTTGAATAATATTAGCTACCTGATCATTAATGGCAGTACCCATAAAAATAATCCTATCCATCATTAATCTTGAAAAAACATCAAAAATTGCAATATTCATTTGTCTTTCTTCTATGATATTGGGTGTAAGTCCAGATGGATACATGCTACTTACAATATCATTAAAATAAGTACTACTTATACCCTGGTCCTTGATTGCAAATTTTTTAAACTCTTTTCCGTAGTCCATAATTTATGGTTTTATTATTTATAAATATAAGAATTACGATGGATATGCTTCTTTTATATATTCATCATAACTAACCTTTTTAAGTTTATATTTAAAATTTTTCTTAAAAAAGTCTAAAATTCTTGTGCTGGTTAATTGCTCAGTAAGTCTTTTGATTTCATCTTTGTTACTCATAACTCTTGCAATAATGCCATCTAGCTCTTTTTCATCAGGAATTGCTTGACCATATTGCATCATTTGATTCTTTATTAAATCAGTCGTGAAAGCTTTTAAATCTTCGAAATTAACTTGTAAATTATTATCAATAATTATTTTACTTTCAATTAATTGATACTTCATTCCTTTTTCAGATTTGTCATATTCAATCTTGGCTTCATCAATAGAAATTTTCTTTTCCGAGTTTAATTTCATCCATTTGATTAAAAAATCTGAGGGGAGATTAATTTTGGTAGAATTGATCAGATACTCTATAGTATCATTCATTAATTTTTGATCAACCTGGCCTTGGAATTGTTTAACAAAATCATCTCCTAATTTGTTCTTCATTTCCGTTACACTCTTTATCGTATCTTTTCCAAAAACTTTATCAAATAATTCTTGGTCTAAATCAGCTAGTTGTCTTTCGTTTATTTCCTCAATTTTTATAACTAAATCATTCTTAAAT
>CETI01008433.1_pt1 | contig 12267 bp, 10 predicted proteins | sample 361441 | NCBI WGS metagenome assembly CETI01 (sample SAMEA2622478, study PRJEB7988) | marine metagenome | biome: marine biome (ENVO:00000447); feature: deep chlorophyll maximum layer (ENVO:xxxxxxxx); material: "saline water (ENVO:00002010), including plankton (ENVO:xxxxxxxx)" | depth 90 m | reverse complement strand
ATGTTGAAGAAATAAGAAAAAGTGGTCTAAAAATTATTAGCTTTGATGAATTTAAAAATATAATGGATCAAAAATCTTTTTCAGAAAAATCAATCTTGCTCACAATTGATGATGGATTTCTTTCATTTTATGAAAATGCTTGGCCAATTTTTAAAGAAAATAAAATTCCATTCATTTTATTTATCAATACCGAAAATGTTGGATCGCGGGGATACATGGATTGGAAACAACTTAAAGAAATTTCTGAATTTAAATTTGCAAAAATTGGCAATCATAGCCATTCGCACGAATATCTCCTTAATATGAAAAAAAATGAAATAATTGATGATATAAAAATGTCAATACAAATTTTGAAAAAAAATTTGAATATAGAACCAGATATTTTTTCCTATCCATTTGGAGAGTATGATATTGATTTAATGAAAATAATACAAAATTTCGGATTTAAATACGCTTTCGGTCAACATTCTGGTGTAATTAATTTTAGTTCCAATAATTATGAACTACCTCGTTTTCCAATCAATGAAAAATACGGTGATATTAGTAGATTTAAATCTATTATAAATTTTCTCCCATTTCCCTATGAAAAAATTATTCCAGAAAATAAATATCTAACCGCAAATGAAAACCCTCCGGATGTTAAAATAACTTTTTTCAAAAATTTAATAAATATTAAAAATATGAGTTGTTATTCAAACGAAGAAGATAAATGGGAAAAATCTAATATTAATTTTGTAAATGATAATGAAATTAATATTAAATTAAGAGGAAAGTTTACAACTGAGAGGGGGAGAATTAATTGTTCTTTAATGGATAAAAATGGAAAATGGAGATGGCTCGGTATTCAATATGTGTTGGAAGAAAATTAAATTTTATAAATTAACTCCCTTAACGCTCTTGGGAGCCAACAATTTAGCTTCATCAAAATCATTCAAAGAATTCATCTTAATAGATTTTTCAAGACTTAATGTATATTCTCTGCCTGTTGCTGCATATCTAAAAAGGTGTTTCGCTAGTTTTAAACCAGTAATTTTTTCATCGTTTTGTCGAAGTAATGCTCTAGCCTCTCTAAATTCTCTATAGCCGTTATTAGTATTAAGATTATTTTTATATGCCCTCACTGAAGCTCTTAAAATTTGAAAATTTAAGATCTTAAATTTTTTGTTAGCATCTTTGTCTTTAGGTTCAATACCTTTCTTTCCCCATGTCCACTGACCAAATAAAGCATTGCCTTCCAATGCAAACCTGGACGTACCCCAACCACTTTCTATGGCTGCTTGGGCAATAGCTAATGAAACTGGTATTATATCCATTCTAGTTTTTAGTTCTGCTAAATCGGAATCATCAATTTTATATTCTTTAAATCGTCTTTTTAACCAGACGCGCTCACCAATTGAGTTAAAACTTTTTTCTAATATTTTAAAAAGTTTCTCTCTATCTTCTATAATTTTTTCATTTTCAGCTAAGATTAAAGGCAGAACAATCTGGATAAAAACTTCTTTCTTTTTTCTAGTATCTCCAAGCGCTTTTAGATCTTTTGGTAATTTAGTAAAATATATGGGTTTAACCTGTTGACCATTTCTTACTCTTTCCAGAGTATATTCTAAATCTGTAAATAAATTAATAGTTGTTTCTGAATTGAGGCTAACTGTGTTTTCCTGTAAATTTTCTTCTGTTTTTTCTTCTTTCGGTAGAGCTGCCTCTTTTTGTTTCTTTTCTTTTTTTAGTTCTTTTTTAATTGTAGGTTGCGAATACTCTCCAGTTATGTGGGTAAATTTAACTTCATTAGTAATACTCTTGATATAAGGTCTACTTCCAATTAATGCTGCAATAAAAAATAAAAAACAAATTGAAAGATAAATATTGGTTATTGTTTTTTCCTTTAATTCTTGTCTCGCTATAACCTTTGAATTAGATCTATTTTCTGGAAGTTTAATTTTATTTTTTATTAATAGTAATTCTAATTGAGATGTAGTTAGTCTTTTGCTGCTCCTTGCATAACTTTTAATTTCTACAACACCATATAGCTTAGCTAAATATATAAGTTGACTTCTATATGATGAAAATATTTTTTTTTCTTCTTTTCTGCTCATTTTTATATTGACTCTACGGAGTTAACTTCTGCAACATAATGTTTTAACATATTTTCAACTCCTCTTTTCAAAGTGATGGTGGAACTGGGACATCCAGAACAGCTTCCTTGTAATTCAACAGTAACTACACCCTCATTAAAAGATTTAAATTTAATATCACCGCCATCCCTTGCTACAGCAGGTCTAATTTTGCTTTCGAGCACTTCTTTAATTTTTGTAACGACTTCACTTTCTTCTTCTTGATTTTTATTTTTCTCTAATTTTTTTTTCAAAACTACTTTGTTTCCCTTGCTATAAAAATCATTTATCTCTGATATTATGCCAGGCTTTAAATCGTCCCATTTGACCGGTGTTTTTTTATTAACACTTATAAAATCATCACCAAAAAAAATTGAAGTAACTCCCTCGATTGACAAGATGTTGCTTGCTAGAGGTATTTTTTTATCCTCTTTATCTTTAAATACTTCTACTGGCCCTATTTCAGAAACAGTCATATTGGGAATAAATTTTAACGAGTTGGGATTTGGAGTTTCTACTGTCTCTACTAGCATTTATAAATGTTATACAAGTTAAATACTGAATTTCAAGTGAACTTTTTTAAGCCAACAATATCGTAAATTTCCTCTAAATTCTTGGTTGCAATTTCACTAGCTTTTTGACTTCCATCAATTAAAACTTTTTCGAGATATTGTGAATCATTCAAATACTCTTTAATTTTTTTACCAATGGGACAAATTGATTCGATTAGAGAATCTCCAAGTTTGTTCTTAAATTCTGAAAAATTTTTTCCACCAAATTCATTTAAAACTTTTTCTATCTCTAATTTATTAATGCTTGAATAAATTTGGATAAGGTTAAGAGCTTCAGGTCTTTTATCAAGTTCTTTAAGATTTTTGGGTATTGGAGCGCTATCTGTTTTAGCTTTTTTTATTTTTTGACTTATTAAATCTGGATCATCTGTTAAATTTATCCTGCTAAAATCTGATTCATCAGATTTGCTCATCTTCTTTTTTCCGTCTCTCAAACTCATAATTCTAGATTCGGCATCTGGTATTAAAGGCTCAGTTAAAGGAAAAAATTTTGTATTAAAATCATTGTTAAATTTCTGTGCAATATCTCTGCATAATTCCAAATGCTGCTTTTGATCTTCCCCCACGGGAACGTGTGTGGCTCTATAAATTAAAATGTCGGAAGACATTAAAGTTGGGTACACATAAAGCCCAACACTTGCTCTTTCTTTCTGAGAGCCAGCCTTTTCTTTAAACTGTGTCATGCGATTTAACCAACCCAGCCTGGAAACACAATTAAATATCCAAGCAAGCTCTGAGTGAGCCGAAACACTAGCCTGATTAAATAAAATATTTTTTTTAACATCCAATCCTGAGGCTATAAAAGTTGCAACTGTTTCTAAAATATTTTTTTTAAGTTCAACTGGATTTTGCCAAACTGTAATTGCGTGTAAATCTACAACACAATAAATACACTCAAATTTTCCTTGTAAATTTACAAAGTTTTTTATTGCTCCTAAATAATTTCCTAAATGCAAATTACCAGTTGGTTGAACACCAGAAAATACTCTTTTTTTTATCATATAATAATACTTTTTTTCCTACCAAACTTTATAGATCCAATTAAAACGGATATTAGAAAGTATACCACAATAGACAATCCAACGATCAAAAATAAATATAATATTTTTAATGAACTATCATAAATTAATTTATCCGCTAAAAATGAAATCATATAAATTAAAAAAATAGCCATTAATGCACTTGACAGAAACATTTTAATTATTTTTCGGAAAAAAATGTTATCAAATTTGTGAATATCTTTTTCTACAAATTTAAAAATATAAGCAAAAACTATAATCCAGGTTGATATAGTTGTAGCAATTGGAATTGCAATAAAGCCGATTATACGAAACAAATAAATGCTTAAAGCAAGATTAATTACAACAACAACAACCGAAAGATGAAATGGTGTTTGAGTATTATTTCGTGCAAAATAAAAACTTGAAAAAATTTTTAGAAGTGCAAATGCTGGTATACCTATAGCAAAAAATTTAAGAGCAGCAGAAGTATTTTTTACACTTGCCTCGGTAAAGGATCCATATCCAAATAATGCATTGACAATATCGTATGATGCTACATACAAACCTACCGCTGCAGGCAATGAAATAAACAAGCATAAATTTATAGACCTACTTTGTAAATCTTGAACCAATTTATAATTATTAAGTTTAATTTTTTTTGACAGTTCTGGTAAAATTACAGTCCCTACAGCAATTCCTGCCACTGCAAGAGTAATTTGATAAAGTCTATCTGCATAATATAAGTACGAAACTGCACCTGACTGAAATGACGCAATAATGGTTCCAATTAATATATTAATTTGTACAACGCCAGATGATAAAACACTTGGTAACAATTTTTTGAAAAAAAATTTTAATTTTTTATTGATATATAACTTGAATTCTATTGAAAATTTAAAATATTTTTTTGTATAAAAAATTAAAGATATAAATTGAACCAGCCCTGCAAAAGTTACAGCGTAAGATAAAATCTCAACCTCTGGTAAATCTATATATTTTGAAATTAACAATGAAGATATTAGAATAACATTTAAAATAATAGGTATTGCAGCAGCAAAACCAAATTTATTATGAGTATTCAAAATTGCAGAAAAAAAAGATGCTAAGCACACAAAAAATAAGAATGGAAAAGTAATTCTACATAATTTAGTGGTTAAATTAACAAGTTCTAAATTATCACTAAAACCTGGTGCTATAACAAATACAATTTGATGCATAAAAATTTCTGCAACTAAAATAATTATTAAAAGCCCAACAAAAAGAAAATTAAAAACATTTTTTGCAAAACTTTGTGCAAGCAATTTATTTTTTGCTATAAGTCCAGCATAGCTTGGTACGAATGCTGCATTAAAAGTACCTTCAGAAAGAAGCCTTCTGAAAGTATTGGGAATTCTAAAAGCAACAAAGAAAGCATCAGCGTATATGCTGGTCCCAAGAAAAATTGCAATAAGTATGTCTCTGAAATACCCTAACACTCTACTAATTAGAGTAAAAAAACTAAATGTTGAGGTTGATGCTATTAAGTTCATCTTGACACATAAGCCTTAATTTTGTGACAATTGTAAGATACTTGGTTTTAAAATGAAGAAAAAGTCAAAAATCGATAAATACACAGATCAGGAAGCCTTAGATTTTCACAATACTGGAAAATCTGGAAAAATTGAAATCATTTCTTCAAAACCAATGACAACAAAAAGAGATCTTGCTTTGGCATACTCTCCTGGAGTAGCAGCTCCAGTAAAAGTAATAGCTAAAAATCCGGACGCTGCTTATGACTACACAACAAAAGGAAATCTCGTAGCCGTAATCAGTAATGGCTCGGCAATACTTGGGCTTGGTAATCTAGGTGCCTTAGCATCAAAACCAGTTATGGAAGGTAAAGCGGTATTGTTTAAACGTTTTGCAGATATAAATGCTATAGATTTAGAAATAGATTCCTCTGACCCTAATGAAATTATAAACAGCATAACAAAATTTGGAAAAAGCTTTGGAGGAATTAACTTAGAAGATATCGCTGCGCCTGACTGTTTTATAATTGAAGAAAAATTAAAAAAATCTTTAGATATACCTATTTTTCATGACGATCAACACGGAACAGCCATTATCACCTTGGCAGCTTTAATTAATGCATTGGACATATCTGGAAAGTCTATAAAAAATATTAAGGTCGTTGTAAGTGGAGCTGGAGCTGCGGCAATTGCTTGTACTAATCTTTTTAAAAACAATGGTTTGCCAAGCAAGAATGTAATCATGTTGGATAGCAAAGGGGTAATATATAGAGGACGAGATAATCTTGATCAGTGGAAATCAGCCCATGCCGTAAATACAAAACTAAGAACTCTTGAACAAGTTATTGATGGAGCTGATGTTTTTTTAGGATTGTCAGGAAAAAATGTCCTGACCAAAGATATGGTAAAAAAAATGGCTAAAAATCCAATAATTTTTGCCTGCGCAAATCCAGATCCAGAAATTAAACCTGAAGATGTTAAAGAAGTAAGAGACGATGCTATTATTGCTACGGGAAGATCTGATTATCCAAACCAAGTAAATAATCTAATTGGATTCCCTTATATTTTTAGGGGTGCCTTAGATGTAAGAGCAAAAACAATTAATGAGGAAATGAAGGTTGCGGCCGCACACGCTATTGCTGAACTTGCTAGAGAAGATGTGCCCGATGAAGTAGTTGCTGCCATGGGAGGAGACAGGCCACATTATGGTAAAGACTATATTATTCCTTCAACTTTTGATCCAAGATTAATTAGCGTAATCCCTGTTGCAGTTGCTAAAGCAGCAATAAAAAGTGGCGTGGCAAGAAAATCGATTAAGGATATTGAAACTTATAAAGATCAACTAAAACAAAGATTAGATCCTTCTGTAACCATTATGCAAGGTATTAATAGCCAAATTAAAAAAACTCAAAAACGTGTTGTCTTTGCGGAAGGAGAAGATGAAAATACTTTAAAAGCTGCCATTGCTTTTAAAAATGGGGGACTTGGTATCCCTATCTTGGTAGCAAAAAAAGAAACCTTAAAAGAAAGATTAAAAGAAATAGGCCTAGATGAAAATTTTGATATAGAAGTAACCAATTCGAATGATAAAGAAAAAAGAGATAAATATGTAAATTTTTTATTTAAAAAACTGCAGCGCGAACATGGTCTTCTCGAAAGAGATTGTGATAAAATGGTTAGAAACGATAGGGTAATCTGGGGAGCGTGTATGGTTTCATGTGGAGATGCGGATGCCATGGTTACAGGTAATACAAGACGATATTCGAGTTCTTTAGAAAAAATAACGAAGGTTATTAATCCTAGACCAGGAGAAATTATGTTTGGTTTAAATATGATAGTAAATAAAGGAAAAACTGTATTTGTTGCAGACACTACTGTAAATGAATATCCGAGTGCAGAAGAACTTAGCGAAATAGCTATATCATCAGCAAGGGTAGTAAGGTTGTTTGGATTTGACCCTAAGGTTGCTTTTTTATCTCATTCCACCTTTGGCCAACCAATAACAAAAAGGACAAAACATATAAGAGATGCTGTTGAGATACTAAAACAAAAAAATGTTGATTTTAAATTTGACGGCGATATGCAGCCAGATGTGGCTTTAAGTGAAGAATATAAAGAACTTTATCCATTTTCAGAAATAGTTGGTAATGCAAATATTTTGATAATGCCTGGACAGCATAGTGCGGCAATTTCTTTTAAAATGATGAAAAGTTTTGGTGAAGCTAAAGTTATTGGTCCGTTATTAGTAGGCCTTGGACAACCTATTGAAATTGCCCCGTTAAGATCATCTACTAGTGATATAATAAACTTGGCATCAGTAGCTGCGTATTCGGCTGAGGTGATTGATTATAAAAAAAATTAGTCCTTAGATCTGCTTAAATCTTCAATAAGGAGAATACTTACTATAACGTCTTTGACATAAAGTATGCCTTTTGCTTCATTAACTACTTCTCGTCTCTCTTCTTCATCATGGGCAATTCCAAAAACGTAAATCTTTTGGTTCACGGTATCGATATTAAAATTAGGAGATTTAGTTTTTTTATTTGTGATTAATGCGGCCCTTAATTGAGATGTTATCAAAATATCTTTTGCGGTATTTTTAAAGGAAAATTTTTTTCCTATCTGTATATTATTATGTACTGATCTAGTTCCTTTTATCTCCCATGCCATTTTTGTAATTTTAAGTTTTTCTTCTGGTTCATCCACGTTGCCTTTTAAAAAAATTCGTCCATCCAAAACTTTGACGGAGATTTTTAATAAATATTTTTTTTCTAATAAGGTCAGTCTAGTGCTTAAATTTTTTTGCATAATTGAATCATCTATTTGAGTGCCAAGTGTCCTTGGATCCAAAGCAACGCTCACCCCAGAGCCAAACACTCCTACGGTAGAGCTACCTACACAATTATTTAGAAAAATTAATAATAATAAAAGAAATAGTAAACTTACTTTTTTAAATTTAAACATATTTTATAAACTTCATTTTTAGAAACACCTTTATCTTTTGATATATAATCAGCAACATCTTTGCTACTAAATTTTGTTAATAAAAACTTAATTTTTTCTATTAGTTTTTCATTTATTTTGTTGCTATCGCGCTTCTCATTTTGAAAGTTTGATAAAATAACTGTTATTTCTCCTTTATCCAAAATATCTGATTCGTTTAAATTCAAAATATTTGTTCTAATATAATCTTCATGTACTTTTGTCATTTCTCTAGCAATAAATATTTCTTGATTGGAAAAATATTTTTTAATTAAACTTACAAAACTCTTTATCTTTTGAGGGGAAACAAAAAATATTATAGAAGCATTAATGTTTTTCAAATTACTTAAATCTCTTTCAATTTCCTTATTTTTCTGAGGTAAGAAACCATAAAAGAAAAACTTTCCGTCCATTCCACTCACACTTAACGCTGAAGTAACTGAAGAAGGTCCCGGAATAGGATAAACCTTTATTCCAGATTTTAAACACTCGTGAATCACCTCTCTACCTGGATCTGAAATACATGGAGTCCCTGCATCAGAAATTAGAGATATTACTTTTCCCATTTTTATTTCATCTAAGATTTTATGAGTTAATTTTTTTTCATTAAATTTATGATAGGCAAATAATTTTTTTTTAATATTGTAGTAATTCATTAATTTAAGAGATCTTCTGATATCTTCACAAAATATGAGGTCTGAATTTTTAAAAACTTCTAAAGCTCGAAAAGTAATATCTTCTAAATTGCCAATTGGAGTGGAAACCACATAAAGGCCAGGATTGTACTTTATATTTGATTTTATTTTGCTTTTTTTTTCCGAAATATGCATTATGTAATATTATATTTCTATATTTTAAATGAAAAAAACTTTTACAATAATTATATTAACTTATTTTCTCTTTACATTAAATATTAATAGAGCCTTTACTCAAGAAGCTGCATCACAAGAAGAAAATATATTAAAAGTTGGTGTATTGGTTCCCTTGAAAGGAGCACAAAAAAAAATAGGAAAAGTTGTACTAAATTCAGTAAAGCTTGCTCTACAAGACATTGATTCTAAAAATCTTAAAATATATCCAGTGAATATTGGAAATACTTTGGAGAAAAAAAATGCCGCATTAACTCATTTAAAAAATGCTGGAGTCAAAATTGTCATTGGACCAATTTTGTATCAAGATTTAGAAAATCTTGAAAAACATGAAGAAATAATTTTTCTCTCACTAACAAATAGCTCAAAAAAATATTCAAAAAACGTAATAAATTTAGGTGTGAATATAGACTCACAAATGCGTAAAATTAATTCATACTTAAAAGAAAATGAATATAAAAAAACAATACTTTTGTATCCGGATAATCATTTTTTAGACTTTATAGAAAATTCGAATGAAATAAAAAAATATAGCTATTTTAAAACTATAAATTATGAAACAGACCCCAAAAAAATTACTAGCCAAATAGAAAAAATAACAAATTATAAACAAAGAAAAATAAACTTAGAAGCCAGAATTAAAAAAATAGAAAATTCTGAAAAGATAGAGGATCAAAATGAGTTGAAGAGATTGCTATTAAAAGACACGCTTGGAAAAATAAACTTTGATTCTGTTGTCATCATTGATTTTGGAGAAAGATTAAAAAGTATTTTAAATTCTTTTTTATTTGTTGATGTAACCCATGAAAATGCTACTTTTATATCTGCAAACCAATGGTTTAATGAAAATTTATTTACTGAAAGATCTTCAGAAAAATTATTATTCCCTTCTATAGATATGGAAAAATTCGACACCTTAAGAAAAAAATATTTTAATCAATATAATAGCCCAGCCAATAATCTCTCAGTTTTGGCTTACGACGCAGTCGGTATAGTTAATTATATATGGAATAAAAATAAAAACTTTAAAATAAAAGATTTTAACAATATAGAATTTTCAGGCATGCAGGGTAATTTTATAATCAATGAAAATATTAATTATCAAAATTTAAAATTATATCAAATAAAAGATAAAAAATTTAATAAAATTGATTAAAATAAATACTATTTAAAATTTTAAATGCCTCATGCCGATGATCTACTTTCATTTTATCTTCTAAATCCATTTCTCCAAAAGTTTTTTTAAATCCATTTGGAATAAATATTGGATCATATCCAAAACCATTATTACCTCTTTTTTTATCTATAATTTTTCCATTGACTATACCGTTGGCAGAAAAAAATTTATTGTCAGGCCAATAAAGAGTAATACAACAAACAAATTTAGCTTTATTTTTTTTCTTCCATTGTTTGCTGTTTTTTTTCATTTGATTTAAAACTTTATTAATTGCTAAGTTAAAATCTCGTTTCTTTCCTCCCCATCTCGCAGAAAATATTCCTGGTTGATTATCTAAAATATCAACTTCTAGCCCTGAATCATCTGAAAGACAAGGCAGCTTTAGAAGTCTAGAAAAATACCTGGCTTTAATAACAGAATTTTCATGAAAAGATTTTCCAGTTTCTGGGGGACTTTTAATTTTGTAATCTTTTAAAGAAATTTTTTTTATATTATTGGGCAACAATCTGCATATTTCCTTAAATTTTCCTTCATTATTTGTCCCAATAACAATTTTTTTAATTTTTTTCACTTAGCCCTGGAAAATTTAATAATTAATACCATATTAATGGTAATGGACAAATTAGACAAAGAAAAGAATAAAATAGAGGGGGAAAAAACCCAGGAAAATTCTGAAGAAGATTCTCAAAATAAAGAGGATAATGGTGGTAATAAGTTAAAAGATACTGAGGATAAGTTGCTAAGATCTATCGCAGAATTGGAAAATCAAAGAAGAAGATTTGAAAAGGAAAAACAAGAAGCAATTGAATTTGGAGGTTTTAATTTTGCCTTAGAAAGTTTGGCTATTTTAGATAATATTGATAGGGCAATTCATTCCTTTGAACAAGATCCACAAATAAAGAGCAACAAAGATTTTGGGAAAGTAATAAATGGAATCAAAATATTAAAAGAAGATTTAACTTCAATTTTTAAAAAAAATGGAATTGAATCAATTAAATGCATAAATGAAAAATTTGATCCTAATTTCCATCAGGCAATGCTAGAAGTGGAAGACGAAAAAAATGAACCAGGAACCATAGTTCAGGAAGTTCAAAAAGGTTACATGATGAAAGGCCGTCTTCTTAGACCTGCTTTGGTAGGAGTCTCAAAAAAGAGTGTAAAACAAGAAAAATCTGAAGAAAAAAGTGAAAAAAAATGAGAAAAATATTGATTTTTAAACTTGCAGTTCAAAAAAAAGCACCCATATACCAACCTGAGGAAATAAAATTATGAGCAAAGTTATAGGAATTGATTTAGGAACTACGAATTCATGTGTAGCAATCATGGATGGAACTCAGCCTAAAGTTTTAGAAAATGCAGAAGGGGCAAGAACAACTCCTTCGGTTGTTGCCTTTGGAGAAAATAATGAAAAATTAGTTGGTCAACCTGCTAAAAGACAAGCGGTAACAAATCCAGAAAATACTCTTTTTGCTGTAAAAAGATTAATTGGAAGAAATTTTGAAGATGAATCTGTAAAAAAGGATATATCGAAAGTTCCTTATAAAATAATTAAAAGTGAAAATAATGACGCTTGGTTAGAGTCTAGAGGAAAAAAATATTCTCCTTCGCAAATTTCTGCTTTTGTGTTGCAAAAAATGAAGGAAACAGCTGAAAAATATTTAGGACAAGAAGTAAAAAAAGCTGTTATTACCGTCCCAGCTTATTTTAATGACTCTCAAAGACAAGCAACGAAAGATGCCGGAAAAATTGCAGGTCTTGATGTTTTAAGAATTATTAATGAACCGACAGCCGCATCTCTTGCCTATGGTTTGGATAAAAAAGGTGGAAAAAAAATTGCCGTCTATGATTTGGGTGGTGGAACATTTGATGTTTCAATATTAGAACTTGGAGAGGGTGTATTTGAAGTTAAATCTACAAATGGTGACACTTTTTTAGGTGGAGAAGATTTTGACGATAAAATAGTAAGCTACCTAGCGAATGAGTTCAAAAAAGACAATGGCATAGATTTAACAAATGACAAACTAGCGTTACAAAGACTAAAGGAAGC
>CETI01066085.1_pt1 | contig 12298 bp, 12 predicted proteins | sample 361441 | NCBI WGS metagenome assembly CETI01 (sample SAMEA2622478, study PRJEB7988) | marine metagenome | biome: marine biome (ENVO:00000447); feature: deep chlorophyll maximum layer (ENVO:xxxxxxxx); material: "saline water (ENVO:00002010), including plankton (ENVO:xxxxxxxx)" | depth 90 m | reverse complement strand
AGAATATTCATTATTGGATATCTCTGATGAGGATTATTTGTCTTTAATGGATGAAAACGGCGAGGTACGCGAAGACTTACAAATGCCGACTTATCCAGATGAATTAGTCAAACAAATTAGAAATGGATTTGAAGCTGGAGATACTCTAAGCGTTTGGGTCGTTAAAGCGATGGGAGAGGAACACGTTATGACTTGCAAAAAACATCTTGATTAACTTATTATCCAATAAAATGATGTCTCATACTATAAGACATCGCAGCACTACTAATAAGTACACCTCCTGTCACTGTGGCTACAAATCTAATGATCCTTCCCGGTGTGTAATTGTCGTCTTCCCATTCATCTTCATCATTATATCCGCCTTCTTTTGAGACTGATTTTCTTTTTTTAGATAATCTATATATTTTATCATTTCTTCTTTTGGTTTTAGCCATTACCATTATACATATTATAAAAGTGGACCTTCAATCATCTATTTGTAATCATTTCGCCTAATCCTAATAGAAGTACGCTACCCGAAACACCAGCAACGAATAGACCGCCAGCGACGATTATAACACCTGAACCTGCAATTAAAAAATTCTTTAAACTTTTATTATCATCATCACCGTAAACAATATCACTATCGTCACCATACGCAGTAGTGGTTGTTAATTCAATCCCCTCAGGTGAAGGAAAACCGCCATCATCCCAACGAGGTGACTCATCTATTAAATATCCGCCTGCCCTTTTTGAAACGGAATCATCTTCCGGAGGCATCTGGAAGGTTTTTAGTGTATTCTCGGAAGGTTTGAATAATTGGTTAGTTCTTTTAGCAAGTTTATTTCTTCTTTTTGGTGGTTTGAAGCTTCTTACAGAATCCATTCTTTTACGGATTTCCATCCAGCGGCGCGTCTCCTCATCAATCTCGCTTTGTGTCGCCTTTTCTTTATCTGATTTATACAGGTCGAATAGTCCTTCAATCGCTTCTTCTTCATCTGAATTAACTTCTCTATCCATACTTTCTAAATTCTGTTCCACAATTTTATTTAACAATTCATTATCAGGAACATTATTCATTAGCGCTTGATCTTCAGGTATTATTAAACCAGACTCAAATCTATGTTGAGGATATTCTTCCATTGGTATAATATCTGGAATATCTGCCCTTAATTCCGGTTTTAAGTTCTTTTTTGTTCCACCATAATTATATTTGTATTTACAACCGCAATCTGACTTTTTTTTGGTTGATGTCCCCTTTTTTACATTTCTTCTTTTGGTTTTAGCCATTACTATTAATACACATTATTTTTGTTTTCTGGTATTACGAAGCTTATAGCCTAACTTCTTCTTTGATGACTTCTTCCCCCTTTTCTTTGTGTGTTTTTTTCCACCTGATGATGAACGCGACCACGGCGCTGGAGGTTTATTGTACTGCTTTGGTCTTCTGGGGGGCGTGTAGTCATCTTCTTTATCTTCTTCCCGCCCGCGCTTATTCCCATCGCGAGGTGGTGCGCTTTCATCGTCGGTCACGTCGTCGTCCGGAGCCACGGCGTCGGGCGGCGGTGCGTTTGGGTGGAGGCCAAAATCATACATGGTAATTGCCGCGGCCTCCTCCTTCTCGGGCGACAGCGGCTGCTGCGTCACTGGCGACGCTTCGTCGTCGTCATCATCGTTGCCGAAGGGGTCGTCGACCGCTTGTTGTGTAGGCGGCTGCTGTGTCAATGGCGGCGCTTCGTCGTCGTCGTCATCATCGTCATCGTTGTTGTCGTCATCGTCTCCATAATCAGATTCAGGATCACCCTCATAATTTTCTCTCTTTAGCGATTTTTTGTTTATTTCCTCTATTAATTTTCGAATATCTTTATCCACTTCTTTAAGATTGTTTTCCATATTATCTTCATCTTCATCCTCGTCTGGTTCATCATCAGAAGTACGAGAATTTAGCTTATTTTTAATTTCTATATAATCATTATCTACCCTATCTTTAAAGCTACCATGAATATTATGCGCAGCCTTTAATATCCAATTCACCATATCCTTGTAACCTTTTTGCTCTTTATCAATACAATTCTTTTTTGCGTCAAAGTGAATATCTCTCGAACTACAATATTCTTTTTTAATAGGGTTACCATTTTCTACAATATTAGGCATACTTAAGGCGGTGCCGAGGTCCCCGATTTTTCTCACAGTTTCCATTTTTTCACGAGACCCGTATCCCTCCCGCAACTTCTCGATTGCCGAGACTGCTTTCTTCCCCCAATCTATCTTAACATGGATAGACTCTTTTTTGATTTCGATAAGTTTAGAAAATTCATTTCCGTATATGATGGCGTCTTCAGGACAACCAAATTCATCTATGAGTACTTCGCTCGGATTATTACTGAATAGTCCCTTCCAGCACTCCTCATACTCCTCTTCTAAAGACTTACCAACATCTTCTCTCTTTATTTCTTCATGTATTAAATTCCCTATTTCTTCGAGTTCATTATCTAAAAAACTATAATCATAGTCTATTTTATAATATACATCATTCTTATTATAAGAAAATCCAAAGGCTTTTAATTTTATTGGTATATAAAGCGATTGTTGTTCTAAATGTATAAGCCGATTTTTAGCTTTATTTGACACTTTAAGCCGCCGCTGTTTTTTTTTCGAAATATCTTCTAAACATTTTATTTTTCTTTCAAAAAACTCTTTAATCCCCAGTGGTCTAAAAATATATAAACCACTTTTCATTTCTTTAAATGCCGAGTGACGAATATCTAACGTATCAGATTTGTCATCATCATCTTGTTTAATCCAATGAGGTTTAAACATTCTTTCGTTTTTGTTGTGCATATACGTGTGTGTCGTTCGGTCCGTTACAAATCCTCTGTCTTTCAGTTTTTCCCAAATATTAATAAATCCTTTAGAAATCTCATCACCATTTTTACGATCTTCTATAAATTTTATCTTTACTTTATTACTTCTATTACTGGAACTATTTCTATTATTGTTTTTTTCTGCGTTTTCAATATATTCATTTAATCGATGCTGATATATGATATTTTCAAATTTTGGTATTCTTCTTCTTCTTTCTCTACATAAATTTGTTAACTTTTTAAATTCAGAGCTTATTCCCTCAACCTTTTTTATATCGTTATCTATTTTAACCTTCTCTCCGTTTGTTTTATCAAAAAATCGCTTTATTTGAACAAGGCGACTTCCACATTTTGCCTTCACTTCCTCTAAACAGTACTTTTCTGGTCCTTTTCTAGGTTCATAATCATCACAATTCTGCTTAAATATTTCTTTATATAACTTATATAAACTAACTAAATATCGTTTATATCTGTCTTTAAATGACTGACGAGGTTTATTATGTTCTCGGTATTTGTGTTGTAGTAACTCTTTATCTATTTTTTCTATTTTTTCAGAGCGCTTTTCATCACTTAATGGTTTACACCAGAACTCCTCAGTTTTTTCTTCATAAAATCTAACTAATTCTTTGAATATTTCGAGAAATTCTTGAAAGTCTTTATCATTAACACCCTCATCTTTTAGCTCATTGGCAGTTATTTTATATTTCGTAGTGTAATTATCCTTCTCATTGTATATAAATTTAGAATCTATATGGAATGTACTATCTGAGTTATCAATCGATATTTCTGGTACATAATTACTTTTTATTTCCCGATTGATTTTTGGCTCTAAGAGTTGATATTCTGTTTCTTTATGTGCTATATTAAAAACAAGACTAAAAAGAACGGGTAATAAATGATCACACTGACCCCATTTTTGTGTTACTGGTTTATAATATATACCAGTACTAATTGAAGGCTGTGTAGTCAGTTTCCCATCACATAACAGAGGTACTTTAAGTGCTTCCCGTATCTTTGCTACTCCTTCACAATTATTTGGGCCATGATCCATTCCTATTAATACACATTATTTTAAAAATGATACTATATAAGTCTTAGACAATGAATATATAAGTGTGGGGAAAACTCTGCATGCCCAGGTCACAAAGCATTTCTAATTTGCTGAAGTTGCTTTGAATTATATATTTACTTAAAACAGTAACTTGTTTGTAAATATTATTAAGTCTAATTAGGAGTCTATTAGGCTTAATTCGGGAAATAAGAAGATTATATGATGTATGATCTTTTTGTTGAAAATGTGATGGATGCTTGGAAAAGCTATACAAGAGATAGGACATTGAAAACCGCGAGATTTTATGGGAGAATTTGTGCTTTAGATTTAAAGGCTGTAAAGACAATCGTTCGAAAAGATGAAAATCTTCGTAGAATTCTTAAACATGCTTTACATATTTTGTTTGATTTTAAGATAGGTACGCGACGACTACTAATTTGGAAGAATCATGTGGTACAATACGTTCCATATATGCCGGATATCAAAAGGAATGAACTTAATGTGGATTACGATACGTATGGTGGATTACATCCAAGTAATCAGCCCGACTATATCAGTCGCGTAAGCAGAGGTTCTCATTCTGAAAATTTGAAATCTAGAATAGAGCATAAGGAACAAGTCACTTTGAAAATTTTACGTTTCCTTCTAAGAAAGGGATGTAATCCAAATGACAAGTACTTTCTGGCAAATATGATATTTAAGCATAAATATCATTCCAGAACATTCTTATTAAAAATAATAGGAATGTGTTCCCATTATGGGTTAGAGCCAAGCACTATGTTTGAGGCTTTAAAGATGCCTTGGTTAAGAGAATATGAAATGTCTTATTATGTTAGTCCATTGTTAGCCATACATAAAGAGAAGCTAAATATCAAAGATAATATTTCATTATGTTGTTCATGGGCTTCAAAAAAGAACCTATTGAAGGCAACCAGTTCAAGTTTGGGTAATTTATCTAAATTGAACGATGATGTTATTGGAATAATATCTTCATTTGTATACCCTTATGTATACTAAAAAAATGATATTATATAAGTCTTAGAGATTTAAATATTAAGTACTGGGAGGAAACTGCATGCTCGGTACCAAAGTATTTACTTAAGACAGTAACTTGTTTGTAAATACAGAGTCGGTGTAAAATCGACCAAGGACTACATAAATTATAATACCCAGTCCGAAAAGATGAGTAATTTAGGCTTTAACATAAACGTTCGTGCGAATGCGTCACCCGCTTTCGCTGTAGCTGCGTGTAAGATGACCCTCGCGTCATCTTATAGCCTGAGTTCAAACTTTTTGTTAAAAAGCACAAGGAAATTTTTAAATAAAGTGATAATTAGTTGGAAAAAGTTGACCCGTGAAAGAAATAGGAAAAGAGAAAGATTATATGGGAGAATTACTGCTTTTGATTTGAAATCTGTAAAAGCAATGGTTAGGAAAGATGGTTATCCAGAAACATTGATTAAATATGCTTTGGCAGTTATGTTTGAGTTCAGAGGAAATGGGACCATCTTTTATAGAGTTTGGAATAAAGGTATGAATGCATATAGATGGGTGTATATCCCACTTATGCCTACTGACGAATGGACTATGCAAGTTCTACCCAGAAATTATGATGATTATAGATTGGAATCTAACGCTATAGACAATGTGAGCCGTTTTCCGGTATCAAATAGTACATTGAAATATAGGATAGAAAATAAGGAAGAAAAAACATTAAAAATGTTACGTTTCCTTCTAAAAAAGGGATGTAATCCAAACGATAAGTATTTTCTTGCGAATTTGATATTTAAGCATAAATATCATTCCAGAACATTCTTATTAAAAATAATTGGGATGTGTTCCCATTATGGATTAGAGGCAAGTACTATGTATAAGGCTTTAAAAATGGATTGGTCAAGAAATTTCGAAATGGATTATTATATTGGACCAGTATTAGACATACATAAAGAGAAGGTAAATATAAAGGACAATATTTCATTATGTTGTTCGTGGGCTTCAAAAAAGAGTTTATTAAAGGCGACAAGGTCAAGTTTAGGGAACTTATCTAAATTGAATGATGATGTTATTGGAGTGATATATTCGTTTATATATCCCTTTCCTTATTAGATAGGATCACCTGGTCTTCTTGAATATCTTGTGAGTAATGAACGAAGAGCAATAGTTGTTTCAATTCTTTCTTCGTGTATCATTTTAGCCCAGAAACGTCGACAATATCTTGTTTGTAACTCTAAAAATTGAAATGAGTAGTATTCCATGTTGGTATTTCCACATATAATATGAAGACCTTTCAATAATTCATTGTAAAATGAATATTTCATCCCTATATCTAAATAATTTCTTCTATATTGTTCATTTATAGAATTTACATACATTTTTTTTACCTGTTGTAAGGTTGTATAAAAGCTTTTGATATCTTCTAATAAACACTTGGATTGAGGTTTTCTGGAATATGGTTCTATAATATTTATAAATATTTCATTTGGGATAATTATGCCATTCATAAAAAATATTCTTTAATATTAAATGGGTTCAAGCGCATTACAATCCGCTATTGTTAGCTTTACCGTAATATCACTAATCGTTTCAATCTTTTATGTAGAGGAATTACAAAAAAGTAAGAGAAAACACATCCTTGCGGGAGGTTTTATATTTTTAGGAGCATTTATGTATGCTTTAATGCTTGTACTTGACTTAAAAGTTTAGGCACTCATTGGGGCAGAAATTCTTCCAGAACAATTATAATCAAATATTTCAAAATCTTTAATATTGTAATCTTCCCAATTTTCCTTATTCTTAATATTAATAGTAGGCTGTTGATGAATAGTATTACTCAATTGTTTATATACCGCTTGAATATGATTCGAATATATATGAGCATCACCAATTGAATGTACCACTCCACCTGGAGGAATACCCGTTCTTTGGCTCATAATATGTAATAAAACAGAATAACTGAACATATTAAATGGTATCCCCAAAAACATGTCGCCCGATCTCTGATAGAATTGGAGCCAAAGTTTATTATCATTCGTTACATACCATTGTATTAATATATGGCATGGTGGAAGAGCCATTTCTTGTATTTGTAAAGGATTCCAAGCTGTCATAACAATTCTACGTGAAAAGGGATCAGTTTTAAGCATTTCTTCACATTTTTTTAATTGGTCAAAACCCTCTTCTTTGTAGTTTATGTGACAACCTTTATATAGCGCACCAAAATGTCGCCATTGAAAACCATATACTGGACCAAGATCTCCTTCTTTGTAACAAATCAATCCTCTTGAATCTAAAAATTCCCTGGAGCTATTTTTAGTCCATATACTAACATTATTCTTTACTAAATCCTCATTATTAGTAGAACCCGAAATAAACCATAGGAGTTCCTTGATACATGTTTTCCAGGCCATTTGCTTGGTTGTGATTAAAGGAACTTTACCATTGGAACAATCGTATTTAAATTGTAATCCAAACATTGAGTATGTATTTCCATTTCTACTTTTCCGAATCGGAAAATCTAAAATTTTTCTCATGGATTCTAAGTATTTTTTTTCATAACAATCTTCTAAATTTATGTTATTCGGAAAGACTCTGCTATAAGTAATATGTTTCATATCCATAATCTTTTCATCGCCTAAATATGTTTTTACCTTTGAAGATTTCGTTAAATAACTGGAAACAACTTTAAAATTTTGTGTGGGCAATTCTATAAATTTCCCATTTGCAGGTTGATGATTTTCGTCAAATTCTGTAATATACATTTTTGAAATTCTGTTAAACATTGGGTCTCTAAATAGCGAATTCAAAACAGAAGCACCGCCAATAAAACATGGCTCATCCACTATTCCAAATACATCTTTAATACTTTGTACTGCAATTGTATTTAGTTGTTTTGGAAATTCACTTGGTTTTCTGGTAACAATAATATTCAATCTATCTGGTAATGGTCGCATGTCTTCAGGTAAACTATGCCATGTGCTTGAACCCATCACAACATTACCAAATGTTTTGGTTAGTCTTGAAAATATACTTAAATCTGTTTTTGAATTATAAGCAAGCTCTCCATTAACTCCAAATAAACCAGATTTGTTAACTGATATAATAATAGACATTATATAAATATATGTTCTAACTCCTTACATTTCTTCTTGTAAGCTATCTCAAGGTCTTCGGTATTATTATATTTTTCAATACTTTCTGGAGGAATTCTGTCCTGAAGAAATTCGGGTGTACCATGTGCTTCTTTGTAGTCGAAACAAGATGAATTTGTACTATTAAAACTTGTAAGTTCATCAATTGATATAATATCCGTCTTTGGTTTAGCGAATTTTATCATATTCTTTGATAAATCACACTCTATATTCGGATTATAAACAAGGTTTTCAGTTGATATATTTGCATATTCAGATTCAATCACATCATACCCTGTAGATGAATTCAATAAGTAATCGTCGTCTTTTTGTTCATTTGAGCGTTGTTCCCAGGCTTTGTTAAATTTTTGTATATCATCATGTGTTTCAATATAAATATCCATAAAACTCGGCATTTCTTTCGTCTTTTCATCCAGAATTCTTAATTCTTCTTCATGATATTTTGTTAGATCTTTACACTCTTTTACAATCTTGTTTTCCTCTCTTGAACATATACTTGCCATAACCCGATGATATGCTTTAATTACAGTGTGCATCTCCTGACAACCAATTTTACGGTCTGGGCATGAATTTCTGTCTGGATGTACCAATAAAGACATGTTATAATACGCTTTCTTAGCATCTTTTGTTGTAGATGTTCGCTTATCTAAACCAAACATTTCATAATCCTCATCCATATCTCAAATATGTGATTATACCTTAATAAATTACTCAAAAATGCGCAATATTATCTTGTAATTAATCCATATTTTTCGATATTATTCATGTTTAGTATAAAAATTCTTGGTTTTGTCTGATTAGATACATTCACACAATTCAAAGTCATTGAAGATACTGGTGATAGCTTTTGATTTCTAAATTTTAACATAAACTTTACAGAATTTACTATATATGTTTTATAACATATTTCCTGTTTTATAGGTATTTCTTCTGATCTATAAACATGATTAGGAGACACTTGTAAAGGTATATTCGTTATATTTTCTTCTATATCATCTTTAATTATTGATATATCCATTGTGAATTCATTATCTTTCTTATTAATGTAAAAAGTAAAACTATTATTACCTTCAAAAGGTGTAAATTTCCAAGTAGTGTTTAAATACTCCATTTTTTATTAGAACCTGTTTAATATACATATTCAAATGAATTTGTCAACAAATGATACAAAAACGACAAATTATAGTAACGAACCGCATATTCATACCATTGATGATTTTATAGATTATGATACTTGTTTACATTTCATTGAAATAGCAACTGGGAAACTAAAACAAGCTCTTGTTTCACATGGTAAAAAGGGTGAAATTTCTCAAGGAAGAACAGGAAAAAACTGTTGGATTTCTCATTCTCATGATGATATAACTTTGAATGTTGCTTCAAAAATCGCGGATCACGTAGGACTACCCTTAGTTAATGCCGAGTCTTATCAAATAATTTATTATGATAAGACTCAAGAATATAGAAATCATTGTGATAGTTGGCCGCACGATGGTTCTGAAAAATCAAGAAGATGTATGCGTTTGGGTGGTCAAAGAATGATAACAGCTCTTTGTTATTTGAATAATGTAAATAAGGGTGGTAATACACGTTTTACAAGATTAAATATAGATGTAGAACCCAAAGCTGGAAAATTATTAGTATTTCACAATGTTTATAAAGATTCAAATAAGAGAAACCCTATGTCAGAACACGCGGGATGTCCAGTTGAAGAAGGAGAAAAATGGGCATTCAATCTCTGGTTTCGTGAAGATAATTTTAAAAAAATAGTATATGATCCACCGAGAAATAAGAACCTAAACATTACATACAAAGCGGTAAATGAAGAAGGTAAAGATGTAGTTATTACCGATTTAACAAAAGTCACAATTGGTGCATCATATAATCCTGTAATTAAAAGCTATGAGAATGTTCTTGTAAATGAAGATGTAGAATTATTAAAGAAGGAATTATCATTTGAAGATGATACTAAAAAATCGGTAGTCTGGTTACCAAGTGGTAATCACACAAGATTATTACAAAAAATCTCAAGAATTACAGGAGAATCCATTGAAAAGTTCGGAACAATACAAGCGGTTCAATATCCAGGAGGATTTACACATCCTCCGCATTTTGATGCATATGATAGTAGTATACCAGAATCAAGAGTTGTTAAAGAAAAAATGGGGCAACGTTGTAAAACAATCAGTTTCTTTTTGGAAAAAGGAATAAATTATTTTTTTATAAAAACCTGCTTTAGTTATACACCAGAACCTCTTTCATTATTTGTATATGAAAATGTTAAACCTGGATCTATTGTTCGTGAAAATAGTCTTCGGAAACAAATAACAAATTTATCAAATAAACCACTTGTTATTTTCCATATATATGTACGAGAACGTAGCAGAATGAGTAATTATACTTACAAACCTCCCAAACAACCTAAAGCCGAATCATCTTCTCAAAGCTATGTGCTTGGAGATGGTAAAACGGAAGAGGTTAAACTGGATGAAATTAAACTGGAAGGAGAAAATATTAAACTTAAAGAAGAAAATATTAAACCGAAAGAGCCAATTAACTATATTGAACATTTGAATGAAACCTATCAACGTTTTAAAGACGATAGCATATCCAAAAATGGCTATAAGTCACTTAGTTTCTGTAATATTCGCATGGGTTGGGATGATATAAAAGATACAATTTTCAAACTTTCAGAAATGAGAGATAAAAATACGGGGCTTATTAATACAGACGCCTTAAATGTAGATTATAAGTTTGACGAATTTACACCAGTTATAATCAATAATGTATTTATTTCCAAGGGAATTGAATATATATCAGAATATTATAATAAGGGTATTGATGCAAAACAATTTCCTTTTGGTGATAGACAATCACAAAGATTTAAAACAAGAAATGATCCTATTGCAAGAGTATTACATTACGAATTACTTCCACTTATAGAAAAAGTAACTGGAGAAAAATTAAGACCAACCTATACATATTTGAGCTGTTATGTTAAAGGTTCTGATTTACCACAACATACTGATAATCCAGATTGTTGGAGAACTGTTTCATATTTGATAGACAAACCTGCTGGAAAAAATTGGAACATTTATGTTGATCTCAAAAAACAAAATGTCAAACATAAGGGTCGTTATAACAATACACCAATACCACCAAAAGAACAATGTATTGCTTGTGACTGTGAAAAAGGAGGATTAATGATGTTTGATGGTACAGATCATATACATTATCGTGAAGCTCTTGAACATGATTATTATTATTTGTTACTTCTACACTATAAACCAGTCGATTGTTAGTTTATGTTAAATCTTAAAACATCCTCTTCTTTTCTCTCAAACAATTGATAAAGTTCCGTATTATGTATTAACGCCTCTTCATATCTTAACATTAAATGAGACTTGATTAAATGGTAACACTTTTCATCTGAAAAGATGTCAAGTTGTCTATCTGGTTTGCTTGTTCCAAAACCCAGTAATGGAACAACATCATCTCTGAAGTTTACAGATATTATATTTAGATTTCTTAAGCTTTCTATATTTTTATAGAATTTTGAATCTCCTGTTTTTGGAGATCCAAACGTAACTACAGTAAATTTTTTTTCTGGATGACTTCTTGCAAGATAATGTCCAATAATAACACTTTTTGCTCCAGCACTTGAATGACCTCCGATTAGAATATCTCTATTTTTATGACTTGAAATTTTTTCTTCTATTTCTTTAAACTCTGACATATTTATAACATCCCAAACATCATGTAAATATCCTTGGTGTACTCTGCCAGAATCCTTAAATGGATGTTTTGTTAAAAAACAATTAAGGTTTGTTGTCCAATCAGATATGTTAGATGTTCCACGACATGTAATTATTAAATCATTCTGATCAAAAAAAGCTCTTATACCAAGTGTTTCTGGTAAGTTTGTTAATGTATTTATTTTAGCATCCTCTGTTGACATATATGCTTTTGAGGAATATTTTGCCATTCTTTGTATCGTTTGTCTAATCTGTAGACCACAAACGAGAAGTGAATTAAATATTAAAAATCTAACACCTCTCATATTTCATTGGATTATACAGATATTAAAATTTTTATTGGGAATATTTAATTATCTCTATTAAAAACGATAAAATCAATCATCAAACCTCAGCTCTCACTCTAACTCTTATTATTTATTCCGCTTTAATATCCCTCTCTTTCTTCTTCCGTGCATCTGCCGCAGCAGCGCGTAATGCGGCTTCGCGTTCGTCACCACG
>CETI01067737.1_pt1 | contig 12310 bp, 21 predicted proteins | sample 361441 | NCBI WGS metagenome assembly CETI01 (sample SAMEA2622478, study PRJEB7988) | marine metagenome | biome: marine biome (ENVO:00000447); feature: deep chlorophyll maximum layer (ENVO:xxxxxxxx); material: "saline water (ENVO:00002010), including plankton (ENVO:xxxxxxxx)" | depth 90 m | reverse complement strand
ATTCCAAAGTTTGTAAGTCCTTCACTGATTGTAATATGTGTTTGTTTGGTATTGTTAGATCCATAAGTAACTACTACTTCATTTTCTTTAACGTCACTTGTTTTAATATCAACTACACCACCTATTGCATTAGGTCCATATATAGTACTCATTGGACCTGTATACAAATGTATACCATCTGCAAAGGATACATTTACATTATTAAGATCTGTTGCTCCATTAGTTGTTGAGTGATCTGTAATTGCTGATCCGTTTATTGTTACTAATGTATGATTTGAATTTGTTCCTCTAGTAAACAACGATGTTTGTTGTCCTTTTGATCCAGAACGTACTGCATTAAAATTTGCTACATCATTTAATGCATCTGTTAGAATACTTTCATTGTCTGGAAATATGTATTCGTTATTATGTATTTCATTACTTCTATGTGAAGGTGTTTGTGTAAAAAATATTGGTATGTTAATGACTAACGAATCACAAACAATTGTTTCGTCTTTCATATCTTCCCAATAGCATTCTTTTGCTTTTGCTGTACTTGTTATATTCAACAATAAAAAAAGTAATAAAAATATTTTAAAAATATTTGTTGGCATAGTATCTCCCTTTATCAACTACCAGTATGTAGGTATTTTGTAAAGGTCGAGTTAATGCCACAGTCAGTGATGCCATTAAGGCAGTATAAACAATTGTGCTTAAAACTGTATTTTGGAAAAATGGTATTGCCATTGTATAACACATTATTAATCCTTCTAATGTGTTAGGATAGTAATCCCACATGATCCATACTGCAAAATTTGTTACTATATAAAATAACACAGATGATACCAACGTCATTGTTGCTAAAGGCAAGTATTTGCCAAACTGCATAGCCCATCTGCTTATGACAGTTGACATTGCAATTGCTCCATACACCCACAGCATATAAGGATGAAACCCTATAAACACATCTCCAATAAACATTGCCATTAAAGGTACTGCCATTGCAAACCAACGATCATTAATGATGTATGGTGCAAATATAGCCGCGGCCAATATTGGTGTAAAGTTTGGAGGGTGTGGAATCAATCTTCCCAAGGCAAGAATGCCAGAAATATATAAGAACGATAGTATAATCTTCATAATAATATTACCCCAACCCCTATTGTTAAATACGGTAATTTGTAATACTATTTATAACACAATTTCCTATTTTTGTCAATTAGTTGTTCTTTTTGAAGAATTTACCTAGCATTCTATGAACGTTTTTGTGAACTGTATATTCTAAGGCTTCCATGTCAATATAAATTTCCATATCAACTATGTCATGATAATTTTCAGCAATCTTATCCCAATCAACTGGACCTGTAACTGGAACCGAATTAATAATATCATCTCTAGTCATAGTTGTTGTTTTACCATCTTTTCGAATTACTTTAATCATGTCAACAAATTTTGAAGGAATTTGTTTTGGTGCAATTTCATGCATGATTCTATTGAACTCGGAAGGATCGTGTTCTTCAGTTTCTTTAGAAGGTTTAAACTTTCTATTTGGATGTTGCTCTTGATAACTCATAAAAAAATCTGCCTACGTAATATTTATCATAAAACATAGGCAGATTAATTAATAATTATTAATTTACTGTCGTTTCTGCGTCAGCTTTTTTAGGTCTTCCTCTACCACGTTTTGTAACTACTGTGGCAGTCTTTCCTAGTTTAACTTGTATACCAGGTGATACTTGTTCTGCTTCGTCACGTTTTCTACGTGCATCAGATTCAAGTAATTCTGCTTGAACTAACAAGTTTCTTGCTATACCATCTGCATCATTTTCATCTGCAGGTTGTTGTATACCTTGTGTAGCAAAGCCTTCCTTTACTGGTTCTGCTGGTGTTGTTTTTGTTTCAGCAACCATTTTCTGGTAAGTGTTAAACTCCTTTAAAGGAAGTGTTTGATCTGGTGTTGGTAACAATGTTACTGTTTCTACAGGAACTCTTCTTAAAAAGCCTTGTTCATGTAAAGTAGTAAGACAGTTTTTACCATCCCAGAATAAATTTCTTCCTAGTACTTCGTATAGTGAGTTTGATTCTTGTGCTTCTGCTGACTCTACTACCTTCATTAAACCATCATGGTATCTTTCTGGTAAAGAATCTACATCAACAACAAGACAATTTTCTTGGTCTTCAGGAATTTGCGGAAATACAACTACAACACGTCTGTTGGTTGAATCTATCCTACCTGTATGTTTTATCATGTCTGTCATGATTTCTCCTTATTAATTGCAATTATTATTTTTGTTCGGTACTTGGATTAGCTTCTGGACTTGCTTCTGCTGGTTTTACTTCGCCTGCGTCAACAGTTTTGCCTTCTGCTTTTGCTTTCGCTTCTGCTTCTGCTTTTTGTTGATCACCTACGAATTGTAGAAACTTAGAAAGTTTATCTACAACTGTTCCAACATTAGAAAGTTCATTGGCTCTAAAAGCACCTCTTGAAGAAGCGGCATCAATGATGTTTAGCAAAGCCTGTAGATCTGCAATACTTAATTGCGGTGCTACTGCTTGAGCCTGATCTGGACTCGGTGCTACTGCTTCTTGGTTTTTTACTTCTTGAGTATCGGCCATAATTTTTACTCCTTATTGTTTATTATAGTATACTTTAATATTTATTGTCAACCTTTATTTTATGCTACATTAATAAGATTTTCATCCCATTTTAGATATTTCTTCCAACTATGGTGGCCAACTTTAACAGGATACTTGGCTCTTTTATTGGCCAACTCCCAATAATGTGGCTTGTATGGATCTTTCATTGGAGATATTTTATCATCACCTTTTGATACATTACAATCATGACAGGCTGTTACAATGTTTTCCCAGGCTGACTTTCCACCTCTTGCTCTTGGAAGTACATGATCTAAAGTTAAGTCATTCCACCCGTGTTCACATCCACAGTATTGACAAGTAAACAAATCTCTTAGATATACATTACTCCTAGAAAACTTTGGATGTTTTGTGAAATTTAAATACTTTTTTGCTATTAATACTGCTGGAACTTTCATTTCCATAGAAGGACTATGAATAACCCAGTTATCATAATTATCAAGTACTTTAAATTTATCTAAAACTAATAGTTTAATAGATAAATGCCAATTAACCGCACTAATAGGAAGTAAACTTAAAGGAGAACCATTTGAATTTAATATTAAGGTATCACTCATTTCAAAAATATTTATCTCTAGTTTTAATTTAAGTTAACAACGTTGTTTTGTTTAAAAAAGTATGAGTTAAATAATTATATGAGAAAGAGCATTGTTACATTTCTAATATTGTTATTCAGTTTTACTTTTACAGTTAAAGCTCAAGACTACAACGATCCAACATTTGATTTTCAAAACGATGCCGACTACCAAGCACTAGCAAGTGATTTTAGAAATTATACTGTTTGTGGTGCAATCCACGACAGTTTATTATTATTAGTATCAGCAAATTATGGTGTAGGATCTAACTTAGGTTATCCACCTGAATTTTTAAGCAAGTTAAGAGACCTAATGGCAAATATAATAAGCCAAAGAACCGTATATGATGAAAAAGTAGAATTAGTTATAAAAAAACTAATGAAAGATTATAACTTCCCGCAAGAAGGATTATTGGCTCAAGTCCAAAGGAACAGATATGAATCACAACAGTCTGTAGGATTAGCGATGGCACAAGGAAAAGAAGATCCAAATGCATCAGCTAATTTAGTTAAAGGTCTACTTGTAAAATCTCAATCATGTCGCGATTATGTTTCTACAATAGACTATTCTGATATAGAGTAGTATAAATGCATAACCCATTTACCAAACACCCGCATAGTGTTAAAGAATCTTATCTTACTCATATGAGTCATTCACTGAAATATAGCATAACGTTTTTATGGTTATGCTTCATGACATTTGTTCATGCATTTTTTCCTTTTATATTTACAAATAATAGTAGTAAGATTTTGAAAAAGATGACACGTCATCTTGATGATAGGTTAGGCGGCAAATAAAGATAATAAAACTATCAATCCAAAGAACATTGTTATTGTTAATAGTGCAACTTTCATGACAGGTCTAAATCCAAAAACCCAAAAACATAATGCAAGGAAAAATAAAAACCAACCCATTTTAATTATATTCAATTCCTAAATTAGGATTTTGATTCTCTATTTCTTGTTTTAATTCTTTTACAATTTTTACTGAGTCATTAATGTTTTCTTGTATAAGAAAAGGTATTGTATTAACCTTTGCTTCATATATTGGGTAGTTTTTACTTTTACAGTAGTTAACAAATTTATCATCATCGACTGCACTATTATTTCTTCCTCTGTTAAATTGTATTTTGTAGTTTCCTGAATCTTGGAAATCAATATTAATACTAATTGGTGGATTATCATCAAATGTAATAATAGCACCAGTTCCAATATACCCTTTTGGAAAACCATCTTCTTCATACTTCTCAGAAAATACATCTCTATTATCATCATATATTTCTTGTTTAATTTTGTTCATTTCTTCTAGAGATTTATATTCTTTTCTTACCCGTTTTCTAATTTGTATATCTTCACAAAGTTGGATCGTTGACTCTTGATCTAATATTTTTAAATCGTTATTTTCACAATACTTTTTAAATAATATTTCTAATTCACTATCACCATCACGAAAGAATTCAGTACCGTCATATCTTCTATCGTTTAAAAGGATATGAAAATTTCTCTCATGCTTACTCATGTCTTTTTCTGTTTCACAAGATGCAATTAATATAGGTAAAAGACCCATTGACATATTTGTTGAATTTAGTTGCATCAGTCTATCTCTTGCTTCAGTTCCTTTAGCCTTACCTATTTTTTTATCAGTAGGTACCTGTTGTTCAGGATCAAATCTATGAAAGTATTTCAAAAAATATATATTATTATCCATTATTCTACTTCATCATAATGACAAGTTACACCAAAAGGTGCTTCTAAGTCCTTGTCGTGATTGCTATGTATGATCCAAAGTGTATCACAATAATTGTCATCACCCCAACTACCCCAAGGGTAACCATCTGTGAATACAATTAACTTTTTAGGTTGTACACCATTTTCTTTCATCCATTCCCAATTGGCTGTAAATTCTGTACCACCAAATCCACCAGGCTTGTAATCTGTAAGATCTTTATCTGGTGTAAATACTTCTGGATTGTGTACTTCTGTATCAAAACTCCATACATGAATTTTGTAATCTTGGAATGAATCCATAATCCCTTTTATTTCACCTAAAAATATATTCAACTGCTTATCGCTAATAGATCCCGATGTGTCTATTGCAACACATACATCAACTGCTGGTTCAGGTTGTAGTCCAGGTAATACTGCATCTACTGACCATCCTTTTCTACTAGGTCTCATAAATGTGTAGTCTGATTTTACAACTGACGTTATATGTTGATCTAATAACGTTCTCCAATCCATTTTAGGCTCTGTAATATTTTTAATAAGTCTTTCTACACCTTTTGGAACATTACCAGCACCTGCCGCCTGTGCCGCCTGAAGTACTGCATTTTTAACTTCATCTTTAAGTTTATCTTTTTCCTCTTTAGACATAGCAGGCATTTTACCAGCACCATCTTCACCTTCTGATTGTTTACCTGACTTACCTTGACCTTCTCCGTCCATATGCATATCTAAAGTAACTTTAATTTCAACTGCATTTTTCTTTAAAGAAGCATAAATTTCATCTGAGTTCTTATCATAATATTTAGGATCATGTAAACCTTGTTTAGGCATTTTACCTAAACCTTCACGTACCAATGTACCATTAATAACATAGTCAGTAGCCATATTCCATATTTCAGGTTGTCTACCTTCCCTACGATCCATATGATCAAATACACAATGAAGCACTTCATGACCTACAAGAAAGTCTAGTTCTTCAGATGTTAATGGTGTAATAAATTCTCTATTATAATAAAAGTGTCTGCCATCAGTAGCGGCAGTTGGACAAAAATCATCTGCATTTTTAAGAATTAATCTTGTAGCAAGATTACCAAAGAAAGGATGTTTTAATAAAAGACGTACACGACTTTGTACAATTCTTTCACGAATTTCTTCATCAGTTTGAACATTAATTTTTGGTACTTTTTTATTTTTTGTAGTTGTTTTAAAAGTCATCTTGCTCTTCCTTTTTTTAATTATATATATAGTATAGCATCATATAGAATTCTGTCAACCATTATCTGATTAGAAAAAAGCCAATGATTTCAATGACTTATACAGCACCAAAGTAATAATTTGTTAGGCCTAATACTAATAATGTTACCAAAACCACGTTTAAAACTAGTAATGCTCTATCGTGCCATAGGTATCCGACCCATGCCCAACCCAATGTTCCAAATAGGCCAAACCACATATCTACTTGTGGCATTGTTCCAACACTTCTGGCCACAGTTGCAAACAATATAAGGAACACAGAAGCCCACTTAACATACCAAGACAAGTCACCTTTGGGTGTTACTTTTTTATAAACCCTAGATGAATTTAATCTTTTTATCTTATCGTCTAGTTTTTCTTTAATTGGTTCTATTGCCATACAGTTTTATCCTCAATGGCGTGTTGTGCCGCCTGTATATAATCGCGATCTTCTTCTGTTAAAATTGACCATAACTTACTAACCTTTGTGGTTAACTCATAAACTTCTTGTGGATTATCTATATGATAGTTAGACTCCATCCACTTTTGTAATTGATCCATTTGTTCTTTTATTTTAACAGAAATTGGCATCATATTCTTCCTTTGTTATCATTTCTAATTCTAATGCATCCATTTTAGCACAATTATATAATATGTCAACCGATTCCATTAAATCAGCATAAGTCTTTTCCCACCAATAAACAGTAGAAGACAATTCTCCTTTTGTTACGGTCACTTTATAATATACATCACTCATGATGCTATTTTATCCCAGGCCAATACTCCTTTTACAATTTCTCTGTCTTTGGCCTTTTTAAATGCATAATAACTACCAGCAACATAATACCAACCTGTAGCATGACGTCTAATAGTGTTTTCTATTTCTTCTTCTTGATTTCCATCAATACCAGAAACATCAATTACATAGTATTCACTTTTGTAATTTAAAAATTCTTTTCGTGTTAGTTTTCTAGATTTCATCTTCTATTTTTTCTTTTTAGTAAGTATTCAGCAACCTTATAAATTCTATGTAGATTAGTTACATCATGTTTCCAATGTTTATCCATTAATGGTTGTGCTATATTTCTTATTGCTTTACTTCTTTTACTTTCTTTTACACCCATTTCATAGACAGCACCGCCTGATGTTTTCTCTTCTATTTCAAAGTCTAATAACTTTTTTTCTTTAGATTTCATCTATTACTTTTTCTATTTTGTTGTAATAATTAATAAATGTTTCAGTTTCTTCTTTGTTTAGATGTGCCACTGAACCAAAACAAGGATAGCCATTTACACCAGTAGGAAATGCATCTTTCATATATGAATAATACATATGAGGTTTGTCTTGATACATTCCTTGTGATTGATCTGGACTCATTAACATTAATGGCATAAACACCATACCAAGATCTTTTTGGTCATGTACTTGTAAACTTGTAAAAACTGCTCCACGAAAACATTCGTAAGCCAATTCTTTTATTTCTTTTTTTGTACGACCAATACGTTTTTTATTTCTTTTTTTAACTTTGTATTCTTTAATTTCTGGATCTGACATTGTTAATTTCATATTAGGTTATCACCTGCATAGCATTCAGGTGGGTTAGTGTATCTAAATGTTAGTGTACTATCATATACATATTTTGTACCACAGTATGGACAAATTTTAGTATTGTCTTTTGTCATTGCTAGATATACATGAGGATGATCATCTGGTTCTGAAACTCCCATACACATAAAACCTTTAGCACCTATTTTTATTTCTTTAACTCCAATATCATTTTTATAAATTGGATAAACTTTACTATTAAATTCTTGCATACTAATGAACTTTTTTACTTCCTTTTAGTAAACCTAGTTTAGACATATTAGTATGTAATTTTTCTTTTACTGACTTCCAATAATTATAAGCCCAACTATCATCTGAACTTGCTATTGCTTTATCACAATTAGAAATAAGTTTTTCATATCTTAATCTTGCTAATCTTTTATCTAATACTGTAACTTTCATTATTTTTTCCTAGTGCTCTTTTTCCTTTGCCTAGTCCATTGACTAAACATTGACCAATCAAACAAATCATCTGATTCATCATCAATTGATTTTGGTAACTTAACATTTTCTTCAACTAATTTTTCTACTTCCCATATCCCTTTATCTATATGTGGTTGCCAATGATTTTTCCAATCAAACTCCCAAAGTTCTTTAGTACCAAAATAAACGTGAATTAAATCTTTTCTATTTTCTGTTAGATAATGAACTGCTCTAAATCCAGTATTATTAAATATAGGTTTAGTTTTATCCATTTTTTTATAATACTCTTTCATTATTTCTCTATTTTGAGTATGCATTATAAAATGATTATGCTTTTCCCAAACTTTATTTGGATTTAGTTTTGATTTGATTTTTAATACTACTAGCATATCATTACTTATCTAATTAGGGTGGGGACTAGTCTTCCGAAAGAGCAGAGAGAGGTAGAACTAGTCCCCGTATAGGCAAATTAAACGTCTACGATTAATTTACCATATCTCTTATAAAAGTCCTTAAAGCTCTTTAGCTCTTTTGGACTAAACGGTAGTTGATGATTCTTAAGAGCAATTCTTGCCCCAAGTACTACCATTTCAGTTTCAAAGTTATCCATCATATACTGAAGGAAGTTATCAGCCATTTTATGCCAAGCCGCCATCTTTTTACTCTTCTGCGACTTTTCACATTCATCTCTTAATTCATAACATAATGAAGTAATTAATGAATACATAGCACTAACTTCTTTAGTCTCCAATTTTTTAACTTTACCGTTTAAGATATCAGTTGGATTAGGAAGTTTACCTGCAATATCTCTATGTGCAATAAATTTTACTGCAAGACCTTCACCAACTGAACCTGTAATAATGTCAGTTAATTGTGAACCTTGTAGAGTTCCTGTTTCAAGCATATCACTTACAAATGACCAACTTCTTGGTGTAGCAAATGCTCTAGAAGAACTTCTAGGATCAAAGTCATACAAGTCATTTTTAGCAAATGTCAAATAACCAACTACATCTGGATGGATGCCATTGTTAGTTGCCCAAGTTTGCCAGTCTTCAAAGTTAACTGCCATTTCAATATGCAACATTCTGTTAGCAAGTGGACTAGGCATTCTATAAGTAACACCTCTATCACTTTCTCTATTACCAGCCGCCACAATTGATACACCTTCTGGCAATTTATAAGTACCAATTCTTCTGTTAAGAATTAATTGATAAGCCGCCGCCTGTACACTCTGTGGTGCCGCATTAATTTCATCTAAGAACAAAATAGATGTGTCTTTAGGATCACTTGGAAGATCAACTGGTGGTGCCCAATCCATTTTATTCTGTTTAGAATTAAAATATGGAATACCTCTTAAGTCAGTTGGCTCTAAAAGAAGCAATCTAAGATCAATAACATTTCTATTATTGTCTTTACCAATTTGTTCAATAATTTCTGATTTACCAATTCCTGGAGGACCCCATATCATCACAGGACGTTGTGCATTAATACAAGCAAGAACTTCAGCTTTAACATCTGTTGGTCTTACTGTTCTAGTTTCTGTAGTATTTGTTTTTACCATTTTAACCTCTCTCTTGTTTAAAAAGTTTATAATTATATAATAGCATCATATAGAAATCTGTCAACCTTTTTTTGCCAAATAGGTAATTAAAAAAATGCAATGATTTCAATGGTTTAGCAATTTACAGAAATATTTTTATAGGAAAAAAGAGGAAAAAGAGGAAAAATTAATCAAATTTTGGTGAATAATCTTGATTGTTTATACTAAAGTTTCTTGACCAAAGTTCAACATCACCATCAATTAGTTTTAAATCAACTGCATCTTTTTCGTTGAACACGACAATTTTTTTATTATCAATATAATATGGTAATAACATTTCACGTTCTAAGTTGTGTATGTGTATTGCTTTTACTGTAAATGGTTGTTTGATTTTAATTACATAAGAAGGAAAATGTTCTTCTAATATTTGCAGGCCTATTTTACTTACTCGCAAAGATGACTCAATAGAATCACTAGATCTATTTACAAACATCAGAGATATTTGTGCATCAGATACATTTTTGTTTCTGACGTAATCTATAACAATTTTTTTACTTTGTGTGTCCTTGTACATTTAGTTTCTTTCCTGCTGTTAGGACATGAACAGTAAAATCATCACATTTAAATAATGCGTTTAATTTTTCTGCCAAATTAATTGCGTGTCCTGAATTTGAAAAGGAGACTTTTTTGTACTTAGGTCCGGGGTAGTTCACTAAAGTGTTTAATGAACGTAAATTGATAGGAGCATCTTTATAGAAAACCGCATAGATAGCCTCGGCCTTAAGAACCTGTTCACTCTTATAGTTCTTGGGATTAGTAAATTCTAATAAAATATCTGGTTTTGGTCTACTCATTGTAACTCCATTCTATATACATATTTATCTAGAATTGGCTTAAAACTACATATAACTTACTAGTATCTTAGCCGATCCTTGTGTTGCACTTGCAACATTTAAATATGCATTTATAGTAGCGTCTGAACCTGTAGAGTATTGGTAAGCTGGTTGTATCGCATAGGTTCCTACAGATCCTAAATCTATCTCATCATTAGTAACAAGTCTATCATTATCACTTGCGTCACCAATTGTTAATGTTGGTGCATCGTCAAATGCTACTGTAACTTCTACACTAATTAATGTTATTCTTGAACCATCTGATACTGTACCAATTGCTGTTGTACCAGAACCACCTGCCTGTGTAACAGTTGCTGAAATTGTGTTTGCGTCTGTGTTTGCTGAATCTTCATCTGCAAGTAACTGCCATGCACCACCACTGTATACAAAGAAGCCGTATTCACTGTTACCTGTATCTATTACAAAAACAGTATCACCAACTGTAGGCGATAAAGCATTTCTTGCCGCGATATTATTAACCACAGTTGTTCCACCTGAACCACCTGCAACAATACCTTGTTCTACTGTTACTGCTAATGGTGGTCTACCATTGTGTACTGAATATAGTCCTAAAGCATTTAAAGGTGTACCTGTTGTTTCATCTAATAGTATTTCACCACCATCTGCTCTTGTTAATTTTATATAATTACCTGATGATGCACCTGTTGATAATGCCCAACCAGATCCTGAACTTGCACCTGCTACTGGATTACCTTGTCCATCATTGCCTGTGTTGACAATAGTGATTGCACCACCTGTTGAATTTGTTAATACAACATTTGTACCAGATGCCGACGCTGTAATATTTGGAACATTTGCCGCATTAACATCTGCAATAATGTCTGCACCAATACCAACTGCAATACCATAAGCGGCTTGACCTGCTGTTGTGGTTGAAAATGTTACTGACGTTCCGTTAATTGTAATATCACCACCTGGGTATATACCAACTAGTCCATACGCCAAACTTTCTGTTGCCGTAATTGCTGTTGACGGTGATGGTGACGTTGCCGCTGTTACACCATGTGTTGATGTACCACCATTAATATCTGCTATTGTCTGTGTTAATGTTGTACTTGTTAATGTAACTGCTGTTTCATTAATTTCTAATACATCATTTGCCGTTACAGTTGGATCTACCTGTGTACCTGTTACTGATGAAGCAATAGCATCTGCTATCTTCATAAACTGTATTTTACCTGACGTTGAAGTAGTTGTTAAACCACCTGCTGTACTATTGTCTGTGTAAATAAAATCACCTACGTTACCAGGTATAGCAGGATTAAAGTCAATAATTCTTGTGTTTGGTCTTAACATAAATTGATTTGGTCCAGGCCCTGGATTAGTTACTGTACCAATTGTTTTGTTTGCTGATGATGATGTAGTTTTTGCAAATCCTGATGATGTAATTGATATAACATCACCTGCACTAAAACCATGTGATGTTTGATCTAAAACATAGTGCATCTGTGGATTCAAGTATTGAAATCTTGAGTTGATGTTTTGATAAAATGTGTCTGATGCAATTGAAGACGGTATTGGATCAAGCATTGGGTGACCATTTTCATTTAATTGAAAACATACTGTATAACCTGTAGCAAATATACCAGTTCCTGATGGTGATCTAAATGTGTTATATCTTAACCAATCTTCTACCACTGCTGTAAATGATGTAGTTGTTTT
>CETI01071454.1_pt1 | contig 12333 bp, 9 predicted proteins | sample 361441 | NCBI WGS metagenome assembly CETI01 (sample SAMEA2622478, study PRJEB7988) | marine metagenome | biome: marine biome (ENVO:00000447); feature: deep chlorophyll maximum layer (ENVO:xxxxxxxx); material: "saline water (ENVO:00002010), including plankton (ENVO:xxxxxxxx)" | depth 90 m | reverse complement strand
ATTATCATTTTATTTTTGACCTAATTAAATTTTCAATATCACTAGTAAATTTTTGCGCAACAGATTTCTCTGGCGCCTCAACCATGATTCTAATTTTAGGCTCTGTGCCTGAAGGTCTAACAAGCACCCTTCCAACTGTAATATCACTTTCAATTTCTTTTATTAATACTTTTAAATCTTTATCATTGATAATATCTTTATTAGTCACAGAGATAGCTTTATTAATTTGTGGAATTTTAGTGTAATTTGACAATACTTCAGATGGTTTTTTGCCTAGAAGAAGCAAAGAAGATATTACTTTGAGTGCTGCAATAGTTCCATCTCCAGTGCTAACCAAGTCTTTGCAAATAATATGACCAGAAGTTTCACCACCTAGTAACCAGCCTTTTTTTGTTAACATTTCACTGACATACTTATCTCCAACATCAGCTCTGATAAATTTATATCCTAATTCTTGAATACCTTGTTCAAGACCCAAGTTACTCATCTTGGTTCCTACAACACCAGCCCATGGACCCGTTCTATTTGGGTTTGAAAAAGCTAAAATATATAGAAGATCGTCTCCATCAAGCAAATTACCTTTTTCATCAACCAAAATTACTCTATCTCCATCCCCATCAAGAGAAATTCCAAAATCAGCTCTATGCTTAACAACCTCTTCCTTAACAAATTCAGGATAAGTTGATCCACAATTTTGGTTGATATTGTAACCATCTGGATTGTCACCAATTGTTATTACTTCTGCGCCTAGCTCTTCGAAAATTTCAGGACTAACTTTATAGCATGCTCCATTTGCGCAATCTAAAACTATTCTTAATGAAGAAAATGATATATCTGAGGGAACAGTAGATTTACAAAATTCAATATATCTTGGTCCAGATTCATCAAATCTATATGCTTTTCCGATTGCAGATGTTTCAACTGGTATTAAATCAGATGCAAGATACTTTTCAATTCTCTTTTCTACATCTCTAGAGATTTTTTCTCCACTTTCATTGAAAATCTTAATACCATTATCCAAAAAATCATTATGAGATGCGCTTATTACAACGCCAAATTTATTTCTTAAGGTTTTTGTTAAATATGCAACTCCAGGAGTTGGCAATGGCCCCAAAAGTCTTACATTAACTCCTGCAGCAATAAAGCCTGCTTGTAGCGCTGACTCGAGCATGTATCCAGATATACGAGTATCTTTTCCAATAACAACTGTTTCCCATCCTAGCTCTTTCATCACAAGGCCAGTGGCATGTCCAATTTTAAGACACGCTTCGGGAGTTATTATGCTCTCGACAGGTCCTCTAATCCCATCGGTGCCAAATTTTAAATTCATGAGGAAGGATTATAACTCCTCTGCTGCACCTTTTATCGAAGTTTTTTTGTTTGGTTTATCGGACGGAGCATCATCAGACCACCCTTTAGGCTCTCTTGGAGTTGCACCTGCCATAATGTCATCAATTTGACTTGCATCAATGGTTTCATATTTTAAGAGTGCGTCTGCCATTACATCAAGCTTATCTAAATTCTCTTTTAATAGTTTTTCAGCCCTTTTGTAACATGAATCAATTATCGATTTAACTTCTGAATCAATTAATTTTGATGTTTCGTCACTTCTTATTGGAGCAGGGTTTGATACAGATCTACCTAAAAAGGGGCTACCCTCATCTTCTCCATACTTAATAGTTCCCAATGCATCAGAAAAGCCCCATTTAGTTACCATATTTGTTGCTATACCAGTTGCTACCTCAATATCATTGGATGCACCTGTTGTAATGCCTTGATTACCATTAATTATGCTTTCTGCAATTCTTCCACCAAAAAGAGTTGTTATTCTTCCAAGTAAATACTCCTTACTTTGCATATAAGTATCTTCTTCTGGTAAAAACATAGTTACTCCTAAAGCTCTGCCTCTGGGTATTATTGTTACTTTGTATACAGGATCATGTGTTGGGCATAATCTTCCAACGATAGCATGTCCAGCTTCGTGATAAGCGGTTATTCTTTTCTGCTCTTCGCTTAAGATCATAGATTTTCTTTCAGCACCCATCATTATTTTATCTTTAGCTAAATCAAGATGAGACTGATCAATTTTTTTATCAGAATATCTTGCAGCAAAAAGCGCTGCCTCGTTTATAAGATTTGCCAGATCTGCACCTGAAAATCCAGGAGTGCCTCTTGCAATAACAAGCGGATCTACATCTGAAGCAAGAGGAACTTTTCTCATATGAACTTTTAAGATTGCTTCTCTACCTCTTATATCTGGTAAATCAACGACAACTTGTCTATCAAATCTTCCAGGTCTGAGAAGTGCCGGATCTAATACATCTGGCCTATTTGTTGCAGCTATAACAATAACTCCATCGTTTCCTTCAAATCCATCCATTTCAACTAGCAATTGATTTAATGTTTGTTCTCTTTCATCATGACCACCACCAAGACCAGCTCCTCTATGTCTGCCAACTGCATCGATTTCATCTATAAAAACAATGCAAGGTGATTGTTTTTTTGCCTGATCAAACATGTCCCTGACTCTTGATGCTCCGACACCAACAAACATTTCAACAAAATCTGAACCAGAAATTGTAAAGAAAGGTACTTTTGCTTCACCTGCACAAGCTCTTGCAATAAGAGTTTTTCCAGTACCTGGAGGCCCAACCATTAAAACACCTCTAGGTATCTTGCCACCAAGTTTTTGGAACTTAGTTGGATCTTTTAAAAAATCTACAAGCTCTTGAACATCTTGTTTAGCCTCTTCGCAACCAGCGACATCCTTAAAAGTTGTTTTAACTTTACCGCCCTCCATTAGTTTAGCTTTGCTTCTTCCAAAAGACATTGGACCGCCTTTTCCAGACATGCCTCCTTGCATCTGTCGCATAAAAAAGAAAAATATTGCCAATAATAGGATTATTGGAAAAGCTCCAACTAGAAGTTGTGAGAAGATAGACGGTTGTTCAATTTTTTCATAAACAGCAATAACACCGTTTTGTTCAATTGCATTTTCGACAGCTTCATCTCTTTTAAAAATAGGATGAGTTGTTTCAAATTTTGAACCATCAAGACGATCACCGATAATTGTCATTTGGTCGCCTTTGTAGACAATTTTAGCAATTCTGTCAGATAGAACCTCTTCTTTGAATTGACTGTAGCTAATTTGTTCTCTTGCGGATGAATTATCTATACTATTAAAAACATAGACCATTAATGAACCTAAGGCCACCCAAACTATTATATTTCTTAAAAAACTATTCATTTATTATTTTACTCCGTACAAATATATTTCACCTGATTGTTTTTTTGATGCGGCAGGTTTATAAGTTTGAACTATCTTAAATGATATTTCCATATCTTTTCTTAATGTTTTTAAAAAACTATTTTGAAAAGTTTTCATAATTAGTGAACCGCCTTTACATAAATAATCTGATGCAATTTCAACAGTCAATTTATTTAAATCAAAGATATTTTCGATATCAACTGACTTTATACCAGATAAGTTTGGGGCTATATCAGATATTACAAGATTAAAACTTCCTTTTAATTTTAGTATTGGAATAATATTTTGTATATCTTCTATGCTTTGTTTAAAAAAATGAACGCCCTTAATTGGCTCCATATCCAAAACGTCTAATGCATATATATTTGAATCAGGATTTTTTTCAATTATAAATTGTGACCACGCACCAGGAGAGGAGCCCAAATCTAGAACATTTTTTAAATCTGTAGTGCTAGTTTTCTTTAAAATCTCTTCAAGTTTGAAAACCGCTCTTGAACGATAACCCATGTGCTTTGCTTTAATAGCCCAGTTATCAGTATGCATAATTATATGTGTTTAACCTGAATGACCTCGTAATTTAAATCTCCTGAGGGAGTCTGAATTTTAATTTCATCATCAACAAATTTACCAATTAAACCTTTTGCTATTGGTGTTTCAATTGATATATATCCGTTATCTGGATCGGATTCAAGATTTCCAACAATCTTATAAGTTATCTCTTTATCATTATCGATGTCATATATTTTTACAGTAGAGCCGAAAATTACTCTTCCAGTCTCAGGGATTTCTTTAACATCAATAACTTGGGCATTAGCTATTGCATTCTCCATTTCGCTAATTTTTGCTTCTATCAAACCTTGTAACTCTTTTGCAGCATGATATTCTGCATTCTCTTTTAGATCACCATGTGCTCTTGCTTCAGCTATTGCTTGAGATATTTGAGGTCTTTCGACAAACTTCAGATTTGATAACTTTTCTTTAATTAAAGCTTCGCCTTCTTTTGTTAGTGGAACTCTGCTCATAGAGGCATTATAACAATTTGATGAATTATTTATTAATTTCTTGCAGAGTGCTGTATGTCCAATTTTTTTCAATACTCTTAAGGGCATCGATTACCGCAAATGCTCCAAACATTGTAGTTGTACAGAAAATCTTATTTCTTAAAGCGCTTTGTCTAATAGATGCTGAATCTTGAATTGATTGAGAACCCTCCGTTGTATTTATAACTAAGTCAATTTCGTTATTGAGTAGCATATCAACAATATGTGGTCTGCCCTCAGTAACCTTATTAATTCTTGACACATCGTAACCAAGTTTTTCAATATAATCAGCAGTTCCAACAGTTGCAATGATTTTAAAACCTGCATTTATTATGGCTGGAGCAAATTCGTCAAGATATTTTTTATCTGAATACTTTACACTGATAAATACGTTACCCGATCTTCTTAATAGTTTGTTCGCACCTTTTTGAGCTTTTGCATAAGCTTCCCCAAAATTAGGTCCGATGCCCATGACTTCTCCCGTAGATTTCATCTCAGGTCCTAAAATAGGATCCACATGAGGAAATTTATCAAAAGGCATTACCGCTTCTTTAACAAAAGATAGATTCTCTGGAAGTTTTGGTGAAAATTTTTGATCTTTTAAACTTTTACCAATCATGGCTTTTGATGCAACTTTAGCAAGGGAATTTCCAATTGCTTTAGAAATGAATGGAACTGTTCTGGAAGCTCTTGGATTTACTTCAATAATAAATATGTCATTTTCTTTAATTGCAAATTGAATATTCATCAAACCAATAATATTAAGTTCATTTGCTATATCAATTGCCTGCAATTTCATTTTATCTTGAATCTCTTCAGTCAAACTATACGGCGGTAACGAACATGCTGAGTCGCCGGAATGAATGCCTGCCTGTTCAATATGTTGCAATATCCCACCTATTTCAATACTTTTTCCATCAGAGACAACATCTACATCAACCTCAATTGCGTCAGTCAAATAACTATCTAAAAGTATCGGTTTACTATTGGATACTTCAACTGCTTCGCTTAAATATTTTTCAAGTTCTTCGATATTATTTACCAATTGCATTGCTCTTCCACCCAAAACATATGAAGGTCTTACAACAATTGGAAAGCCGATTACTTTTGCTTCTTTTATTGCCTCATCTACGTTTTTAGCTGTTGCATTGGAGGGCTGTTTTAAATTTAACTTATTGACTAATTCTTGAAACCTCTCTCTATCTTCAGATCTATCAATTGCATCAACATCTGTTCCAAGAATATTTACTCCCTTTTCAGAAAGAATGTCAGCAAGCTTCAAAGGCGTCTGTCCTCCAAACTGAATAACTACACCTTCAGGCTTTTCAATATCAATAATATCTAATATTTTTTCAGACGTTATAGGTTCAAAATAAAGTCTATTTGAAACATCATAATCTGTGGAAACTGTCTCAGGATTACAATTAACCATTATTGATTCATAACCTTCTTCTTGCATAGCTAAAGATGCATGAACACAACAGTAGTCAAATTCTATTCCCTGACCAATTCTATTTGGTCCACTTCCTAAAACCAGTATTTTTTTCTTAGACGTTGGGTTGCTCTCACATATGCCACCGTATGTTGAATACATATAACATGTTGAGGTAGCAAACTCTGCAGCACATGTGTCTACTCTTTTGTATGCCGGAGTTATATTTAACTCTTTTCTTAATGATCTTATTTCATCTTCAGAAACTCCAACAAGTTCTGCAATTCTATTGTCAGAAAAACCCTTCTCTTTGATTTTTATAAGTTTATCTTTTTGTAGATCTTTTATGTCTAGATTTTCAAGCTCCTTCTCAAGATTTATTAAATCATCAAGTTGATCTAAAAACCAAAAATCAATTTTTGTTAAGTCATATATTTTGTCTAAAGACCAACCCTTTCTTATCGCATCAGCTAAGTAAAAAAGTCTTTTAGGTCCAGGTATTGTGAGTTCACTTTTTATTCTTTCATCAGATGCAAAATTATTATTCTTTGCAACAGAATTAATCCCATTAAGTCCTTCCTCCATGCTGCATAAAGCTTTCTGAAATGACTCTTGAAAATTTGAACCAATTGACATTACTTCACCAACTGACTTCATTTGAGTTGTAAGTTTGGGACTAGCTTGAGGAAATTTCTCAAAAGCAAATTTTGGAATTTTAGTAACAATATAATCGATACTTGGTTCAAAAGATGCTGGCGTAAGACCTCCTGTAATATCATTTTTTAATTCATCTAAAGTAAATCCAACAGACAAGAGAGCTGCAACTTTAGCTATTGGGAATCCGGTTGCCTTAGATGCTAGTGCTGATGACCTACTTACTCTTGGATTCATCTCAATGACGACCATTTTTCCGTTATCTGGATTAACTGCAAATTGAACATTCGAACCACCTGTATCAACTCCTATTTCTCTTAAAATTTTAAAAGATGCATTTCTCATTATTTGAAATTCTTTATCTGTTAAAGTTTGAGCAGGTGCTATAGTAATAGAGTCACCCGTATGGATACCCATTGGATCTAAGTTTTCTATTGAACAAACAATAATACAATTATCTTTGCAGTCTCTCACTACCTCCATTTCATATTCTTTCCATCCAATTAATGACTCATCTATTAACAGTTCATTTGTTGGTGATAGTTCTAAGCCTTTTTCACAAATTGTTTTAAACTCTGATATGTTATATGCAATACCTCCTCCGGTTCCGCCCATCGTAAAAGATGGTCTGATAATGCAAGGAAAGCCTATTTCTTTTTGAACTCGTAAGGCATCTTCCATAGAATGTGCAATCCCAGATGCCGGTGTCTCGAGTCCTATTGACTGCATTGTTTCATCAAAAAGCTGTCTGTCCTCAGCCTTATCTATTGCTACTCTGTTTGCACCTATTAAAACGACATTATGTTTATCAAGAACTCCATTCTTATCTAATGTAAGTGCGGTATTTAAAGCTGTTTGACCTCCCATAGTAGGCAATATCGCGTCCGGCTTTTCTTTTTCTATTATTTTTTCAACAGACTCCCAATGAATTGGTTCGATATATGTAGCATCGGCTAATAAAGGATCTGTCATTATTGTAGCTGGATTAGAATTTACAAGTATTACTCTGAAACCTTCTTCTTTTAAAGCTTTACAGGCTTGAGCACCAGAATAATCGAACTCACATGCTTGACCAATAATTATTGGGCCTGCTCCAATAATCAAAATAGAGGAGATATCTTTACGTCTTGGCATAATCCTCTACCATGATGCTAAATTTTTTAAATAAGCTTTGTATTTCTTGCGGTCCAGGACTTGCCTCAGGATGACCTTGAAAACTAAATGCAGGAGTATCTTTAAACTCAATTCCCTGAAGAGACTTATCAAATAAAGAAATGTGTGTTGTTTTTATATTTGATGGTAATGTTTCCTCATCAACAGCAAATCCATGATTTTGACTTGTTATGAATACTTCTCTTGATTTAATATCTTGAACTGGATGATTTGCACCGTGATGACCAAATTTCATCTTGTAAGTCTTTGCACCTCCAGCCAAAGCTAACAGTTGATGACCTAAACAAATTCCAAAAATAGGCACTCCTTCATTCAAGAACTTTTTAATATTTTCAATAGCGTATATGCAAGGCTCCGGATCACCAGGGCCATTGGAAAGAAATATGCCTTTTGGAGAAATCTCCATGATTTCTTCAAAAGATGTTTCTGCGTTTACAACTTTGACCTCTCCAACATGATCTGCAAGAAGTCTTAGAATGTTTTCTTTAATGCCAAAATCATATGCTACGACAGTATTTGAATAGTCTGTTTTTTTATTTTTTGGCCAAACACCTTCATTCCATAAATATTCATCATTTATTGAAACCACTTTTGCTAGATCCATGCCCTTTAAACCCTCAAATTTTTCAGCTTTTTTAATAGCTTCTTTCTCAGAAATTTGTGACAGTGATCCGATGCAACAGTTCATTGCACCCTTCTCTCTTAAAATTGTTGTGATTTCTCTTGTATCTACTTCAGAAATGGCAATAACATCGTTTTCAATCAAAAACTCTTCAAGAGTCTTTATTGAACGCCAGTTACTTGGTTTCTCACAAAATTTATTTACAACAATACCAGAAGAATGCACTTGATTTGATTCGTTGTCATCATTATTTATACCAGTGTTGCCGATGTGAGGATGTGTAAAAGTTATTATTTGTTTTTTGTAAGATGGATCAGTAATTATTTCTTGATATCCAGACATAGATGTATTAAAAACTAATTCTCCAACATCATACTTTTCTTTTCCAAAACCTCTACCGTAGAATATACTTCCGTCTTCAAGTGCTAATATGGCTTGAAATGACATTATAAAATTACCTCTAAAGATGATTTTTTATGGAAAAATTTTATGATACTAGTTAAAGAATTTTTTGATTTTAATGAGCTAAAATTATAGGCTGACATTAAAATTGTACTTTATAGACTAAGTTGACTAATGTCTAGATATAAATTGAAAAAAAATGAAAATATCAATTAAATCAAAAGATGAAATAAGTAAAATGAGAATTGCTGGAAAGCTAGCGGCAGAAGTTTTAGAAATGATTTCAACTCATGTTGTTCCAGGTGTTTCAACTGGAGAATTAGATGAAATATGTTTTAATCATATTGTAAATATACAAAAAGCAATTCCTGCCAATATTGGTTATAGAGGCTATGAAAAAACTATATGTGCAAGCTTAAATCAGGTCATATGTCATGGTATTCCTAGTGGTGAAAAATTTTTAAAAGATGGAGATATATTAAATATAGATGTTACCGTTATAAAAGAAGGCTGGCATGGTGATACTTCAAAGATGTTTCTTGTTGGAAAATGCGCTCCCCATAATGAAAGATTAGTAAAAATTACGCAAGAATGTCTTTATAAAGGTATAGAAACTGTAAGGCCTGGTGCATTTCTTGGTGATATTGGAAATGCAATTCAAAAACATGCTGAAAAAAATCATTATAGTGTAGTCGAAGATTATTGTGGTCACGGAATTGGCACTGTATATCATGAAGAGCCTCAAGTTCTCCATTATGGAAAAGCTGGCACAGGTATTGAATTGAAAGAAGGCATGTGTTTCACAATTGAACCTATGATTAATCAAGGAAGAAAGTATTCAAAAGTATTAAAGGATGGATGGACTGTGGAAACAAAAGACGGAAGAAACTCTGCACAATGGGAACATACCGTTGCAGTTACTGATAGTGGTTGTGAAATTCTCACAAAAAGAAGTGATGAATATGTATGAAACAAAAAATTGAATCAATAAATACAGATTTCTATAAAAATATCTCAGACATATATCTTGATCCTCCAAAAATTAATAAATTCATAAGAAGACATTCAAATTTTATAGAAACAAATATAAAAAAAAGATTCAAAGAACTTGAATTACATCAAAACTTTGCAATTTACGCTAATGGAGGTTTTGGAAGGAAAGAAATGTTTCCCACATCTGATGTTGATATATCAATTGTTGAAATAAAAAAAAATAAAGACTTTAGTAATTTAGAAAAATTTATAAGTTACTTATGGGATCAAGGTTTCAAAGTTGGACATTCAGTTCGATCAGTAAAAGATATAAAAAATATTTCTAAATCAGATATTAAAGAATTTACCTCATATCTTACTAGGAGATCAATCATTTCAAACAAAGATATTGATAAAAAAATATCCATCGCCTTAACTAGCTTGTGGACAAAAAATAATTTTTACAACGAAAAATATATTGAGCAACAAAAAAGACATAATCAGTTCTTTTCAACCGCTTATAATCTTGAACCGGACTTAAAAGAATCACCGGGAACAATGAGAGATTTTCAAACCGCATTATGGATATTACAGCACTGCTTTGGACTTGATTCTCCTCCTGCAATTAGAAAATCAAAAATATTTAATGGTCAATACAAAGATACTGTATTGGCCTATAACTTCATTAAATTTCTTAGGTTTTACACTAATCTTATATCAAAAAAAAATAGATTAAACTTTGAATCACAAATAGAAATCTCAAAAAAATTAAATAAGGTTACTGAAAAAGATACTAAATCATCAGTTGAAAAGATGATGAGAAAGTATTACGAAATGGCTGCAGAAATATCCTATTTTAATAATACCGTTTTTGAAAAATATAATGAAACATACCCAAAGAATTATTTAAAAAACATAAAACCTATTTATAAACATAAAAATAAAATTGGAATAAATAAAAAAATTAATATAAAAAAAAATAAATATCTTATTTTTGAGATATTTAAAGAAATTGGTCAAAGTAAAAGGGTTAATTTAATTGATACTCAAACAAAATCGTTATTAAGGAAAAATATAAATCTTATTGATCAAGAATTTAAACAAAATAAGTACTTTGCTAAACAGTTTTTAGAAATACTTAAGTCAAAACATAATCTATCTTCAATTCTTAAAACAATGAAAAGTCTTGGTATTCTTCAAAAGTATATCCCAGAATTTGGTGCGGTTGTTGGGCAAATGCAATTTGATTTATTTCATGTTTATACAGTTGATGAGCATACATTTAAGGTAGTAAGAAATATGCGACAAATGAAACTCAATAAACAAAAGGAATTTGCTCTGGAGCATGAAATAATCAACAAAATTCCTAAGATAGAAATATTATATATAGCTGGTTTGTTTCATGATCTTGGGAAAGGAAAAGGCGGTAATCATTCAAAAATTGGAGCAAAAACAAGTTATAAATTTGCAAAAAGATTGGGAATGTCATCAACTGATGCAAAACTCATATCATGGTTGGTAGAAAAACATCTAATTATGTCTTCAATCTCTCAAAAAAAAGATATTTCAGATCCTCAAACTGTAGATGAATTCGCCTCTGAGGTAGAACAAAATGAAAAATTAAATTATTTATACCTGCTTACTATAAATGATATAAGAGCTACTAATCCCGCTTTGTGGAATGGCTGGAAACATCAACTATTGAGGGATTTATATGTTCTTACAAGATCAAAAATTAATAAAAATCCAATAAAAGCATCTTCTGATATTGCAATAGAAAGAAGAAAAACAGTTCTATCTGAACTAAATATGGATGAACAAATATCTCTTAAGGGTTATTTTTCTAAGTTTGATGACAGTTATTTTAATAAAAATGCAACTGATTCATTAAAATGGCAATCGCAATTTATTATTGAAAATAAAGATCAAGATCTGGTCGTAGCAAGCAAAAATAAATTTGGAAATTTACTTGAAATATTCATAAAAGTGACAAATTCAAAGGGTCTTTTTTTAAAATTAACAAAAACTCTTGAAAAATCTGGCCTTGAAATAATTGATGCAAATATTTTTTCGTCAAATGACGAAGATTTAGCAGCAAACACTTTTATAGCTAAATTCTCACATCACGATAGATCTTTTAATCAAAATGAACACAAAGAATTATGTTCAAGAATAATTAAAAACTTTAATAGTTTCGATAAGATTTCTACTGTCCACAAAAATACAAAGAAAAAACTTAAATTTCAAAACAAGACTATTATTACAAATTCACCTAACACTGAAAAAGGAAGAAATCTAATAACCATTGAGACATCTGATAGGCCAGGATTGCTTTCTGACATTGCTAATGTGTTTTATGAAAACAATCTTTCAATATTTTCTGCGAGAATTAATACACTTGGTGATAAAGTTGAAGACACTTTTGAACTAGAAAATTATAATAAAAAATTAATTTCTAATACCAAAATGAAAAAAATAATTGAATCATTAAAAAAAGTGTTATGAAGAAATTAGTTACGAAGGTTTTAACTTTAATTATTGGCTTAGCATTAGCGGCTTTGGTGTATTTCAGTCTATGGGGAGTCTTTAAATATTTTGAGATTATTGCTTAGATAATGATTACATTTTTAATTCTCATTTCTTTAACTATTACGATCTATTCTCTGTATTTTTTGTCTAAATGGTATAAAAAAAATAATAAGTATGGAATGAACATTATTGATAGAGGTCGTTCAAGTTTTCTATTTGTAATTTGTTTTGTTTTTATATT
>CETI01039231.1_pt1 | contig 12424 bp, 20 predicted proteins | sample 361441 | NCBI WGS metagenome assembly CETI01 (sample SAMEA2622478, study PRJEB7988) | marine metagenome | biome: marine biome (ENVO:00000447); feature: deep chlorophyll maximum layer (ENVO:xxxxxxxx); material: "saline water (ENVO:00002010), including plankton (ENVO:xxxxxxxx)" | depth 90 m | reverse complement strand
GGTGGAATGCCCGGTGGAATGCCCGGTGGAATGCCAGGCGAAATGCCTGATATGCCTATGCCTGATGCTAATAAACCCACAGTTGATATTGAAGATGTAGATTAATACATAAATACAACAAACATAACAAAATATTATTTTGTTAAAAAAAAAATAATATTTTGAAAAATTTAAACAAAAAAATCAAACAAATAATTTTTTACTGTATCATTCTCTAAATACAATAATAAACCTAAAAAAATACATAAATTACTCGCAAATATTGTATTCTTTTCTCCTAATAATACTGCTAATGTATCTATTCCCTCCTCTTTATCTTCATCTATATCTTGAATATCAATTAAATTACTTGAAGAAAACATAGTTAAAAATCCAGGAAAATAAATTGTAGGATGATTTAATATCTCATAATTATTATCATGTAGAACGCACGGCAAAATTATACATCCTATCATCCAAAAAAAACCTATATATGTAGATTTTAATAACCCAAAATTCTGCTTGAAATTTTTATAAAATATTGTTGATGTAAATAATAAAAATAATGGATAAGTTTCTTCATGTGATAATAATATGTTAGATATATAAATATAACTACATAATATAACAAACACATTCGCTTCAAAATTTTTTAATAGATGTTCATAATAATTTATTTTAGTAATAGTATATTTTTCATTTACATTATCACTTCCCTTTATTTCTTTATAATCTAATGAATCAAATAATCTATCTGAACCATAGGTAAAAATACCAATTGCTATTTGTAGTAAAAATAATTCCGGTGTTACTATATTATGATTATAATATGTAGTTGTAAATAAATATTGTAAACAATTTAGAGGAATACCAAGATTACTACCTATTATAGGGTTATAAATATTTGTAGATGTGGTATTTTTTGCTATCATTAATGGTTTATCATAACGAATAAAAGGAACAATTATATTTGAATGACATCTTAAAATTTCATTATTGAAATTATTTATAAATACCATTTCAATATATAATACATTATATTTATATATTATATATTGTTAATTATGACGCAATTAACTTTCTCTAATGAAAAAGAATTACTTATGTTTTTTCAAACTACATTACGCAATGTAGGATTAACAACTACTATTTCATTCGCATCATTAGCTTATTCTAGATTTTATAGAGGTAAAAGTTTATTATATTCCACTGGTCTCGTATTAATTTCATTATTATTAATAATGATTTCTTTCACTATTAACTTATTTTTATTAAATACTATGAAAGAATACCAAAATTTAAAAGACTTTAAAAATACGCAAAAATGGATTAATTTTAATTATGGATTTTTAACTATACATATCATATTATTTACAATTCTATCTTGCACCTTATATAGAGTTGTTTTTAAAAAAACATTTTAAATGCGGATATATCCCCCCATAGTTTACGGATATGCTTTATTAAATTCTTCATTATATAAATTATCCCATAAACCACCTACAAAATTTATTTTATTTTCAAAAAAAAATACACTATCCACTTCTTCAAATCTCATATTTAAAAATTTAAAATATACATGATAATTTTTACAATCTACTATCTTATTATCAATTAAAGATGTATCATAATATAATTTATCATATAGACCATTCTTATAATATATTCTATCTGATAACTTTATTAAATCCGCACTTAATTTATTATATGGTAATTCATTCGATAATATATCATAATAAAAACCTAAACAAAATTTCTTATCATTTACATATCCATTTATAGTTTCATTCTTCATATTAAAATTGATTTTTCCACTTGATTTAAATAAATTATCCGGATCCAAAGATAAAATATTTGACGCATAATCCACTATTAATGTCCCTTCATTTTCATATTTATCTTTTACATATATATTTAATTCACATCTTGTAGCAGGCTCTTCACTTATAAATTCAAATAAAGGTGAAGTGCAATTATATATGTTTATACTTAAAAAATAATCTTTATTATTATTATTTTTTAATAATGAACTCGGTATAATTTCTAACCCATTTGTATTATCATCTAAATAACTTTTTATATTACTTAATTGTAAATCATTTAAACGATAATTTATATATGTTGAATATTCATTTACACAAAATTTTGTATGAAGAACATTCTTATTAAATGGATTATTCATCAGTGAAGGCATACCTGTCAATAATGCATTATAAAAAAACTTTAAAAATTTCGTTTTAATTTGCATTTATAAATAGAGATATTTTATTTTTAATAGACATATTAAAAATAAAATTTTACAGTAATTTTTCTATCTCTTCCTTTAAATCATCCAATTCTGGATCCAGTAAGCTATTATAATCTATATATGGATGTTCCGGAACAACATTTATTGGATATGGCCAATGACTCGTCGTCCTTTTCGTTTCAAAACAATATCTTCTATATTCTTGTTGATAATAATCATTTCCATCCCTTTTTTTTGGCAAAAAACAAATATATTGAATTAACCTTTCTTCATCGCTATCCTTATTTCCACATACATTTTGATGAAAAGTACGCGATTCCCATAATACTAAATCGCCAGCATTCACCTTCAATATTTTTTTTCTTTCTTCTAATCCATCCACATACTCTTCATCTAATATATTCCAATCTTTTTCACAATCTATATTCATATCTTCAAAATATTTTTCATGTATTAAATTACTACCATCATATACCATTAATGTTCGTTCCTCATTATCTGTCAAACTTACAAATGATTGATAACAATGGACTCCTTTCTTATACGATGATTGATCTGTATGAACCCAAAATCTCTCTTCACCATCATAATCTTTTGGATAATAACAACAACCATCAAAACTTGTTACTAATTCATCTGTATCCCATAGCTTTTTAAATACCTCCTGCACTTTTGGATTCGTTCTAATTAACCATGTAAATCTTTGCTGACCTACCTCATGAAATTTAAATATACCACCAAAACTCATTTTACTATGAAACTCGCGCAAATCTGGAACTTTATCTAACCACTTATAAAATTCATTCTTATATTCTTCTATCTCATCATTATTTAAAATATTTGGAATTATTGTATAACCTTTATCGTCTAATTCTTTTTTATATTTATCTATATTCATTATTATTATTATTATTTAAAAAACTATTTTTAAATTATAATACCATATTATATATGTATAATAAAAATGGATTAAAGTATTTTATGCACATTACTACAATTAATAATCAAAATAATTTTATGATATTACCTATTGACATACGCCAACTTATATGGTACTCCGCGCATATATATCCAGTTATACAATGTTTTATATGTGATAAAGTTTTAATTAATTTTTCTATTAATATTGATGATATTGAAAATACCAGTGAAAATTATACCATTATTAATGGTATTACTAAATGTAATAAATGCAATATAGATTAAAATATAAATTATATTATAATATAAAAACAATCAAATTTATATTATTATATTAAATGAATTATATATTTTTACTTATTAACTTCCTGTTATTTTCCAACGCATATGTACTAAATAATCCTATCAAAGTTTATAAAAAATATTACAATGATAAATATATTAAAGTTTATGAACCAAAAAATACTAAAAAAAAAGATTTAAAATCTATTATCCTTTATACCGGTGCTAACTCTTTAATTCCAGGAGAAATATACAGTAATTTCATTAAAAATTTAAATGATTGGAATTTTTCTGTTATTGTTGTTAATAATGATAATGAAGTTACTACACAATTATTATATGATATTAGTAATAAATATGATGAAATCATATCTGTTTCACATTCTACCGGCTGTGTTAATATGCTTAAAACTATTAATAGTCAAGAAAATATTAAAAAAGCTGTACTATTAGACCCCGTTGATAATAGTGAATTGTTTAAATTACCATTTAATTTAAAAAATAATCCCACTATTAAATTTTTAGAAAATTTATTAGTTATTTATGCTGAAAAAGCTTACAAATGGAACTTCTTTCCTAAATTTGAAATTCCATTTATACCCGGATTCTCACTTGACTTAAAAAAATTACAAAAAACTAAATCTGATCTCATTATCGAAAAAATTACTGCTGAAAATTATGGTCATAGTGATATTTTAGACTCCTTATGGGGTGACCTTATGCACGCTACTATTAGTAAAGGTTATGATGATAGAGATAAAGAAGTATTAGATAATTATCATAATTGGCTTGCTACTAAAATTTATGAATATGTTCATAATAAACCTATAAAACAAATCATTCAATCTAATAATAACACCTATAATAACACCGATATAGAAATTTCCAATTATATTCCTACTCATGATATTTGTAATGAATTACATGTCGCTGATCTTGAACTCATTGATGAAATTAATGATGAAATTAATGATGATATCGGATTTCCCGGTGTTGATTTTGATGTTGATGAAAATAAAAAAACTCAAAGAACTAATATTGATTTAATCAATGATATTGATGATACTTGTTATACTTGTGATACTGAATACGATTAACTTATTCTTGTAAAGCAAAATATGTTCCCACTCCAACTATCACTATACCTATATAATTTATTACTCTTATCTTCTGTTTATAAAAATATGATGATATAAATGCTAATGCTGGCAAATATAATGCCATCGCTAAAGCATCCATCTTACCTAAATTCATATGCATTTTAGATGCCTGATACCATATATAACCACCAAATAATAAAGATAAAGCAAATAATACTATATATAAATAATTAACATCAAACTTAAATATTATCTCTTTTGGAGCAAATATTAATAATAATATAAATAATATTAAATATGTATTTATCATTATCTTCTTAAAATCATACTTCTCTGATAATATCTTCATAAATATTACATAAAACATATAATGTAAAAATAATAAACCAGCATATATATACAATCTATCCATTATATATAACTCAATATTAATTCTACTATATCATCCGGTAATTTTGAAAAATTACTATCAGTTAACAATTTATTATAAATATTCTTCATCTTTTTATAATTCATATTACAAGTATATCTTTCCAAAAATTCTATCTCACGATACTCATCTATCATATTTAACATTGTTATTGATGGACTCCACTTATTACTACAAGTTATACTTGAACAACAATAACAATCATTTAAAGTTAAATCTACAAATCTACTACGCTCTCCATACTTTATTTGATAAAAAAAATTTAATATATCTTTATTATGCTCTAACTTTACTTTCTCTCCAAGCTCAATTAAATATTTATAATAATTCTTTTCTTCTATTTGCCCTTTATAATAAAATACTTTATATGGTTTAAATGGAAATTCATTTACTATTTGCAAATCTAATATACATTTCTTATTTAACATTATATCTACATGATTTTCATCTCTCAAATCATAATTCGGCACTGTATATAAATACATATTTATATCATCATAATACTTATTTACTAACTCATTTTTATTTGTACTTTCATATTTTTTTTCTACAAAATTATTTATTTCTTTTGTTATTCTTTTTATACTGCTCATTATATTTATCTTTATGATTTTATTTTAAAATTATTTTAATACTATATTTTATATGATCACTAGAAATTTTAAAATTTTACAAACTACTTTCATAAGAAATAAATATACTAACACTGTTGTATCCCATTTTGAAAGTCCTAAAAATGTTGGCTCATTCGATAAAAATGATAAAGATGTCGGTACTGGTTTAGTTGGCGCGCCCGCTTGCGGCGATGTTATGAAGCTACAAATTAGAGTTAAAAATAATATTGTTGTTGATAGCACATTTAAAACATTCGGTTGTGGTTCCGCAATAGCATCTAGCTCATTAGCAACTGAATGGGTTAAAGGCACTAATATTAATGATGCACTTAAAATTAGTAATAGAGATATTGCTAAACATTTAAAATTACCACCCGTAAAAAATCACTGTTCAATGCTTAGTGAAGATGCTATTAAAGCCGCTATTAAAGATTATAAAATTAAAAATAATATTTAATAAAATTACGCATCTTTGAAATTAAAACTTGTTCCACACCCACATTTACTTTCTATCTTCTCATTTTCAAAATCAAAACGAGAACCCATCAAATCTTCTATATAATTTATTTTTGTTCCGAATAAAAAAAGCATACTCTTATTACATAAAATTAATTTATCTCCATCAACATCCACTATCTCATCTAATTTATTCGGTTTTTTATCATCATTCAATACTTTAAATTTATATGAAAAACCATTACAACCACCACCCTGTAAATATAAATACGCAGCTTTTCCTTTATTATTTGTTATCATTTCTTTTATTTTTGATTGTGCCAATTTTGATATCTTTATCATATTATATATTATTTTTAAAATCTATTTTTACATTATTATTTTTTATATAACAATTACACGAATTCGAAATTGACGCATTACATACACCCTTCTTCTTTACACAACTCATAAATGTTTTTATTCCTTTCCTTGAAGGACAGTTATTATTAAAACGATAAAATATATTCGCAAATATCTCATTCCAAAAACATAACGGATAATCCCTATAATCTTCTATATTAAATTCCACCGTTTTATCATCATTATTATATTTTACATCCTTCATAAAAGGATATATTATCGTTTTTTGAATTAAACCATTCCATTCATAAGATTGATTACTTAATCCTATTAGATTATTTTTTACATTTGTACTAAAAGCATCCTTTATCCTTGGATAAATCTCATTTCTATATTTTCCTCTTACTGACCATAATGGCGTTGTATCCTTAAAATATGGCACATTATTCTTATGCGCAAACTCTAATATACGATCCTTATAAAATCCTATTAGAGGACGAGACATCATCACATTATTTACTATACTCTTCTCCTTTATTACTGCCAAATCTAATATATATCTTCCTCTACATACATTCGCAAATATATTCTCCACTATATCATCCTTATGATGACCCAGAATTATATATCCACATTTCTCCTCTGTCATTATTTCTCTGTAAAAATTAAATCTGATTATTTTTGTTTCTAACTCATAATCACTCCTTTTTACATCTCCCCTTCGCATACCTGTTATCTCCTTCACATATAAATTTATATCATTGTATTTACACCATTCCTCTAAAAATTTTTGTTCATCTTTCGTCTCTGTTCTATTATTATAATTTATATGACATGCTACTACATCATATCCTAAATTATTTAGGATTGACGCTACTACCATCGAATCCACACCACCCGATAAAGATACTATATACTTACCCTGTCTTTCATTATTCGCAAAAATTTCTATACATTTTAGTATATCACAATCCTCATATTTTATATTTTTTATTTTATTATTGTTATTAGGAATATATTCCAAAATATTCTTATATTTATTATATTCCATATTTCCTGAACTAAACCATTGAAACATTTAAAAATTCAATTAATATTTTTATTTTCATTTTATATTATTTATTATCAATTTTTAAAATAATATAAAATTTATTCTTTTATTAAACTTTCTAAATCCCATATAGGTATCTCCTTATCTAAACTTAATTTACATAATTCATTCACATAATGACGACAATCATATACAGCCAAAATATATTTTTTACTCAATCCTCTCTCCATCTCCATTATCTCTTCCATACTATAATTTGATGTACCTAAATATATCTCTTTTGTATATATAAATACCATATCATCCCCTAATCCTTTTGCCTTTAAAAAATCTTTATCTAAATCTGGAAACATCTCACTCATACTTTTACGACTTTCCTCCGTTGTTATATAATCCCTTCCATCATTAAACGCACGAAAATCATATCTTACCTCTTTCTCATCATTTCTTAAAGTTATTCCAGCATGAATTATGATATCATTCGGCTTCTCTAAATTTATATAAATTCTTGTTGGGTTTAATATTAAACCTAATATTAAATATAAGAACAACATAAATTAATATAATAAAATGATATTAAAATTTATATGATATTATTATATACTTATGTTTGATAAATATTATAAAATACTTGACCTCAAAAATAACGCAACCGATGATGAAGTCAAAAAAGCTTATAGAAAATTAGCTGTTAAATGGCACCCCGATAAAAACCCCGATAATAAAGAACAAGCTGAAAAAAAATTTAAAGAAGTAGGCGAAGCATATGAAATATTAACCAATAAAGATAAATATAGAACTAACCCACAATTTAATCAAGCCAATTTTAATCCCGCCGGATTTAATCCACACAATATATTTGAACAACTTTTCCGCGGTCAATTTAATATGCAACAAAATTCTTTCCCCTTTAATAACGCACAACAACATCATCAAGTTCATTTCGTCAATTTTGGTAATATGGCACCCGCCACTTCTGTCGTTCGTAATATTCAAGTTGTTAATGGTCAAAAAATTGAAACTATTATTGAAACCAGTAACGGTGTTACTAAAAAAAAAGTTATTGTTCATGGTCAAAATTCTAATGTCAATAATGTAGTTAATATTATGCGTAATATGAATATTTAACATATTTGAACATTATTTCTGTTATAAATATTATATTCTTTTATATAATAATGTTCAAATATTATAGTAATATCTTAATATTTATATTATCTTTCGCCAATCCTACCACTGCATTCTCTACTCATATTAATGTTAATAATAGACTTCAACACGCTTCCAAAAATACTTTAATTATGAACCATAATCAAGAGTTATGCCCCGAATACTTATACAAATTCACCAAATATTTAAACCAAGACCAAAGTGAATTCGTAGTCAAAAAAGTATCTAGTGCCTTCCCCCAAATGGATAGTATATCTCATTATGTATTACACACCAATGATATATTAATTAACACCGTACTTAATACTGATTGTTTAAAACTTGAAACTAAAAAAATGTTAGTTCTCTTTTTAGTTGAATTCACACAAAATGGCGATGCAACCGGCACTCATATATTACAAATGTATCATGACCTTGTTAATTGTCTATTATAAATTATAACACAATATCTAAAAAAAAATTGATGAAAATATTGTGTTATTCTCAATTATCTAACAATATAATTATGGCTATTAACGACATTTTGAATACCTACGTTCCTTTGCGCGCTTCTATTACCAATAATGATAATGGTAAAGTTAAGCTCGGTTGCGTCGCCTTCTCTCCTAAGTTAAATCATCAGTGCGTTTTACGCCTTCGGACATAATCAATATAATCTTATGAATAAAAAATCTGATGTCTGTTTTGATTGCCTACACGCTGAAGTTGATTGCGTATCTCGTCTTAAAAAATCATCAAAAGTTTCTAATATTAATATACTCGTCTTTCGCACCAATAATAATGGTGATAAATTGATGATGGCAAAACCTTGTAATCATTGTATTAAAACTATTGATTTCACACTCAAAAGAAAAAATTATAAACTTAAAAAACTACTATATACCGACGAAAATGGTAATCTCGCCCATATATAAAATTTTAATTAAAAACTTTTTTTATTTAAAGATTTATTCCCAATATTATTTATTATAATGATTTTATATCCTTTTATTAGAGCCGCTCGTATTATTACTTGTATTGCTATTCTACCCGAAGACCAAATTGCTGCTGCTACTATTGCCGAATCATTAAGTTCAATTATACCATTGATTAACAACGGACTACCCATCGGTTCTTATGTTGTTCCATTCTTCTCTTTCCCAGTAGAAACTATGTCTTTGTTATATTCGTATAATAGACAAAATTATGAACAAGTTGAATTAGGCTTTCTTGCCATATTAATATTAATTTTTTACAATTATACATAAACCACTTCCGGTGGATTCTCCCAACTTGAATATAACTCCGCCTTTGATGTTGGTCTATCCAAACTTAATAACTTCTTTAATGCCTCCAATCTACGCTCTTTTGGATTTTGATATGGCTTCTCCATTTGAATTTGTCTTGATATCTTTTTCCAACGCCATTCACACTGTAATGCAGCATTCCAAGTTGGACAATTCTTTATATAACATACATAACTCCATACTTCTCCTTTATTTACTTGAATAGATGTTGCTGTTGCACCTCCTGTTATCTCTTTATTATGTTGTCTTATCCTTTTATCTAAATCAACAGTAGCACCTATATAAGTATTTCCATTCGTCGCTTCTATGAAATATACAAAATAACTCATATTATAATATTAATATTTTTTAAATAATATTAGTAAATAAAAAATACAACAAACTTGTCCCACCCGCCTGGGTGCGCCTTTCGCTCCTCGTAGGTTAAAAAAAATTGATTTACTCAAATATTTTTTATATTGTAAAAAGCTAAAATATGGAAGAAACCGCTGCTATAAAATTACAATCTTTTAATAGAGGTAAAACAACTAGAAAACATACAAAAAGATTACAATTATATAAAAATTTACCTGATGACTTACAAAGTATAATAAATAAAGAATACAACAAAATTGATATTTTAAAAAGAGAAAATAATCAATTATTGTTAGAAGGAGCAAAGGAAGGAAATTTAAGTAAAGTAAAATATGCTTTAGACAATTATGCAGATATTGAAACGATAAACAAAGGCGGCAATATAGAGGTTCGTTGGAGAAGGGCGCTTCATTGGGCGAGTATTCGGGGTCATACTGAGGTCGTAAATGTGCTGCTAGAAAAAGGCGCAGATGTTGATGCGGCAGCCATGAGCAATACGGCGCTTCATTATGCGAGTGTTTGGGGCCATCCTCCGGTCATAAGATTGCTGCTTGACGCAGGTGCTGATATTGAAGCGAAAGCCAGCAATGGCGAAACGGCGCTTTGGAAGGCGAGTTATCATTGGGGCATTGATGCTGTAAGATTGCTGCTTGAAAAAGGTGCAAATGTTGATGTTAAAGGCTGGAAAGGCAAAACGGCGCTTCATTGGGCGACTTTTAATTATAATGATGAGATCGTAAGATTGCTGCTTGAAGCTGGTGCAAATGTTGATGAAAAAGACGAAGATGGCTATACGGCGCTTTGTTTTACACATAAAGGTAGTAAAATCGAAGAACTTTTGCGCAGCTGGGGCGCGACTGATGGTAAGAAAAAACAGAAAAAGAAAACAAAAAAGAGCAAATCCAAGAAATCAAGATAGAAGACGGAGAAGATGAAAAAAAAAACGCGCAGACATTAATATTAATATTTTTTATCTTTTGTTATTTCTAATTCATTCTCTATTTCATATCTTCTGTTTTTTAACCATTCTTCACATATCTCTCGGTCTTTGCTATTTTTTTGATGCGTTTTTCCATAAACTGTTACTTTGGCTTTATAATAAATGTTACCATTTTTTTTATATGATGAAACACAACCTATTTGACAAGTTTTATTTTTTGATTGACAATTTTCAATATTTGTACTCCATTCTAAATTGTCTATTCTATTATCATTTCTAATTTGATTTTTATGATTAATTTGTGGTAAATTATCAGGATTAGGTATAAATGCTTTTCCCATTAATACATGAACAAATAAAGATTTTACTTTTTTATTTTTAGATAATAAAACCCTAACATATCCATTTTTTAATTTTGGCTTAAAAATATGTCCTGTATAATCATTCATAACATCACCATAGTTAGATACTGAATAATTATCGTAACCTTCTATTTTTCGCCATTCTTCTTCCATTTTATAATTTTAATGAATTAATTTTAAATATATTCAATTTTAAAATTAATATAAATAAATAACAAGTATATAATTATAACGCATCGTTGGCAGAGTGGTAATGCGCAGCACTGCTAATGCTGTCCCTTATATGGGTCACAGGTTCGAATCCTGTACGATGCGCTTTTTTAAGGGCTGTTAGCTCAGTTGGGAGAGCGTCAGACTGAAGATCTGAAGGTCCCCGGTTCGAAACCGGGTCAGCTCATTTTTTTATTATTTTTGGGGATGTAGCTCAATTGGTAGAGCGCTCGCTTTGCATGCGAGAAGTACCGGGATCAAAGCCCGGCATCTCCATTTAGCCTTTGTAGCTCATTCGGTAGAGCATCCGCTTAGTAAGCGGAAGGCAGGCGGTTCGACCCCGTCCAAAGGCTGCACTTTATTCTTTATATTTATAAAAAAATATAAAGAATTATATTTATATTATATATAAATGGATATTGAAAATATATTAGACGCTATTGAACACCAATATATGAAAGATATTCAAACTTATTCTCTCGTAAGAGAAAGCACATTAGATTCTATGGTTTATCATATACAATTAAACTTTTTTCTTATATTATTTACTATGAGCGCCATTACCGGTCTATTATGCTGCACCAGAAAAACTATTTCTAACCATAAATATTCTATTATTCCCAATACTGAAGTAGAACCTGTTCCTGTTAAAACTAGTGTTGTTTATAATGTTTAATTT
>CETI01070858.1_pt1 | contig 12466 bp, 13 predicted proteins | sample 361441 | NCBI WGS metagenome assembly CETI01 (sample SAMEA2622478, study PRJEB7988) | marine metagenome | biome: marine biome (ENVO:00000447); feature: deep chlorophyll maximum layer (ENVO:xxxxxxxx); material: "saline water (ENVO:00002010), including plankton (ENVO:xxxxxxxx)" | depth 90 m | reverse complement strand
AAAATAATTTTCTAAAATATTATAATATATTTTAGTTAATTTTTTCATATCAGAAACTGATGTTTTTTCATCAATCATATGTATTGTATTATTTCTTAAACCTAGTTCTAATCTTGGTATTGAACCAAGAAATCTACTATCACTAGTTCCTCCTCTACAATTTAACTTAGGAGATTTACCTGTAATTTTTTTAATAACATTTTTAACCATATAAATTTCCTTATTTGGTTTTGTATAAAAAGCTTCACCACTAACACGATAATCGACTTTAAATTTGCATTTATCTTTTTTAACAACAGAGAAAATAATACTATTTAATTTTCTCTTTAGATATGAAGATTTATATTTCGAGTTAAATCTTACATTAAAATAAGCTTCAGCTGATTGTGGTACTACATTTTCTGATAAATTATTAACATTAATTTTAGTTACTTCTAAATGAGAAGGAGGCATAAATTTTGTTCCAGAGTCTAATCTTGAGCTTTTTAATTTTGTAATTGCTCTAGATAATGTAGTACAAGGGTTTATATAAGATCCATAAAAAGCACTATGACCACTTTTGCCAACTACTATAAGTTTCCCATTCATTGATCCTCTTCTTCCAATTCTAATTTCATCTCCTACTTTTTTTTTTGATGAAGGTTCCCCAACAATTGCAAAATCAATTTTTTCTTTTTTATTTCTAAGATATTGCATAACAGCTGGCGTACCTAAACCTGTTGTTTCTTCATCTGCAGCTAAAATTATTGAAAGTGAGCCTTGAAATTGCTTATTTTTAATGAATTTGTTAACCGCACTTATCCAACATGCAATAGCACCTTTCATATCTTGAGATCCTCGGCCGTTTAAATAGCCTTTTTTAATAAGACCTTTAAAAGGTGGTGTATTCCAATTATTAAGATTCATTACAACATCTAAGTGACCCAGCCATAACAAATTAGGTTTAAATTTTCCGTATCTTGCATAAAGATTTAATGCAGGTTTTGAATTAAAACCTTTTGATTTTATAATTTTACATTTAAAACCAATAGAAGATAGTTTTTTGTATAAAAATTTCGTAATACCTTTATCTTCAGTCTTAATAGTTGGAAACCTAATTAGCTCTTGAGCTAATTTTATTTCATTATAAATTTTCATTATTAATCTCTTAGAAGGTCATTTATAGAAGTTTTCGACCTTGTTTTTTCATCTACTTGTTTAATAATTACCGCACAATATAAAGATGGTGCTGAAGGGTTATTTTTATCTGGCAGAGATCCAGGCACTACAACAGAATATGGAGGTATTTTTCCATAGGTAATCTCACCTGTTTTTCTATTCACAATTTTAGTTGATTGTCCAATATACATTCCCATACTTATTACAGAACCTTCCCCTACAATTACACCTTCAACGACCTCAGACATTGCTCCTAAAAAAACATTGTCTTCAATAATAGTTGGAAGTGCTTGAGCTGGTTCTAGTACACCTCCGACACCACTAGCGGCAGAAATATGACAATTTTTTCCAATTTGGCTACAGCTTCCAGCTCTCGCGAAAGTATCAATCATTGTTCCTTCATCTATGTATGCACCAATATTTACATAGCATGGCATAAGAACAGCGTTCTTTCCAACAAAAGAACCTTTTCTAACTGGTGAATTAGGGACCATTCTGAAACCTGCTTTTTTATGATCTTCCTTTGTCCATCCAGCTGTTTTACCTTTAAGCAGGTGGGCTTTATCATACCAACTGCTGTATGGGCCATTTAGGTTTTCCATTGGATAAATTCTAAAACTTAGCATTATTGCTTTTTTAATGTATTGATGAGTTACCCACTCATTATTAATTTTTTCTGCAACTCTGACTTTTCCATTATCCAAATCATCTATAATTTGATTTATTGCATCCTTCAAACTTTTATCTGAATTTGGATTTACTTGATCTTTATTTTTCCATGCTTCGTTTATAATATTTTCTATACTCATATTTGTTAAGAGTTTTGTAATAGCCTGATTTCTTTTAAAAATAAAGAAAGATTTTCAATTTTGTAATCTATATATTCTTGGTTCGACTCTTTTTTGCCCCAGTATTCATCATTTATTAACCAAGCAGTAATTGTACCTCTTTCTTTTCCTATAGATAAATTTTTTGCTATGTCTTCTATATAAATTGTCTCTTTAGGATTAATCTTAAACTTTTTTACCATCAAATCAAAAGCCTTAGCTGTAGGCTTAGGACTAAACTCTGCATCTACAATATCAAATAATCCATCAAATAAGTCACTAATACCTAAATGTGTAGTTATATTAATTGCATGGTTTTTGCTGCCGTTTGTAAAAATAAATTTTTTTAAATTTAATTTTTCAAGCTCTTTTCTTAATACCATGTCTTTTTTCATGAAAGATAAATCTATATCATGAACGTATTCTAAAAATTCATCTGGTTTAATATCATGATGAATCATTAGCCCATTTAAACTTGTATTATACTTATGGAAATAATCAGTTTGCAATTCTTTTGCTTTTATTAAATCTAAACCTAATGCATTTGATATATATTTTGTCATTCTTTTACTGACTTGACCGAACACTGCCTCCAGATCTTGGTATAAGACCCCATCTAAATCGAATAGTATATTTTTTATATTTTTGAATTCTTTCATTTTCTGATTAATGTTCCAGCACCTTTGTCTGAGAATAATTCAAATAAAATCGAATGTGGTTTTCTACCATCTACGATTGCAACTCCAGTTACTCCATTATTTACAGCATCTATACAGGTCTTTATTTTAGGTATCATGCCTCCTGAAACTGATTTTTCCTCAAGCATTATTTTAGCGAGAGAAGAATTAATCTCTGGGATCAAATTATTATTTTGATCAAGCACTCCTTCAACATCTGTCATTAATAATAATCTTCTGGCATTTAATTCTTTTGCAACTGCTCCAGCAGCGGTATCTGCATTAATGTTATAAAATTTCTTATCATTTCCAATTCCCATTGGTACTACGATAGGAATTTTTCTTTCTTTTATTATATTTATAAGAATCTCTTTGTTTATTTTTTTTGGATTTCCAACAAAACCAAGCTCTTCACTTTTTTGTATTACCTCAATAACATTATTTTTTTGAGGTGAAACCGAAACAGCTTTTGCTTTTTGATTATGTATATTATTTAAAATTTCAAAATTTATTTCTAATAATGCTTCTTCTACTACTTTTACAGTTTTTTCATCAGTGACTCTCAAACCGTCAACAAATTTTGTTTCAATGTTTAATTTATCTAGTTTTAATTTAATTTTTTTGCCACCCCCATGTAAAACTATTACTGATAATCCTAATTTATTTATTACAGAAATATCTTCAACAAATTGATTAAAAAGATTCCTATCTAGTAATACTGAACCACCACACTTTATTACAATTATTTCTTTGGAATATTTGTCTATATATTTATTTACCTCTTTGATGGAAGGACCATCTTTAGGTATAATTTTTTCTAAGATCATTAGTTATTTAGTTTTTATTCGAGTCTTTCTCATGACTAGATATTGCTGAATCATTTGTAAGCAGTTGTTTACTGTCCAATAAATCAATAGACCACTAGGAAAAGGAGCCAAGATTACAGTTAAAAATAGAGGAAAGAACTGGAAAATTCTTCTCTGCACAGGGTCTGGCATTTGTGGATTTAATAGTTGCTGTACGTACATACTTATTCCCATAAGTATAGGCCATGCACCTATAAGCAAAAAAGATGGGGGATCAAATGGAAGTAATCCAAATAAATTAAAAATTGAAGTTGGATCTCTTTCGCTCAGGTCTTTAATCCAACCATAAAAGGGTTCATGTCTACCATCTAAGGTTACAAACAAAACTTTGTAGAGAGCAAAAAAAATAAAAATCATTGGAAGTATAGGTAGACAGCCACTCATGGGATTTACTTTTTCTCTTTTATATAAAGCCATCATTTCTTGTTGAAGTTTCACTTTATCTTCTTTATGTAGTTCTTTTAGTCTTGCCATTTCTGGTTGAAGTAACTTCATACGTGACATACTGTGAAAACTCACTTGTGCCAAAGGGAATAAAACAACTCTAATACAAATGGTAACAGCTATTATTGCTAGACCATAATTACCTAATATTTTAAAGAAATAATCTAATGCAAACCACATCGGTTTTGTCAAAAAATACAAATATCCCCAATCAATGACTAAATCTAATTTTTCAATGTTCAAGTTTTCTGCATAATCATCTATAACTCTTACTTCTTTGGCTGCTATTAAAACTTTTATTTCATTTGTTTTAGTTTCATTGGCCCCAACCTCTAATGCATTTGTTTCTATGAAATTAGCTCTAAATTTATTTTTATAATCGAAGTCACTTCTAAATTTTCTATTTTCTTGAGGGATAATACTAGTAATCCAGTACTTGTCTGTTATTCCCAACCAACCTTTATCTGCATTTATTGAGTAGCTTTTTTCTTGAACATCATCATAATCTTTTTCAACAAGTTCTGAGTCAAAAACCCCAAGGGGTCCTTCGTGCAATATAAAAAAGTTGGTTATCTCAGGGATTTCATTTCTGATAATCTGTCCGTAAGGATAAAAATTATAAGTTTTTTCTGAATTATTGTTTATGATTTGTTTTACGGTGAATAAATACTGATCATCTATATTAATTTCTTTTTCAAATTTTATATTTTGATTATTTATCCAGCTTAATTTTATTGGTGAATTTGGTGTAAGCTTATTATTTCCTTCAACTTTCCATACTGATTTAGAGTTTGGAATACCAATGTTTTTATTTGTTGTTGCCCAACCAGTTTCTACATAATATCCATTTTTAACTTTTCTTGGATTTAACAATTTTACATTATCTTCACTATTTAAAGATTTCTTAAATTTTTTAAATTCTAAATCATCAATAACAGCACCAGTTAATGAGATTGAGCCTTTGATATTTTCATTTTCAAATAAAATTCTTTGATCTTCGGTTAATGCCTCTTTTCTAGAAATTTTAATTACCTCATCTTTTTGATCAAGGGTTGGAGTATCAGTTGTTTCAACAATTTTATTTTTTTCATCTTGTATTTTATTTTGATCTGGAGGAGGTGGAGCAAAGAATAAACCATATAAAATTATCACTGCAGCACTTAAAGAAATAGCAGCTATTACGTTTTTTGTATCCATATCTTATCTACTTATTTTTTTTTACCGGATCGAATCCTTCTCCACCGCCTAAAAATTTAATTGGGTGACAAGATAAAATTCTTTTTAAACCCTTGAATGTTCCTTTAAATACTCCAAATTCATTTAAACTATCTATAAAATATTCAGAACAAGTCGGAAGATATCTGCAATTATTTCCTAAAAATGGCGATATAAAAATTTTATAAATTTTAATGATTTTTATTAATATGATTTTTATAAATTCCATTATTTTATTTTTTTAAATACATTAAATAAGTTTTGTTTTATATTTTCATAAGGATCATCTAAAACAGCCGATCTGGCTATGATTAAATAGCAATAGTCTAAATTAATATTCATTTTTTTTGTTGCATCATTTGTAATGTTTCTTAGTCTTCTTTTTATTTTATTTCTTTTTATAGCATTACCGATTTTTTTTTTAGTTACAAAACTAATATTTAATTTTTTGTTGTTTTTATTAGATAAAGTTTTAAAAAAAATGGTTATATATTTGCTAGATATTCTTCTTCCTCCTAAAAGAGATTTAAAATCTTCATTTTTTGAAATGCTAGAGATTTTACTCTTCATTATCGTTATACTGTTAATTTTTTTCGACCTTTGAACCTTCTTCTAGCCAATAATTTTCTTCCACCTTTAGTTTTCATTTTCGACCTAAACCCGTGTCTTCTTTTTCTTACCAGTTTGCTTGGTTGATACGTTCTTTTCATAATTAGTTAATAAATTGTTATAAAAATTTTGGTAGTTATAGGAAATAAGTATATTAAAGTACAGTTAATTTATTTCTTTAAAATATATGGAAAAAGGTAATAAAATTAAAATCTTTTTAGCAATTGCTTATACAATTATTGTGACTCTATTTCTTTGGACATTTTTTAGTAAATTTTCTTTAAGTGATTTAACAAGCTTTGAATTTATAAAAAATAATAGAGATTATCTTGTCGGAATTAAAGAAAAAAATTATTTATTAATTTCATTACTTTTTTTTATATTTACAATTATTTGGGTAATACTTTTGGGATTTGGGACTCCTATTTTTTTAATAGGAGGTTTTATTTTTGGCAAGTGGCTTGGAACATTCCTAGTAATATTTGGATTAACAACAGGAGCTACAATATTATATATTTTTGCAAATTACTTCTTAAAAGATTTTATTGAAGAAAAGTTTTCAAAAAGATTTGAGTTACTCCATGAAAAATTTAAAAAAAACGAATTTTTTTATTTTTTAATTTATAGATTTGTTGGTGGTATTCCTTTTGCATTATCTAATGTTATTCCTACTCTTTTTAATATAAGAATAAAAAACTTCTTTTTTGGAAGCTTAATAGGAATGACACCACAACTTTTTATTGGAACTACATTAGGAAGTGGATTAGAGAAAATTATTAATGAAAATCAAGCTGCACCATCTTTTATTGAAATTTTACTTTACCCAGATGTAAAATATCCAATTATAAGTTTGATGGCGCTGCTAGTTATTACAATTATAATAAGAAAAGTTTTTTATAAAAAATAAATTTTATTTTACAAAATTGTTTTTATTATTTTATAAGGTATTCTATATCCAGGGAATGAACCAATATCTCCAGTTAATAAAGTTTTAGGGTTCCATCCAAAACAAAAAATAATAAATATAAACACAAATATTTTTTTTGAGAGAAATTCTAAATTAATTAATTTTAATTTATTTTTTGAAATGACTATGTATTTTTCTTTATACAAATAAATAAAAAAAATAATTGTATGTACATAACTTATATTTACCCATCTGCCCCAATCAACACCCATTAAAAATAAAATCAACACAGGGCATAAAATAATTAAAAAAGGAAAAAATAAATTTTTATATGATTTAAATAATAAATATTTATTTTTACTGAATTTAAAACTTTTAAGTAATAAAATTACAGGTCCAAATCCAATTATAATTATAAATATATATCTAATAAATACTTCTAAAGATAACAATCTTATAGTATCAATCATATTATCATATAGAGTTGATTTACTTTTTAGAAGTGCACATGCTCCATAACAGTTTTCATTAAAATTACTTTTAAGAAATTCAGACATTAAGGAATGTTCAGTTAAAGACATTGGATTTATAGCAATATAGAATCCCACAGTTAATGATGGAAAATAGTAAATTAAATTTTTTAAAAAATTTATATTAATTTTTTGATAATTATGTCTTGTTATATCGATAGCTAACCAAAATGGAAAAAAAAATATAATTGGTTCCCAAATTAGGACTCCAAGTAGTAAAAAAACAGTTTTATAAATATTTTGAATAATTTTTTTGTCTTTTGGAATAAAAATATAAATAATCAGAAAAATAAAAATAAATATTTCTTTTCTAGCGAGAACTTCAATTTCAGCTACTGGATAAAGAATAAAAATTGGAGTAAAAATAGATAGTAAAATTAATCTATTAATAATCACTTCTTTTAAAAAATATAAAATGCAGGTAAAATATATTCCAATTAGTAATACCTGTAGATAAAATATTGTTTCACGTAAGCTTATTGAGAATAAAGATGAAAAAAAAATTGATATTTCACCTATCAAGCCTCTTTTTGTGAAACCTCCATGATAGTTAATTATCCATTCTGCAATCGTAGAATCATTTCCTACATTATGTTTACTGTATAAAAAAAATACAGAAAAAAACATTAAAGAAATTAAATAAATTATTAAATAGTTATAAATATTTTTTTTCACTGATATATATTTATATTATGAGTATTAGAAAAAAAGTATTAGTTTTTACAGCAACATACAACGAAAAAGAAAATATTGAACTATTGATAAATTCAATATTCAAAAATTCTCCTGATGTACATGTTTTAATTATTGATGATAATTCTCCAGATCAAACATCTGTTAAAATTGAAGAGTTTCAAAAAGTTTATAAAAATATTTTTTTAATTAAAAGAGATCAAAAAAAAGGATTAGATTCCGCACATAAAGAGGCATATGCTTTTGCAAAAAAAAATGAATATAATTATTTAATTACTATGGACGCAGATTTATCGCATGATCCAGCTGAAATTAAAAATTTTATATTTTATTTAGATAAATATCCTTTTGTAATTGGTTCAAGGTATATCCAAAATGGAAAATGTTTGATGAAAGGTAGAAGGTTAATATTTAGCATATATGGAAATAAATTAATTAAATTTTTGTTAAATATTAGTTGCAGTGAGTTTACAACTTCATACAGAGGTTTTAATATATCTAAGTTAACTGACTTCAATCTAAATTATGTAAAAAATAAAGGATATAGTTTTTTTATGGGGACTGTATTTGAAATATCTAAAAGAGGTTATAATATTAAAGAAATCCCAATTATATTTAAAGATAGACATAAAGGTATTTCAAAAATACCCAAAGTAGAAATTTTTAGAACTTTAAAAAATCTTTTTATTTTATTTTTAAAAAAAATTTTTGAATAAATACTGGTGCCCCCACCAAGAATCGAACTTGAAACTTAACCTTACCATGGTCATGTTATGCCATTTAACTATAGGGGCTATTAAAACAGAATATTGTATAAAATTAAGTTTTTCAAATTATTGCCTTAATTTTTTATTAAAATAGTTTATATCTATTTTTAAGGAAATGTTATGGGAATTCACTATGATTACAAAAGCACGCGTGGTGCGAAAGCTATGGAAAAACAAGCTAAACGAGAGAAAAAACTTGCTGAAAAAAGAGCAAAAAAACAAGCCAAGGCAGGTATAAAAAAAGAAGAAGATAAAACTATTCCTTTAGATCAAGTAATTACATTAGATCATCTTACAAACCCTGAAAAAAAATAATCAATGAATAAAAAACAAAAGGCTTCTAAGCTTGAGCTTGCATTAAGAAAAAATTTAAAAAAAAGAAAAATTTTACAAAAAAAATTAAAGAAAAAAATCAAGTAGAATGATTTTGAACGATAAACAAATAAAAAAATTAGTAGAAGAACAAGGCATGATAAATCCTTTTGTAGATAGGTCGGTTTCACAAGGCATTAGTCATGGATTAAATTCATTTGGTTTTGATCTTAGGTGTGGAGATGAATTTAAAATTTTTACAAATATAAAAGGAGCAACAGCAGATCCAAAAAATTTTACAGAAGATAATTTTATTACAGTAAAAGGAGAACCTTCAATTTTAATTCCACCAAACTCTTTTGCACTAGCGAGTAGCTTAGAATATTTTAAAATGCCAAGAAATGTGACTGGGCTGGTGACAGCCAAATCTACTTATGCGAGATGTGGTCTTGGGACTCCACCCACAGTCTTAGAAGCTGGCTGGCACGGCAATTTAGTTTTGGAATTTTCTAATCATACGAGTAATTCCATCAGACTTTATGCCAATAGTGGAGCAGCACAAATTTTATTTTTTCAAGGAGAAAATCCTGAAATTTCTTACGCTGATAGAAAAGGGAAATATCAAGGACAAAAAGGTATTACTCTAGCAAAATCTAAATAAAATTTTATGAAAAAATTTATAATAACAGGCTCCCAAAAAGGTGTCAGAGGTTCAGTAAACATAAGTGGTGCAAAAAATTCATGCTTACCATTAATGGCATCATCAATTTTAATTAACGGTACAATAGTTCTAAAAAACGTACCATTTGTTGATGATGTTAAAACTATGGTTTCATTACTAAAATATCTTGGATCTAAAGTTGAAACTTCTGAAAAAAAAAAAATTATTAGAATTACAAATAAAAAAAAACATAAATTATTAGTTCCTTATAAATTAGTCTCTAAAATGAGAGCTGGAGTACTTACAATGGGAGCTTTGCTCGGAAGATATCATTCTTGTTCAGTTAGTAAGCCTGGTGGTTGTAGTTTAGGACCGCGTGATTATGGTTGGCATCTAAAAGGATTTAGTAAATTAGGGGCCTCTTATAACTTAAGAGGAGGATATATAAATATTTCAGCAAAAAAAGGACTCAGTGGAGGTTTTTATAAATTTCCAAAAATTACTGTTACAGGTACTTCAAATTTAATTATGGCTTCAATATTTGCTAAAGGAACTACTATTTTAAAAAATATTTCTATTGAACCTGAAGTAATAGATTTAATTAATTTTTTAAAAAAATGTGGTGCTCAAATAAAATTTACAGGAAAAAGAACTTTAAAAATATATGGAACAAATAAACTGCAAGGATCCTCTCATGAAATAATTGGTGATAGGATTGAAGCATTTTCTTATTTATGTACAGCAGCAATAACTAATGGAAAAATTTTAATAAAAAATATAAATTATAAATATTTATATTCTGAATTAAAAGTATTAAAAAAAATGGGATGTAACATTAAAACTAATAATTTTTCTATAAAATTAAGTGTAAAAAAAAAATTAAATCCAATAAAAATTAAAACAGCTCCTTACTATGGATTTGCTACTGATAATATGCCTGCTTTAATGGCTGTTCTATCGAAAGTTACTGGAATTAGCGAAATTACAGAAAATGTATTTGGAAGTTATAGATTTCAGGCGGCTCCAGAATTATCTAGGATGGGTGCTTCGATAAGTATTAAAAATAATAGAGCTGTAATTTTTGGAAAAGAAAAATTATACGGAGCAGAATGTATATGTTCTGATCTAAGAACTACATTTTCTATAATTCTAGCAGCTATCTCCGCCCAAGGTGTTTCAAAAATTAATCGTGTTTATCATGGTTTAAGGGGGTATTATAATATTGAAAAAAAATTAAAAAAAATTGGAGTTAATATAAAAAGATTAACCTAATGGAAAAAAGGTTTCTAAAGAAAATAATTGCACAAACACCTAAAGATTTACAAATTATTTCAGCTTTTTGTTCAGAAGCGATGGTCAAATTAGATGATATTAAGTATTTGCCAAAAAATAAATTATTTCTTATTTCACTCGAAAGACTCAATAAAGAATCTAAAAAAAAAAACAAAAAAATTAATAGTATTATCAAATTTGAATTCATAGACTCTTCAAAATCTATAAATATCAATCAAAATATCACTGATTTGTCTCTTCAATTATTAGCAATTAATATTTTTAAAAAAGAGAGCAATTATGAAATAACGCTATTATTTTCTGATAATGGAATTATAACTTTATCCGCAGAAATTATTGAAGTTACATTAGAGGATCAAAAATAAATGATAAAAATAATAAATTGCAATAATAGAAATTATTTAAAAAAAATTCATAGCTTTTTAAATAAAAGAAGATCTGACAAATATATTGATAAAGGAATTGTTAGTAAAATAATAAACGATATAAAACGAAATAAAAAAAAAGCTCTTTTAAAGTATGAGAAGAGATTTAGTAAAAATAGTAAGATTAAAGTTAATTCATCTCAAATAAATAAGAGTATAAAGTCTTTAGATAAAAAAACTAAAGTAGCAATAGACTTTGCGTATCAAAGAATTTTAAAGTTTCACTCTAAGCAGAAAGTAAAAAATATTTTATATAAAGATAAATTTGGAAATAGACTGGAATATAAAAATATTCCAATCGAATCCATTGGAATTTATGTACCAGCAAATTTACCATCCACACTTTTAATGAATGCAATTCCCGCAAAATTAGCAAATGTTAAAAGAATAGTACTTGCAAATCCAAAACATGATGGAAAATTAAATGCAGCCGTTCTATATGCTGCAAAAAAATTAGGTATAAAAGAAATATATTCTATGGGTGGAGCACAAGCTATAGGAAGCTTGGCATATATACAAAAAGTAAATAAAATTATTGGCCCAGGTAATATTTATGTTGTTAGAGCAAAAAAAGAAGTTTTAGGTGATGTGGGCATTGAAGGGATGATAGCAGGACCTTCAGAAATTACGGTTGTAGCTGATAAAAATACTCCAACAATAGAAGTAGAAACATCATTAATAGGTCAAGCAGAACACGACTTAAATGCACAGAGTATTTTAATTACAAAAAGTAAAAAATTAATTGAGAACTTAAAAAAAAATTTACCAAAAAAATTAAATAATTTACCAAGAAAAAAAATTATAAATCAAAGTTTAAAAAAAAATGGTCTTTTAATTCAAGTACATAGTAATAAACAAATCATTGATTGTGTAAATTTAATTGCTCCAGAGCATCTTGAGCTTAATGTATCAAACTATAAAATTTATATTAATAAAATAATTAATGCTGGTAGTATTTGTATTGGAAAGTACTCACCTATGGCTGTAACAGATTATAATTCTGGATCTAATCATACATTGCCAGTTATGGGATCTGCAAAATTTTCATCTGGTTTAAATATAAATGAATTTTATAAAAAAAT
>CETI01146923.1_pt1 | contig 12509 bp, 16 predicted proteins | sample 361441 | NCBI WGS metagenome assembly CETI01 (sample SAMEA2622478, study PRJEB7988) | marine metagenome | biome: marine biome (ENVO:00000447); feature: deep chlorophyll maximum layer (ENVO:xxxxxxxx); material: "saline water (ENVO:00002010), including plankton (ENVO:xxxxxxxx)" | depth 90 m | reverse complement strand
TTTTCTTTTTTAACTTTTTCAAAAAAAGAAATAGTTTTTTCTATATTGCTCAGTTTCATTATTTGAGAAATAGATATATTTTCTTTTAGTTTTGAATTTAAAAAATTAGAAATGTTTTTTACATTACGATTTATTAAAAGCTTGGATAAATTAATTGATATGTTGTTCTTCTGAGCTACTTCAAAATCTAGATTATCGCTAGATTTACCATTCAATGGATACCATATTAAATCATTAAAGCTTTTTTTAGTACTCAAGTTGTTTTATATCAAAATTATGCTCACCATTTATATGTCTAATAGTTCCGGTTTTAGATCTCATAACAATCGAGTGGGTTTCAGCGTAATTTTTTGTTATTTTAATTCCCTTTAACATAGTTCCATCAGTCACACCCGTGGCTGAAAACATAATATCACCCTTAGCTAAATCATTAAGTTGATAAATCCTATTAAGGTCACTTATGCCTGTCTTTTTTGCCCTGTTAATTTCATCTTCATTGTTGAATAACAACTGGCCTTCTATATTTCCACCTATACATTGTAAAGCAGCAGCAGCTAAAACTCCTTCGGGCGCACCTCCTGTTCCATAATACATATCAATACTACTTGAAGGTATTACCGAAGCAATAACAGCACTGACATCACCATCATCGATCATCTTAATTCTTGCACCAGTTGATCTAATTATTTCAATTTCATTTTTATGACGTTCTCGATCTAGAATACATATAACTAAATCTTCGATATCTATTTTTTTGAATTTGGCTAATTCTTTAATATTAGATTTTAAATCTTGATTTAGGGAAACAATTTTTTGATTATTTGTATTAGCAGATATTTTTTTCATGTATACATCAGGAGCATTTAAAAAACCTCCTTCTTGAGCTAAAGCTATAACCGCCATTGCATTTTCACCACCTTTAGCTGTAATGGTTGTTCCTTCAAGAGGATCGAGAGCAATATCAACTTTAGGACCACCAGCACCAACTTTTTCACCAATAAATAGCATTGGAGCTTCGTCTCTTTCTCCCTCTCCTATCACAACAGTTCCTGAGATGGTGAGAGAATTAAGACATTTTCTCATAGCATCTACCGCGGCTTGATCTGCTGCTTTTTCATCACCTCTTCCAATATGTTTTGATGCAGCTAAAGCAGCAAATTCTGAAACTCTCACTAATTCAATAGCAAGATTTCTATCCAATATTTTCCTCTATTCTAATTACAGAAATTTCGTTTTTTAAAAAAGTTGATTTTTTTAAATTTTTCACAACTTGTAATATCTTGTCAATACCAACTGGGTCAGAAATAATAATTATAGGAACTATTTTTTCATTTGATGTATTGAGTTGTATTAATGATTTTATAGAAATAGATTTTTGTGCAAAAATTTGAGCAATAGATTTAAGTACTCCAACTTTATTTAAAACAGACATTCTCAAGTAATATGGTCTAACTCTAAGCGATTGATTAATAAAAAGTGCTTTGGACATATTATGATATTTAATTTTAAACACCCCTTGCTCACGAGTATAAGTCAAATACCTCTTTAAATCAGATATAATTGAAGTTGCTGTGGGATAGCCGCCTGCACCCTTACCTACTAAGCTGGTTTTTAAAAAATCATCACCTTCAATTGAAATTACATTTTCCTCATAATCAGTTTTGGCTACTAAGCTATTTTCTGGAATGAAACAAGGTGCAACTGATGAATAAAACTTTTTATTATGTCGTTCACTAATTGAAACAAGTTTTAACTTATAGCCTAATTTTAATCCCTGTTCTAAATCAATAAGTTTAATGTTCTCTATGCCATCATAATTTAAATTGGAAAATTGAAATTTACTTCCAAAAGAAATATTTGATAAAAGTACTAATTTATGAGTAGCATCCCTACCAGATAAATCTGCGGTTGAGTCTTGTTCTGCAAAACCATTCTTGATTGCTTGATTGAGAGATTCTTTGAAACTAATTTTATTCTCATACATCTGAGAGATGATATAGTTAGTTGTTCCATTGAATATTCCATAAATTGAATTAATTTTTGAAGGAAGAATACTTTGTTCAATAGATCTTACGACAGGAACAGCTCCCAATACTGCCGCCTCAAAACCTAAATATAAATTTTTTTTATCAAAGTCACCAAAGAAAGATTGACCATTTTCAGCGAGTTGTGCTTTATTTGCAGTAACTAAAGAAATTCTATTCTTCAGACAATACTTGTATAAGTCATTAATATTTTTTCCTGTCCCGCCTATAGTCTCGATAATTAAATCTGGTTTATAATTTTTAGATAATTCTTTGAAACTTTGAACCCATTGGTATTTCTTTGTATTAAAATTTCTCTTTTTATTCCTATTTTTTGCACTTATTGCAACTATATTGAATTTAACTTTATCAACAGTGTAGGAGTTTTTCTCTAAAAGCTTGATAACGTGTGAACCAACGACACCAAGACCAAAAATAGCTATATTAATTGTTTTCATTCTGAGATTTTAATATTTGTTCTTTTCTTATATTACTCTTTTCATAAAATTCCTCTAATTCTTTTTTCTTTTCAAGTAAATTTTTATCGAAGTTTTCGAAAGATCGCTCGCAAGACGAGGTTAATAGCGAAATTATGATGAGGTAAAAAAATAAAGAAAATTTATCTCTTAGAGAACTGAAAACTACGTCTAGCTTTTTGCCTACCATATTTTTTACGTTCTACTGTTCTAGAGTCTCTAGTTAAAAAACCATTTTTCTTTAGAGTATCTTTAGTGTTTGGGTCTATTAAAGTAAGAGCCCTACTTAAACCATGTTTAATGGCGCCAGCCTGTCCAGATAACCCGCCACCTAAAACTGTAATTTTAAGATCAACTGAGTCTGTCTTCTTTGCTAATTCTAGGGGTTGATTAATAATCATCCTTAGTGCCTTATCTGGAAAATAGTCCTCAATGCTTTTTTTATTAATTATTATATTTCCAGATCCATTAGATAACCATACCTTTGCTATTGACTCTTTTCTTCTTCCTGTACTGTAAACTTGATTAGACATTAATTGTATTCTTTCTATTTAATGATTTAAAATCAATCGGTTTTGGCTTTTGAGACTCGTGAGGATGATTACTGTCTTTGTATAATTTTAAGTTATTTTTAATTAAATCTCTAAACAAAGGAGAATTGGGTAACATTCCTTTTACAGCTTTTTTAATAATATCCTCTGATTTATTTTTTTCTATTATCTTTTCAGGAGTAATCTCTTTAATTCCACCGGGATGACCAGTATGTTTGTAATATTTTTTATCTGTATTTTTGTTTCCTGAGAATTTTAATTTATCTGTATTGACTATAATTACTCCGTCACCTACAGGTAAGTTGGGAGAAAATTGAGGTTTATTTTTACCTTTAAGAATGAGGCTAACTCTAGATGCTAATCTACCAACAGGAACATCTGTAGCATCAAGAATATGCCATTCTTTTTTAAATTCTGTTTTTTTTAAAGTAGTAGTTTTCACGATAGGGGGAATATAAGTAAAATGACTAAAAAATCAAGGATTTTACAAAAAAAAATAATTTAATTCGACAATCTTAATCCTTAAATCAAAAATAAATAAAATTTACCTGTGATAATAGCTAATACGAGAATGGTCGGGGGTACTGGACTTGAACCAGCGACCTCACGCCCCCCAGACGCGCACTCTACCAGACTGAGCTAACCCCCGCTATTTAAAGGATTTTAAAAGGTTTAATAAATCCTTTAAATCTGAAATTACATTATCATTAAGATAATGTTTTTTAAGCTTTGATTTTGAAAAATAATCATTGACACCGTCTAAAGTTAACTTTTGGACATCAAGTAAATTTTTAATCTTTTTAAGAAGAAGTAAATTTTCATAATTATATAAACGATGACCAGAGTGAGTTCTTGTAATCTTTAATTTATCAATTCTACTCTCCCAAAATCTAATAGTATGTTTCTGTTCTCCTAGAATTTGAGATATTTCATCGATATTATAAAAATTTTTATTCATCATTAGTATTTTTAGATTTTTTGAAACTTATTACTTTTCGAGGTTTAATTTCATATTCTACTTTTGTTTTAGGGTTTCTCCCAATTCTACTTGCTTTGTTATTAATTTTAAAACTTCCGAGTGAATTAATTGATAAATTAGATTTTAATAATTTATCACTCCAAATATTCAATAAAGTATCAATTTTTTTATAAGCAGTTGCATAAGCAATACCAAATTCTTGTGAAAGTTGATTAGCGAGTGTTTCTCTAGTTACTTTATCTTGAGACATTGTCTTTTATTTTGCTTAATAAATTAGACTGTATGCATTTTACTCCAAATTCTATCGCATTAGCAAAAGCATGAGAGTCAGCATTTCCGTGACTTTTTATAACTACTCCATTTACGCCTATAAAAATTCCACCATTATAATTTCTAGGATCAATTGAATTTCTAAATTGAAGAAATTTATCTTTTAGCATTAAAGATAAAAATTTTGAATAAAGAGATGACATTAAACTACTTTTTAAAGAGTCTGTAATAAACTTTGAGACACCTTCAGCAGTTTTTAATGCTATATTGCCAGAAAATCCATCTGTAACAATTACATGATTTTTTGTGTCTGTTATTTCATTGGCTTCAATGAAACCATTATAATTTATCCTAGGATCGCTCTTCATTAAATCATGTGTCTCTTGAATTAAATTATTTCCTTTTAATTCCTCAGAGCCAATATTTAACAAGGAAACTTTACAATCAACATCTGGAAATAATACGTGATAATAAGTACTTCCCATAACCGCAAAGTCTAACAAATTATCTGATGAGCATTCTGAATTAGCACCCAGATCTAAGAAACATACTGGATGGTTCTTAGAGGGGAATAATGAGGCTATAGCTGGTCTAGAGATGTTGTCAATTGTTCTTAGATAAACAGTCGAATAAGCCATCATCGCACCTGTATTACCTGCAGATATTGTTATTTGAGATTTATTTTCTTTTAACTGATTGATAGAGTTGGACAAGGAACTTCTACGATTTTCTTTTTTTAAGGCATCAACTGGTTTCATTTCTGAAGAAATAAATGATACTGACTCAATCCATTTAGACCTATCAAAAAGATCAGGGAATTTTTTTTTGTTTTTTTCATATATTTCTTTTGTTGAATGGAGTTGAAAAATAATATTGGGGTTTTTTTTTAATGCTATATTGGCCCCTTCTAAAACAGAAAAGGGGGCCAAATCGCCTCCATGAAGATCTAAATTAATCAATAATTGTGTCATTATAATTTCAATTTTTTTTAATATTGCTTTAAATAACCTTATACCTTATTTGTTTTTATTGTGAATATTTTAAAAAGAATAAGTTTGCCAATATTATTTTTTTTATCATTTTGTTTTTATTCATGCTCAAAAGACCTCTATTTCTCTGGTATTTCCCAAAGCAATATTAATATGATTAATGATAGTTATTTGACTAAAGAGTATAGCAAAAATGACATAGCTAAACTAATTGGATCTCCTATTATTCAAGAAAATTCAGGAGATTTATGGATATATCATCTTGAGAAAAAGCAAGGCAATGCTACTTTTCAAAAAACACTTTACAACAAGACCTTAAAACTCAAATTCAAAAATAATATTTTAAGGTCTGTTGAAGAAATTTATATCAACTAAACTATATTTAGATGAACCACAATTGATAATAGCAGGATTGATACAATGTTTGTTATCTTAATCATAGGATTTACTGCTGGACCTGCAGTATCTTTATAAGGATCTCCCACGGTATCACCTGTTACTGAAGCTTTATGTGTTTCGCTTCCTTTACCACCCAAATTTCCATCTTCTATATATTTCTTAGCATTATCCCAGGCTCCTCCACCTGCAGTCATGGATATTGCAACAAAAAATCCTGTTATAATAACTCCTATCAAGAGAGCACCAAGTGCTTGGAAACCTGTATTAACACTTCCTGTTAGAGTATAAACACCAAAGAAGACGACAATTGGAGATAAGACAGGTAGCAATGATGGGATAATCATTTCTTTGATTGCTGCTTTGGTTAAAATATCTACACACTTACCATAATCAGGTTTTTCTTTTCCTGACATTATTCCTTTTTTTTCTTTAAATTGTTGTCTTACTTCTAAAACTACAGAACCTGCTGCTCTTCCAACTGCTGTCATACTAAGAGCGCTAAATAAGTACGGAAGCAATCCTCCGAGTAATAATCCAATAATTACATATGGCTCAGACAGATCGAATGAAACGTTAAATGCGTTGTTGCCAGTTTCTTGAGCAAAAAATTTTAGATCTTCAGTGTATGCTGCAAATAAAACTAAAGCTCCCAAACCAGCAGATCCTATTGCATATCCTTTGGTAACAGCTTTAGTTGTGTTGCCAACTGCATCAAGTGCATCAGTTCTTTCTCTAACACTTTGTTTTAATCCTGACATCTCAGCTATTCCGCCCGCATTATCAGTTACTGGGCCATAAGCATCTAATGCAACCACCATTCCGGCTAATGCTAACATTGATGTAACAGCTATAGCTATTCCAAACAATCCTGCAATAGCATATGTAAAGCCAATACCAGCTACAATTATTAGGACGGGAATTGCAGTGGACTCCATTCCCATGGCTAAACCTTGGATAATATTAGTTGCATGACCAGTTTGAGAGGCTTCAGCAACACTTCTAACAGGCCTATATTCTGTACTAGTGTAATATTCGGTTACAAAGACTAGTGCTAAAGTAATTACTAATCCCAATACAGCACATATGAAAAAATCCATTCCGTTGTACCAATAAGATCCTATCTCAAAATATTGGTCAAAACCTATAGAGAAGTGAGTAATAAAAGCAAACAAAACTACAGATATGAATAATGTCATAAAGAAGCCTTTATATAATGCTCCCATTATTGAAGATTTGGGAGAAGATATAGATACAAATTGAGAACCTATTATAGAAGCAAATATGCTAGATCCTGCTATCAGCAAAGGGTAAATAGTCAGGTCGCTGACTGAACCTTGAAATATTATCGCAAGCACCATAGTAGCTACTATTGATACAACATAAGTCTCAAATAAATCTGCTGCCATACCTGCACAATCACCTACATTATCTCCAACATTATCTGCTATAACAGCTGGGTTTCTTGGATCATCCTCTGGAATATTTTTTTCTACTTTTCCAACTAAGTCAGCTCCTACGTCAGCACCCTTAGTAAAAATACCCCCTCCTAATCTAGCAAAAATAGAAATTAAAGAAGAGCCAAATCCTAAAGCTACCAATGGTTCGATGAGCTCTCGTCCACTTCTACCAAAACCGTGGTATAAAGCAAAAAAATATCCAGCTATACCTGCTAATGCCAGTCCAACAACTAATAGACCAGTTACTGCTCCAGCATTGAATGCAACATATAAACCATCTTTAAGAGATGAACTAGAAGCTTGGGCTGTTATAACATTTGCTCTGACTGAAACATTCATTCCAATATAACCAGCCAATCCTGATAGAACTGCACCAATTAAAAAACCTACAGGCACGTCATATGTGTGCTTAAATGGTATCAGAAAAAAAGCTAAAAATATTACTACACCAACTATTGCAATTGTAGTGTACTGCCTATCGAGGTAAGCCTTAGCTCCTTCTTGAATGGCACCAGATATTTCAATCATTTTTTTTGTGCCTTTTTTTAAGTTAAGAATTTTATTTGTGGTAAATAATCCGAAAGCAATTGCTGCGGCCGCAGCAAATAATACTATTTGTAAGTAATGTATTTGAGACATGGTAAGTTGTTATTCTATTTTAATTTTTTTTTCAAGTCGCTTTTTTAGAGATATTATCCAATAAAAAGTTAAAATATCTTACTTCATCTTGTGTTAAAAAGTCCTTAGAAAGCTTGATATATTCACTCATAAGTATCTTTTTTTTGCTTTTATTAATCATGTATTCAGAAAAGAACGCATAAATTAGGAAGATGGTTATCTTATTTGTGTTTTTTAGAATCTCACTGTCAATCAATCCTTTCATACTTTCATAGTTAGATGAGAAGCTTTGATACAGAGATTTAAGCTTTTTTTTATTGCATGGTCTTTTTCTTAAGTTTTGTTTTAAAAAATCCTCTAACCCAAAATCCTTGGAGTAGTCTCTTTGAAAAATATATTGAAAAAAAAATAATCGAGTGTTTCTGTTTAAATCAAGCATTCGATCATTCTAATCAAGGCACTCGTGGCTTCATAACCTTTATTTTTTTTATCTAATTTTGACCTTTTAATAGCTTGGCCCATATTATTAGCATTTATAATTCCATTAGTGATTAGCGTTTTAGGATGATTGTTTACAAGATCTAATAATGATTTTCCTACTGAGTCAGAAATAACCTCAAAATGGTAAGTCTGCCCTTTGATGACGCAACCGAGTGCAATAAATAAATTAAGATTTTTAGATTTTAGGTTCCATTTAATCATTTGAGGAATTTCATAAACCCCTGGAACTTTTAAAACTTCATATTTAAAATTATTCTTTTTCAATAAAGATATAGCTGATGATGTTAAAGGCTTTGTTATTTCTTTGTAGTAATCTGCAACTATTATTTTAATTACTATTTTACTTTTATTCATTAAATATTCTCGATACCAGTAACATTTAAACCATAAATACCTAGATCGAGCTCATTTTTAAATGAATTAGATAAAACTGTGATGTTGTTTATAGAAAAGTTTTTTAGTATTTGCGCACCTAGGCCATAATATTTTACTTTTTCATCATTGGATAGCTGACCAAGATCATTTAGAATAGGATTATTAATGAGGACAATTATGCCCGACCCATTTAACTTAATTTTTTCTATAGAGTTATGAAGGTCTTTTGTTTTAGGGTTATTTAAATTCATAATAATATCGTCAAAACCTTGAACAGGATGGACTCTAGTAAGTGTGGTTTTTTGATTGCTTAAGTCACCTAAATGAAGTGTTGCATGGTGAAGGCCATCAATCGTGTTTTCAAAAACATTAAATTCAAATATATCAGAATATATGTTTTTAATTTTATGATTTTTTTCTGAAATTTTCTTTATTAATATGTCATTTTTTATTCTGTAAGCAATTAGATCTTGAATTGTTCCAATGTTTAAAGAGTGTTTTTTTGCATACGGTATCAAATCAGGGACCCTTGCCATTGAACCATCATCATTCATAATTTCGCATATGACAGCTGAATCATTAAGATCGGCAAGTCTTGAGATATCTACAGCAGCCTCAGTGTGCCCTGCCCTGGTCAAAACTCCTCCGTCCCAAGCAATTAATGGGAAAACATGACCTGGGCTTATTATATCACCTGTTTTGTAATTAGGGTTAATTGCAGCTTTAACTGTCTCTGCTCTGTCAAATGCTGAAATTCCTGTAGTAATCCCAGTGCTAGACTCAATCGATATTGTAAAAGCTGTTGTTTTTTTTTTCCAATTTTCTGGATTCATTAAGGGTAATTTTAATTCAGTGGCTCTTGACTCAGATATTGATAAACAAATCAGCCCTCTGCCATGTGTAGCCATGAAGTTGATATGTTTTGCTTCACAGGCAGAACCAGGGATTATAAGGTCACCCTCGTTTTCCCTATCCTCACTATCAACCAATATATACATCTTACCTTCACGGGCATCTTGAATAATTTTTTCTATACTAACAAAGTCTGACATCTGTAATTGTTACTTCCCTAAATTTGAAAAATGAGCGTATCTTGCTAACATATCAACTTCAAGATTTAATATTTGGTTAACTTTGTACGATTGAATATCAGTATTTTTAAAAGTGTGAGGTATGATCATGCAATTTAAATTATCAGATTTAATATCGTTAACAGTTAAAGAAATTCCATTTAGAGAGATTGAGCCTTTTTTGGCAATAAATTTTTTTAAATAAGTAGGAAATTTTATTTGCATAAACCAACTTTTACCTACTTGCTTTATTTTTTTAAGTTGTACTGTACTGTCAACGTGGCCAAATACAAAATGGCCTGAGATTTCGTCACCAATTTTTAATGACTTTTCTAAGTTGATCTCACTATTTTTTTTCCAGTATTTTGAGTTAGTTTTTTCAAGAGTTTCATTTGATATGTCTGCTTTAAACTTATTTTTTCCTTTTGCTGTAACAGTCAAGCAAATACCAGAACAACAAATTGAAGATCCAATATCGATATTTTGTAAATTTGATACTATTTCTATACTTTTAAACTTATTGGATGTTTCTATATTAGAAACTCGCCCTAAAGTTTGAATTATCCCAGTAAACATTTTATTTTTTATATATTTCTATTATATCGTCTTCATAAGATCTTGAAGAATATAATTTTAAGTTACTTTTTAAAAGATTTAGATTTATTTTATATCTATTATTTGAAAATTTAACAATTTTGGTTGACCTGCATATTATTAATTCATCAAAGGCATTATTTTTATAAAAATAATTGAAGGTTTTTGCACCACCTTCAATAAGAATACTATTGATTTGAAAGCTTTGTAATTGCTGAAAAAAATTATTTATATCTTCTTTTAGGTCTAATTTTATGGAGTGAAATTTTTTAATTTTTCGATTTTGATTTGAGATAATGAACTTAAGGGATCTTTTATTGATGCCATTAAGCCTACAATTTAGTTTTGGTTTATCGTCTTTGTAAGTGTTGTATCCAACTCCTATTGCATCATGGGAAAGTCTATATTTGTGCATATAATATTGAGTTTGAGGTGAGGTAATATTATATGAGTGAAAATTTTTTGAAAACCCATTTTTTGAAATTGCTAATTTTAGAGTCAAATAAGGTCTTTTACTAAAGTGATATTTGTAAAAAAATTTATTGATAAGTTTAAATTTATTAATTTTTTTTAGGGGAAATTCAACTTTAACATTATTTTTTTTTAAATAATTTAAACCTTTTCCATATATTAATGGATTTGGATCTAATGAGCTTAAGTACACTTTTCTTATACCCATATTTAAAATTTTCTTTGCACAACAATCTTTATCTTTAAAGCAAGGTTCTAAGCTCAAATACATTATTGTTTTTTTTGTAATTTTATTCTTTTGTATTTTATTTAGTGCGTTTACTTCTGCATGTGGGGAACCACCTATTGAGGTCAAACCATAGCTTAGTACATGCCCCTGAGATGAGTTAGAATAATCAACAATTAAACATGCAACAGAAGGGTTTTTTCCAGTAAGACCAACATGTCTTCTTGAAAGGTTGTTTACAGACTCTAAGTAATCTAAATGAACATTACGAGGAAACAAATTTTATTTTTTGTCGATTGAGTCCAAAAACTGCTCAAAGTCTTTGGTTTCTCTAAAATCTCTGTAGACAGAGGCAAATCTGACATAAGCTACTTTGTCTATGGTATAAAGAGCTTTCATAACAGCTTCACCAACAACATTGGAACTAATTTCATTTTCTCCCATTCCCTCAATGTCATTAACAATTCTAGATATCAATTTTTCTTTTGTATCTGTATCAACGGGTCTTTTTCGAAGAGCAAGTTCAACAGATTTAGCTATTTTATCTCGATCAAAATTCACTTTATCTCCATCTTTTTTTACTACAACTAACTCTCTAAACTGTATTCTTTCGTGTGTAGTAAATCTTCCTTTGCATTCAATACAAATTCTTCTTCTTCTAATAACTGAACCGTTTTCCGAAGGTCTTGAGTCTAAGACTGATGTCTCTTTGTTTTTATCTACACAAAAGGGACATTTCATAATTAATAAATTGGGTATTTAGAACAAAGTTCTTGAACTTCTTTATTAATTGATTTTTCTAACATAGAGATATCAGAGTTTGAAGCAGACAAGTTATTAATAATTGTAGAAATTTTCTCACCTACAAATTTAAACTCCTCTTCTTTAAAACCCCTTGTTGTTGCAGCGGGGGAACCCAATCTTATACCTGATGTAATTGTAGGAGGATTAGGGTCATTTGCTACCCCATTTTTATTACAGGTCATTCCTGCTCTCTCAAGGCTTTCCTCTGCATCTTTTCCTGTAACGTTCTTTGATCTAAGATCGACTAAAACCATATGTGAGTCGGTACCACCAGTCACAATATCTATTCCATTTGACATCAAAACTTCTCCAAGGACTGATGCATTTTTTTTAACCTGTTGAATATACTGTTTGAATTCTGGTTGGAGAGCTTCCCCAAAAGCAACAGCTTTAGCCGCAATGACGTGCATTAGCGGACCGCCTTGAAGCCCCGGAAAAACCGAACTATTGAATTTTTTACCTAAAACTGAGTCATTAGATAATATCATTCCACCTCTTGGCCCTCTAATAGTTTTATGTGTAGTTGATGTAACAACATGTGCATGAGGTAAAGGATCGGGGTATTCTCTTGCAGCTACTAAGCCAGAATAATGCGCCATGTCTACAAGTAAGTATGCATTGACTTTATCAGCTATTTCTCTGAATTTTTTAAAATCTATATTTCTAGGATAAGCAGATCCACCTGCGATGATCATACTGGGTTTA
>CETI01094184.1_pt1 | contig 12519 bp, 10 predicted proteins | sample 361441 | NCBI WGS metagenome assembly CETI01 (sample SAMEA2622478, study PRJEB7988) | marine metagenome | biome: marine biome (ENVO:00000447); feature: deep chlorophyll maximum layer (ENVO:xxxxxxxx); material: "saline water (ENVO:00002010), including plankton (ENVO:xxxxxxxx)" | depth 90 m | reverse complement strand
TGTCGAGCAATCTAAATAATTACACATACCTTAAGGTAATGAGACTCCTTTTAGGTATGAGCTAATAATTAAGTGAATACTTTTAACTCTCTCCATTCCAGTAAATGGCTATTTCTTACACATCTGGTATGGAAAAAAATAAAAGTTCTTCAATAGGTATTGATAGACTCAGAATTGACTTTGATAGTAATTTGAGACGATGGTTTGGACGCAATATTGGATTATGGCATTCTAAAAGGCAATACTTTTTTGATGATGAAAAGGCTATTAATTTGGAAATGTTCATCAATGTAAGTAAGCAAATTAAAACCGAATCTGGATTTGAAAGTTATCAGTTTAATTGGTGGTGTGAAGACGAAAAAGATTTTTTTATTAAAAGACCAACCTATAAAAGCCAAGGAGAAATAGTTGCTAGACTTCAAGGCCATCAACTTATTCGTGATTGTTCTTATTTATCTGATTCCCCAGGTATTTCGAACATAAGACAAGTTGACGAACACGAATTGATTTTCGAATCTAATTATGATAACTGGCATGTATTAGAACACACACGTTTAATTGATCAAGATAGATTTAGATCAAGGAATATATATAGTTGGTTTAAAGATGAATTACGGATAGTTGAGAACCATCATGAAACAAGGGTTAAGAATCCCAACTGAACATTTGAAAAAATCTATTTATATGGACGTTAATATAATATTATTAATTTGCTAGCAGAGAAGTTTTCATAGATTTTTCGCTGCATAAGATGTTTATGGATTAATCCCAATTGAGGAAAATAAAAAAATCACCAAGAAAAATGATCTTGGCTTTCTCTATTTTTTTAGGTTCAATACTTTTATCAAGTTGTAATACATCCATTGATTCAGAGACTAAATTAGGAAATAATATCTCTGAAAAAGATGAGACTGTGATTGCTCCTGCAACCAGTGAAGAAATGTTTTTTTACAGACAGATTGGGATTAGTTATGTCTGCCTAGCAAGGCAAGCCAAAATTGAATTTCCTCAGTCAATTTCAATAGCCTCTAATAATTTCGCCTTGATTGTATCTAAAAAGCATGGAGGTCTTATTGAAGAATTAGGTGATGATAAATTAACAAATAATCAAATTTATCAAGGAGCTTATATTCAACTAATTGAGGGGGCAATACAGCTTTGCCCAGATCAAGTCCCTGAAGAGGAGAAGGAGAAATTCTTAAAAGCTGTAGAACAATTAAATCAAAAGAATTAAATTTAAATTTTGATAATTAAGAGATTCATTTAACATGTCAAGTAGCAAATCTATCAAATTAAAAGATTATATTGAATATCCATTCTTGATACCAAATATATATTTAGACTTTAATATTCGTGATGATTATGTCGTCGTTCAGTCAAAAATGATAATTAAACCAAAGTCAAAAGACAAGTCAAAACTTATTCTTCAGGGTGATCAAATTGAATTGTTGGCAATTTCGATAAATGGGACTGAATTACGATCTGATGAATATATTCTTTCTGATCGTGAATTGATAATTTCTTGTCCACAATTACCAGAATTCGAATTACATTTGAAATCTAAAATAAATCCTTTTAGTAATACATCATTAGAAGGTTTATACTTAAGTTCTGGAATGTTGACTACACAGTGTGAGGCTGAGGGTTTTAGGCGAATTTGTTATCATCCAGACAGGCCAGATGTTTTAAGTAAGTATACCGTTAGAGTAGAAGCAGATAAGATTTTGTATCCAATATTATTGTCAAATGGGAATAAGAAAGATTCTACTAATTTCGAGGAGAATAATGATAGGCATGAAGTTGTCTGGGAAGATCCTTTCCCTAAACCTAGTTATTTATTTGCTTTAATAGCCGGTAATTTAAATCTCGTCTCTGATTCCTATTTTACAAATAAGGGCAGATTAATTGATATAAAAATATATGTTGAAGCAGGTGACGAAAAATATACAAAACATGCGATCGATTCTCTAAAGAAAGCAATGAGATGGGATGAGAATAAATATGGCCTTGAGTATGATTTAGACGAATATAAAATAGTAGCTGTTAGACATTTTAATATGGGAGCTATGGAAAACAAGGGATTGAATATTTTCAACTCAAAACTAGTTTTAGCAGACTCCAGTACTGCAACTGATGATGAATTAGAGAGAATAGAAAGTGTAATAGCACATGAGTATTTCCATAATTGGACTGGGAATAGAATTACATGTAGAGATTGGTTTCAGCTTTCTTTAAAAGAAGGTTTGACTGTATTTAGAGATCAATCTTTCACCTCAGATCTTCATGGTTCTGGCATAAAAAGAATAGAGGATGTCTCATTCTTAAGAAATTTCCAATTTGCAGAAGATAAAGGACCAACCTCACATGCTGTGAAGCCTAAAGAATATATTTCTATTGATAATTTTTATACCACGACAATATATGAAAAGGGTGCTGAGTTAATAAGAATGCTTGAGTTATTGATTGGTAAGGAGAGATTTATGAAAGGGATTAATTGTTATATTCAAACTTTTGATGGAAGCGCTGCTACTACCGAGGATTTTATTAGTTCAATTATAAAAGGTTCTTATTCGGAGGAGGGAAAACCATCTTTTGATGTGGAAAAATTTCATAATTGGTACTATCAACCTGGTACCCCTAAAGTTAATGTAACTCAATCATGGGATGAAAAAAAATCAATTTTAAATGTTTTTTTTGAGCAGGAATTAGATTCTTTTGGAAACAATAAGAACAAAGAAATGGTTATACCAATTCTTTATTCTTTTTATGGTAATAAAAAAGAAAATAAGGTTCCTCTAAAAGAAGATCTATTTCTCTTAGATAAAAATAAAAAAAATCTTCAGATCAAATCTTTACCTGGAGAAAAAAAACCTCCCATCTTGTCAATATTTAGAAATTTTTCTGCACCTGTCATTTGGAAATCTGATTTCTCTATTGAAGACTATCTATTCCTTTTCTTAAACGATAAAGATTATTTTACTAAGTGGGATTCTGGACAGCATTTGATGCGTGAAATTATAAAAAGAAGGATCGACAAGTTTGAGAATCTAGAATTAGAAGATTATTTTATAAATGCTATTAAACAATCTATTAAATATTTAGAAAGTAATGATCCTTTTTTCTTGGCAACTCTTCTAACAACACCTGGATTGACAGAATTAGAGTCGATGTATGAAAAAGTAGATCCGATTAGTATCTATAAAGAATTACTTGATTTTCAAGTTTCAATTGGCAATAAAACTCATCAGGTTTTAAAAGAACTGTCTGAAAATTTATTATTTAATATTAATCAACAATGGCCGAAGGGAAGAGGAGAAAGAAAATTATTAGGAACTGTATGGTCTTATCTAGCGCTTGCAGGAGACATAAAAGTAAAAACAAAATGTGTTAATTCAATAAGTCATAATTCAATGACTATTGCTAGAGCAGCCTTGGAGGCATTAAAGCCAATTGCTAGTCACGAGACAGAGGAAGCCTCAGATTTGTTTTATAGGCGCTGTCAAGACAATCCAGTGGTTTTGGACTCATGGTTTGCTTATGAGGCCTCCAGACCTTGTAAGAAAGGGATCTGTTTAGTTGAAAAACTATTATCTCATCCTAAATTTGATTGGAAAGCTCCTAATGCAATAAGAGCTGTTTTAGGAGGATTCAGTAAAAATATTGAATTATTTCACTCTTCAGATGGACAAGGTTATTTATTTATGGCTGAAAAATTAATAGAAGTAGATAAGATCAATCCCATAACTGCTTCAAGAATTGTCAAGGTTTTTAGTAAGTGGAGAAATTACATAGACAAAAATAAAGAAGTTATGCATAAAGCTATTTTAAAGATAAACGAAGCAAATATCTCCTCAAATACAAGAGAAGTTGTTGAACTTATTTTGAAATAATTTTAAAAATTATCTGAACATAGAGCTGACAGAACTTTCTTCATGAATTCTCCAGATAGCTTCCCCAAGCATATTGGCTACTGATAAAACTTTTAATTGTGAGAAATGGAGATTATTTGGGACAGGAATGCTATTGGTGACAATAACTTGTTCAAAAAGATTTTCTTTTGAAAGCCTCTCATACGCAGGCGGAGAGAAAACAGCATGAGAAGCACAGGCGATAACTTTTTTCGCACCCTCTTTCCTTAATAATTCAGCTCCCGCACAAATAGTGCCCCCTGTATCAATCATGTCATCAATTAATATTGCGGTTTTGCCAGATACTTCTCCAATGACCGTAAGACTTTCAGCAACATTATGACCAGATCGTCTTTTATCAATAATGGCTAGAGGTGAATCCTTCATTTGTTTGGCAAATGCCCTTGCTCTTGCTACTCCACCGACATCAGGAGAAACCACTACGATTTCTTCAAGATCCATTTTTGATAGATAGTCCACTAAAACTGGTGAACCATATATGTGATCACAAGGTATATCAAAATAACCTTGTATTTGAGCTGAATGTAAGTCCATTGCTAGAACTCGATCAACACCAGATTTAACAAGAATATTTGCCGTTAGTTTTGCTGTTATTGATTCTCTGCCGGCTGTTTTTCTATCTGCTCTCGCGTAACCAAAATAAGGAATTACGGCTGTAATTTGCCTGGCAGATGCTCTTTTGCAGGCATCAACCATAATCATGAGCTCCATTAAACTGTCATTTACGGGAGCACAAGTTGGTTGAATTAGGAAAACATCACATCCTCTTATAGATTGCTGGATTTGAACGTAAAGCTCTCCATCAGCAAACCTTTTTGAAACAAGAGGGACATTTGTTATCCCCATATAAGTAGCAATCTCTTTGGCTAATGCTGTATTTGATGTTCCACTTATCAACCTTAGTCGACTAGTGTCATGAGACAGACTAGTCTTTTCAGGATGTGCTGCAGTGATAAAACTGGTCACGGTTCCACCGCAAGCATGAAATATATTTACCAATCTAAGTTATGTCAGTTACCTAATCATAAAAAAAGCATTTTTAAATTTTTTTCAAAAAATTTCAACTGCTTAGATGGAAGATAAAACCCGTGCGCTGTCTTGCTTTTGGGCCTGCGAGGTGGATGAACTTTTTAATGAAGAGTTTCCTTTTGAAAACTTTAATAGGATGACCTCTATTAATTGCTTAATAGTTTTTAAAGGGAGATTAGTTAGGAAGTCCTTATGAAAGTAGCGATTTCTAGAATTCCCTTGAACTTGGCTTAAATCTTTTTCTTTACTTTTGCCATATCTTGTTCATAGGAGATCTTCCAGACTCTCTTTTGTTCTGTGCAGGCTTTTAAAAGGATTATTCATTCCTTTCAAGAAAAATTATTAACTGCAAAAGATTTTGATAAAATAAAAATCTAAAGTCCTTAAAGTGAGTAATTTGTTAATTAATTAAGTAAAGTATAAATTCACACCTTAATTATATTTTATTCTGAAATTTATTTGATTTAGGGATTGAGATGTATTTCCTTAATCTCTAAAAAAACGTATTAAGAATATTCTCTATACTATAAATCTAATTTCCTTGATATTTTACTAAAAGATTTTCTATTTGGTAGATGGATTAATTTTGAATTTAGTAAAAAAATAGCTTTATTAGTATTTCTTTTCTATTTTTTAGACATAACACAAAGTAAAAATTGGAAAGAAAATCGGGAATCCTACTTCATCCAACGTCATTACCTGATACACCTTTTTGCGGGACTTTTGGGGAAACTGCTCGGTTATGGCTCAATGACCTAGCTGAAAATGGAATAAGAGTTTGGCAATTTCTTCCATTAGCTCCTCCCGATTCGTTGGGCTCTCCATATAGCTCTCCATCAAGCTTCGCATTTAATCCCTGGTTCCTAGATGCAAATGATTTAGTCAGAGATGGTTTCTTGGAAGCTGGTCTAGAAAATCTTTCTTCAAAAACTCAGGGTTCAGAGAAGAGAGTTGATTTTCAATTGGCTAATACAAAAGTCAAAAATTTAAGTTCATCCTTGGTTGATTACTGGGGAAAACAGAGTGCAATTGCTAAAGAAGAGTTTGGAAAGTGGTGTGATAAGCAATTTTGGTTAGATGATCACTCTATTTTTATGGAATTAAAGTTCCAGAATGAAAATCTTCCATGGTGGGAATGGCCGGAGAAATTTGCTAGTTATGATAAGAAAAGATTGGAGAATTGGAAAAAGCATAATGAAAAAGAATTATTAGGACATAATTTGATTCAATGGCATTTATTCAGGCAGTGGCAGTCAATAAGAGAACTAGCTAAAAATCTAGGAATTTGTTTATTCGGAGATGTTCCTTTTTATGTCGCTAAAGATAGTGCAGACGTGTGGAGTAATCGATCGCTATTTTCTATTTTAACTAATTCAAATACATATCTTCAAAGCGGAGTCCCCCCTGATTACTTCTCTGAGACTGGACAACTTTGGGGGAATCCCGTTTATCGATGGAGTAGACACAAAGCCAATAAATTTAAATGGTGGAGAAGGAGAATTTCAAGACACTTGGAGCAGGTGGATCTATTACGACTTGATCATTTTCGAGCTTTGGAAGCTTATTGGGCGATCCCAGGGAAACATCAAACAGCGGAGAAAGGATTTTGGTTGCCTTCACCTGGTAAAGAGTTATTGGGTTTAGTAAGAAAAGATTGTGGTGGATTTCTTCCTTTAGTTGCCGAGGATTTAGGTCTCATCAATTCAAAAGTGGAAAAGTTACGCGATGATTATGAATTAGCGGGGATGAAAATCCTTCAGTTCGCTTTTGATGGGAATTGTGATAATCCCTATTTGCCAGAGAATATTAAAGATGAGAATTGGATTGTTTACACTGGAACTCACGATAATTCAACTTCGCTCGGGTGGTGGAGATCAATAGATCAAGATAAAAAAGAACAAATTAAAAATAGAATTCTTGATTATGAGAATTTCTCTTCTTGGGAATTGATTCGAATGGGTATGGGAACTAACGCCAAATTATTTGTAGCTCCCATGCAAGACTTGCTAAACCTTGATGATGGTGCTCGATTAAATAAACCTGGCACAATAGAAAATAATTGGTCGTGGAGATTAAATAGCAATGACTCGAATATAAAAGAGGCCTTGGAAAAATATGGTTTTTTAGCTGAAGAATACAAACGATAAAAATATTATCTATTCTAATTTATTGATTCTATCTTCACTCTCTATAATACTCTCATTTATCTGAATTGGTTCAGTAGAAATGCTATTTATCTTTAGTAGATATTTTTGTTGACTATTAAGAGCCAAGATAGATAAAAGCATAAATATAAAATAAAATAGGCTTCCAACCCAACTGTTTAGAAAATCTGTATTAATAATATTAAACTTAAAATTAGATGTTTCATTATTATTAGTTTTTTTTGATAGGAGGCCATTTAGACTTCCTCTTTCTAGTTTAAGATTAATCTCAATTATTTTTAACATTGAAATTAAATAGGTTTTTTCTGGTAAATTTTTTTTTAATCCATTTTCAATAGATAGCAATACATTTCTTGATATTTTTGTCCTATTAGATAATTCTTCTAAGGTAAGCCCAACTTTTTTTCTTTGTGATCTGAATAAATTAATTGCAGTTGTGAATTCATAATCAGTGTTTGCATTATCTTTTGAATCTGGCAGATGTATTAATTTTTCCTTAAAAAGAAGTTTTAAAGGCATTAATTTCATTTTTTTTAATTTAGAAGTGAAATCCATTCGTTTTTACTTAGCTCACGCCAATTGCCCTCTTGTAAACCATTTAATTTTATATTTGAGATCGCTATCCTTTGCAGATCATGAACAGGGTGTCCCATAAGGCTTGCAATTCTACGAATTTGTCTGTTACGACCTTCTTTTAGGATTATTTTCAGAAGAGTCTTTTGATTAATAATTTTCATTATCTCTAGAGTAGCTGGCAATGTCATTCTGCCTTCAAGTAAAATTCCTTTTCTCCAGTCATTTAATATTGATTCACTAGGTTGACCATTTACCCAAACTAAATATGTTTTTGTGTGAGAGTATTTAGGATGCGTGAGCTTTAGAGTTAAGTTACCATTATTTGTCAATAAAATTGCACCTCTGCTGTCTGAATCAAGTCGACCAACAGGGTGCATACCTTGGCGTAAATAGGAAGGAATAAAACTTAAGATAGTTTTTCGTCCATGATTATCTTTACAACTAGAGATGACCCCGAGAGGTTTATTTAAGAGGAAAACTTTATGATTTTGTTTTTTGGGTAGATCTTTCCCATCAACTAAAATTTGAACAGTTTTTGGATCTGCTTTTTCGCCGATAATAGCTTTTCTTCCATCTATAGTTACTCTGCCTTCTTTAATTAGTAAATCAGCCTTTCGTCTTGAGAGTAGACCCGATTCAGATATTATTTTTTGTAATCTAATTAGTGACATTATACATAAACTATTTTTTCAATTTAATTGAAAATAAGTAGATATTAAGAGAAAAAATAATATTTTCAAATTAAAAAAAATCATCTATTTCCTTAACCGTCCCCGCTTCTACTTGGACAAATAAGTCTTTTATAGCTTTCCACATGCTAACACCAAAAATGATTGAGATTATCAATGAGAAAATTAAAGACTTTATTATGGAAAAGTTTATTATACTCAATGCGCTTACAAATATAACTGTAAGACCAGTAAAGAAGGTAAACCAACTAGATATAGTCCTTGGGTTCTCTAGCGGCAAAGGAGATACTTTTTTTGTAGTCCAATTGCTTAATTTAGACTTCATGATGTCTGCAAATATTAATCCAGACATTAGGCAAATAAATGCACCACAAGAAAACCAAAATAGTGGATCTTCAATGGGTTGAATTTGTTGATAATCAGAAATTAACTCATCTAAATTATTGATAGCTGCTTCATCTATGTTAACGGTGATAAACGTAAATATATTTATAATATAAAGGTTAATCATGCTTACAATTTTTCTTAGTGTATTTTATCAGAATATACTATGCAACTTGTGTATCGTTTTGTTTTAAAAGTCCTTTAGCAATTTTTATAGGATTAAATGTTTTTCTTACTAGTTTGACTAACTGCTTAAGATCTTTTGTGTCTATTTTTTCATCTTTAATAATACTCATTAATAGGTTTTTTCTAATCAAGTTTCCTCTAGAACTAGTTAAGAGCTTAAGACCGGCTCCTGCAACTGGTATCAGCTCTTTTGCTGGTGTGCTTGAATCTTGAACTAATACATCAAATAAATTTTCAACTCGCTCGACTCTTATGTTTCCATTCTCATCAAATATTACATCTAATAATATATTTATCATCTCGTTTGTATCTGAAGTAAGTAATCTTTTAGCTACATAAGGATAAGCTAAGTCGATAATTTTAAAATCAGGATCTAATCTCAGAGCAAGCCCCTCTTGGCTTATCACTGCTCTAATAATCAAAGCAAATCGTGCTGGAACCCTAAAGGGGTAATCAAACATTAGCTCTGAAAATTTATTGGTAATTTCTTTAAAATTGAATGATGCAACATCTTTACCAATAGCACTACCAAGAACTTCCTTTAAAACTGGGATTAAGGGTTTTAGATCTTGATCTTTGTTAAGAAAACCTAGCTTTTGGAAGTCTTTGGCCACGGAATGAAAATCATCATTTATCAAGTGAACAATGGCTCCAGTGAGTGTTAATCTATCTTCTTCTGAGATTGAATCCATCATCCCAAAATCTACGTATGCTATGTTTCCTAAATCACCATTATTCCCCTGAAGAGCAAACATATTACCTGGGTGAGGATCAGCATGAAAATATCCGAACTCTAGTAATTGCTGAATTCCGCTAATAACTCCCGTTCTAATGATGTGTGATGGATTTAAATTATTTGAAATTAATTCTTTTCTATCTTTTAATTTAGTACCATCAATCCAACTTGTAGTTAATACTTTAACTGATGATAAATGCCTTTCAACTTTTGGTATCGAAACTGAGTTGTTGTTGTGAAAAAGCTTGGAAAACTTTTCTGCATTATTTGCTTCCTTTTCGTAATCTACTTCATCAAATAAACTTCTTCCAAACTCATCAATTATTTCTCCTAAACCGAACCCAAGATTTAAAGGGAGTATTGGTGCACTGAGCACACCCAATATTTTAATAATTACAATATCTCTCCTTATGTTGAAAATTAAAAGAGGTCTTTGAACTTTTACTGCTACCCAATATTTTTTGTTTAACCTTGCTTTGTAAACCTGTCCCAGACTTGCTGAAGCTATTGGTGCTGAAGGGAACTCTTCAAAAAGATCTCCTGCTGGTCTGCCGAGTTCATCCTCTATGGTTTGAAGAGCTTGTATATGAGAAAAAGCAGGTAAATTGTCTTGTAAATTTGTTAATTCCTCAAGCCAATCTTTTCTAATTAAATCTGGTCTGGTAGAGAGTGCTTGCCCTACTTTGATAAAACATGGACCAAGATCAATAAGTGTTTTAAGGAGAAATTTAGCTAGATTCTTTTGAGTCTTTTCGTCATTACTTGATCCTTGAAAAATTAGTCTTACTAAAAGAAGTGATATCGCACCAACAATCTGAATGAATCTAGGCACCAAAATCCAAGGCCTTGAAATCAACCAGATTAAATCTCGCCTGAAATCGTACTTCATGCATTCATCATAAGATCTAGTGGCTTAGGCCCTAAGAACTTCTTTTGGTTTGCTTACTCATTAAATTGATTTTAGATAATCCTTTGGTTCTATGGGGCTAGTCACCTTGCTTTCTGGCAATAGAGGTGAAAATCTTTTTTTGCCAGCGCATGGAAGAGGTAATGCTCTTCCAAAAAAGTTAAGAAAATTACTAAGACTTAGGCCTGGTATATGGGATTTGCCTGAGCTTTTTGAAATTGGAGGACCTTTGATTTGTGAAGGTGCAGTAGCGGAAAGTCAAAAGTATTCAGCCAAAAAATTAGGGGTTGATAGATGTTGGTATGGAGTTAATGGTGCAACTGGTCTACTTCAAAGTTCATTGCTTGCTCTGGCTCGTCCTGGTCAAGCTGTTCTCATGCCAAGGAATATTCATAAAAGCTGCATTCAAGCTTGCTTGTTTGGAGGCTTAATACCAATACTTTTTGATATCCCATTTCTGGCTGATAGAGGACATGCTTATATTTTTGATAGAAGGTGGTTGCAGAGGGTTCTTAGAAAGGCAAAAGAACTGAAAGAGGATATCGCTGCAGTGGTTTTGGTTAATCCAACATACCAAGGCTATTCGGCAGATATAAAATCTCTGATTGAAGAGATTCATTCACATTCATTGCCCGTTTTGGTTGATGAGGCTCATGGTGGTTATTTTATTAGTGAACTCAGGCCTGATTTACCAAGGTCAGCTTTATTCTCAGAAGCTGATCTTGTCGTTCATTCTCTTCATAAATCTGCACCTGGATTAGTTCAATCAGCCGTTTTATGGTCTCAAGGGGACAGGGTTGATCCATTTAAAATCGAGAGAAGTATAGAGTTACTTCAAACTTCAAGCCCTAGCTCACTATTGCTGGCTTCTTGTGAAAGCTCCATAAACGAACTTACTGAATCTCAAGGGCAAAAGAAATTAATTTCTCGCATAGAGGAGGCTGAGTCTTTTTCAGAATTTTTGATTAGAAAGGAAGTTCCTATCCTTAAAAATAGTGATCCATTGAGAATTATTCTTCACACATCAAAATTTGGATTAAGTGGTATTGAGGTTGATGAGAAATTTATAAAAAAAAGAATAATTGGAGAATTAGCTGAGCCTGGAACATTAACTTTTTGCCTTGGGTTCACCTCTCATAAAGGATTAAAAAAAAGGTTTGTAAGAATTTGGAATGAAATTCTTGAATCCTCTTTTTGTAGCAAAAAATTTTCTTCATTTTCTAGGCCACCTTTTGAAATCGTTTCTAAACCGTTAAGAAAATGTTCTTTGTCTTGGGGGTCGGATTTTGAAAAGGTGAGCTTGAGGGATGCAGTAGGGAGAATTTCTGTTGAGATGGTTTGCCCTTATCCTCCAGGTATACCTTTATTAGTTCCTGGGGAGATTTTGGATAAAGATCGTGTCGCTTGGTTGATGGAGCAAAAACTCTTTTGGCCAGACCAAATCCCTGACTTTGTAAGAGTAATTTCTTGATTAATAATTTCTACTTATCAGCTATAATGAAAATGTTAATAATAACGCTTTATACATATGTTTTGTAAAAGAAGGCTATATTTTTTCATCTAATTTAATGAATTTAGCTGTTTCGAAAAAAAGATTATTAAGTGGTCTATTGGTTGGGGCTTTTGGAATCTTAATAGTATCACTTGGTAATTGGTGGTTTTCAATTTCATTAAGTTTAATTGTCCATTTGGCTCTTCTAGAGTTCTTCAGAATGGCAGAATTTACAGGGATAAGACCAGCTACTAAGACAACATTAGTTGCTTGTCAGATATTACTTTTTTTTACACAATTATCCTCTAGTGGATATTTATCTATTGAGATATCAGATGCAATCTTGCCGCTGTCTGGAGCGGCGATTTGTGGCTGGTTATTGTTGCAACCCGTAACAGGTTCAATAGCTGACATTGCAGCATCAAT
>CETI01188035.1_pt1 | contig 12574 bp, 12 predicted proteins | sample 361441 | NCBI WGS metagenome assembly CETI01 (sample SAMEA2622478, study PRJEB7988) | marine metagenome | biome: marine biome (ENVO:00000447); feature: deep chlorophyll maximum layer (ENVO:xxxxxxxx); material: "saline water (ENVO:00002010), including plankton (ENVO:xxxxxxxx)" | depth 90 m | reverse complement strand
TTTGGATTGTCTGGATGATATTCACTTATCCAATAAAAACCATCTGAACCTAAATATATCCATCTTCCACCATCAAGTTGATATTGTTCGTATGCGGCCAGCATTTTTTCTGAACTATATTCTGGGTGAGAACCTGTTAAAACACATTTGTAACGATTTAATAAGTCTACTCCTTCTAGGTGTAAATCTTCGTCAGTTACTACATCAAAATCAAAATTTTTCTCCTCTAACCAATCTGTTAAGTGTAAATCTGCATTTAATTGCCAGAGTGAAGGTGAAAGCCAATGTCTATATTTAGGTCTCATATTTAATATTGGTCTTAATCTTGATGATATTGCAACCCCACTTCCATCTGAGTGCAACGAATAAGTTGACAGACCGTATTCTCTATGTTCATTTAAATATAAATCTGATGCGGCAAGTACCGGGACTTTACCAGCCAAAAGTTGAGCCACTACTGAGTTAGTACCAAGATTATCATTAGAATAAGCAATATAACTGTTTGTAGGTAAAACAAATAATAAATCGGAGGTAGTTTTACCTTTAGGTGGTTTGATAACGAACGGGATAAAATCTTCTGTTTCAGCCGACTCTTCACCGTTAATTCTTAGTCTTGCAGCGTATACACCACTTCTGATTAAATCTGGAACTTTATAAGTAAAATCTACATCCCATCTTGCATCATCAATATCATCGTCGTGAAAATGAATAGCTCCATACTCCTCTGGTTTATGATGAAATACCATTTCATCTGCTGTCCAGTTATATCCTGTCATCCCACGGCATGGTAGATTGATGATAAAGCCATTCAAATGATTTGATGTTTTGTCAATTATATAGGTGGATGCTATGTTTTTTGTAATATTTGCATGGAAATCCCAGGCTCCAATAACTTGCGATCTTAATTCTGAAGTACAATCAGTAAATCCTCTTGCTAGGGATTCTATATCAGATTTTGATAAAGCTTTTTTACAAAGTCTTGGTCTATCAATTTTCCCATTATAAGTTAATATCTGCTCTGGTAATTCAACTGGTTCAATTGCTTCTTTAAAATGACCTCCTTGAATATGCCTTCCAGATCTGTCATTTAGTGAACAAGCCGCCATCAAAAAAGGAGCATCATTTGCTCTTGGTTTAAGGTTGCTGATAGATTCTACATATGAAGTTGTCTCATCAGCTGGATGAAGTAGTGACATTCCTAAACCACCGTTAGTTGGAGTAACACATGGTTCTTGGTAAAGTTTTAGTTTTCCAGTTTCTGCATCGTATGTTGCGGCCACTAAATACCAAACTTTTCTCATTAGTTTTTTTTCGCTACATAAGGATGTAATTTGACCACCTCCATCTCCAATCATTACAGACAAGCATCCATTTTCATCTACAAAAAGACCGTATCCACTTTTTGTTTTTTCATTCCATTTTGTTAAAATTCCTTGTTTGCCTTTATCTGGGGTGGTTGGAAAAATATATGCTTGCAGTGTAAAGCTAGAGGTATTTAATCTATCATCCTGAGGAATAATTAAATAAGATCCTCCATGTATTTTCTGATTTCTTCCTTGAAAAGTTTTATTACACTCTGCTCCTATTTCTTCATCTTTGTACCCTGGTCCTTCTGGGTTTGTGTCACCATGAATTAATCTTACAATTTGAACATCATAGTTTTCATTTTTTTCAGCATTAACATAAAACTTGATTTCCTCTCCAGGAAAAGCTGTATATTTATCACTATACCCAGTTATTCTTAACATTAAAAGTTTCCTTTCCCATTAAATTTTTTATCCGCCATATCTTTCTAATAAATCTAATATTCTCTTTAAAAAAATTGCATGCTCGCATGCTTCCTCTGATGAGAAAGACTCTTCGAGAATTTCCACAGGTTGTCCTCTAACACCAGTTACAATTCCTATTCTATAATCTTCAAAGTCTTTCTTGCAAACTGTTACATATTTTTTAATATGCATAGGTTGTCTTCTAAGCTTGTCCAGAACTATTTGTAGTTCTTTGCTGTGTTCTACCATAGGCTGACCTTTATGAGGCTGAGGAGCTCTACCAACTGGTGTTGCTCTATGTTCCTCAATCAATTTATTTCGCATTTTCTCGTCTCTTAATAATGGAAGTACATATTTTTCTGTTATGAAATCATCAGTGCTTGTGTGTCCTAAGTTTAGTTGAACACCTGTTTTATCTTTTTCCATTTTATCTCCTTAGTAAAATTTATTTACTTGTCCTTTCTTGAATAATTTTTAGTGCTTCAATTAAATAAACTCGAAAAACCTCATGGTTTTCGCTCATTGGAAAATGGCCAATATCAGCCATTTCTATATATACCCCACCTTTAATTTGCCTTGCTGTATTTTCAGTAGCCTCAGGTGGTGTTAAATAATCGTAAGTGCCTGTTAGCATAATAACTGGGCATTTATGACCATCTATATTTTTCAATTCGTTTCTTAAATCGTGGTCAACCGAATAAAAATATAAATCTCCCTTAAAAGCCTCAGATCCTTGAGTATAATAGTGCCACGTTAACCATCTATCTTTGTCTGGTGATTGAGGAGCCATTAGATCCCATGTACCACTTGCACAAACTTGCGCTGCGTTTGCATGGGGATGTCTCCACCAATCTAAATAAAACCCAGGCGCATAGTCTGCAGCCTCAACTGGAATTACGGCTCTAAATTTATTTGGATGTCTTAATGCAAGTTGCAAAGCTACATTGCCACCAAAGGATGAGCCCATAAATATTGGATTTTGCAAACCTAAAGCATCGCATAATTTCACAATAAAATTGCAATAATGTTCTGCGGTAAGTTTATATTCCTCTTTCCACCACTCTTTATTGTGAGGAGGATCTGATTTTCCATGTCTAGGTAAATCATATGCAATAACATTATAATTTTGAGTTATTTCTGGATCTTCAAGTAATCCTCTCCATTGATGATTATGACATCCAGCAGTATGTTGACAAACTAAAGGTATACCTTTTCCATTTTGCAAATAAAAAACTTTATATTCACAGTCATCTACTTCGATAGTAACATATCTTCCTACAACATCATGATGTTTTACCATTTAAAATATCCTCCGATAGTATTCATTAAACAGGTACTCCACTTTTCCTTAGTAGTTCAAATTGAACTGTAAAATTTCTCAAATTTTTCATTAAAATTAAATGATTACCTTCTATTTTCAAATCTCTTAAGAAGCTTGCTGACCATATTCCATGATACATTGGTTTAGGAACTGGTTGACCAAATTCTCTCCAAGTATTTGCAGATGCTCTAAGTGCAAAATCATATGGATCTAATGGTGAAGGTTTGGTGTTAATACTTTTGACTTTTCCATCATGCATTTCAATAATTACTTTTGCTTTTTCCATATCAAACATGAATGAACATGAATAATATTTAGCCATCGCTTTAATAGTTTCGTCACTATTTGTTAACTCTTCGTATTTTTTTGCCCAGTTATCTAATTCTACGCTCATATTTTTTTAGTTTACTTTTTTGGTGCCTTATCTCCTTTAGAGTCGTTTGCAACATTTTCTCCAAAGTTCATGTGATAATCTTTCTTGGGATTTCCATAGTCACCGAGAATATTTCTAATATTACTTATTTCTCCTGGGTGCATTCCAATTTCTTTTAAAAGACTATCTAAAAATGGTTGATGTGCTCTATATCTTAACGCAGAACTAACCACATTATCTGCTAAATTTCCCGAGCTTTTTCCTGATCCATCTTTTCCACCTGAACTAGCTCCACCACTACCACTAGTTCCGCTGAAACCTGGTAATCCATTAACATCAACAATTTTTATATCGCCAATATTGGCCATTGGTTTAACACTCTCTCTAATAATCGACTCAATTTTTTCAGCTAATTTGTTTCTTAAAGCACTTCTTCTACTTGCATCACTTCTGACATTTTCAGCCATATTTAAAGCTTCTTTACCAGCGGCATCTATTTCATATCTTAATTTTGCAGCCATAGTTGCATACTTATCCTGTTCTGCTTTGGATGCTGCTGAAATAACATCCACCTGTTTCATACCTTCAGCTTTCTCTATATATCTCATTGAGTTAGCTTTTTCCTCTGCCTCCACTGCTTTCGCTCTTGTATTTTGTTCCTCTGCTTTAGATTTTAAAACTTCTTTAGATTTTTCAATTATTTCCAATTCTTTTTGGTGTTCTTCTAACTGAAGTCTTTTTGCTTTTTCAATATCTAATGTTCTAACTTCCTTTTCAGACTCTATTCTATGAGAATCAATATTTTTTTGTTGTGCAATTTTAGCATTCTTAACCTGTTGCTCGGCAATAATTTGGGCTTCTTCAGATTCTCTTTGTTTGTCTGATTGTTCTTTTACAATTTCAGCTTTTTCTTGTGCCCGTTTAGTATCGACTAATCTTTGTTTTTCTAATCTTGCATATTCACTTTCTTTATCTAAATTTAAAATTTTTATTTCGGTTTCCAAGTTCTTTTGTCTAATATCTAAGGCTGCATCTTGCTCAAGAGCATTTTGTTCTCTTCTTCTTTTTTCTATTTCTTCAATTAATCTTGTTTCTGTTAATTTTCTCTCCACTTCAATAACTTGATTTTGAGAAATTCTTGCAACTTCTATTGCTTCTTGACTCGAAATTTCTGCTTCTTCAGCCTCTCGCTCTTTCTCAGCTTTTTGTCTAATTGTTTCTGTTCTCTCATTTGCTTTTTGAATAGATATTTCTCTTTCTTGCTGATATCTTGAAAATTCCTCGTTTTTTTTAATTTCTAATTCTTTTTGTACTGTTTCTAAATTTTTATTCTCAATCGATATTTTTGTATCTTGAGTAATGTCATTTCTTTTTTTCTTTCTAGCTTCAATTTGTTCTGTCAATTGAGTTAAACCCTGCGAGTCAAATGTATTTGCTGGATTAAATTGCTCAATTGGAGTTTGGTCTAGAGAAATTATTGATACTGTTTCTAAAGCTAAACCAGTATGACCGATGGACTCGTCTGCAATTTTTCTAACCTCTTTGACAAATGATCCTCTATTTTCTTGAATTTCATCAAGTGTCATTTTAGCTGCAACTTCTCCTAATGCATCTGCAAATCTTCCCTGTACTACTTCTCTTAGGTGTTCAGGATCTAAAGTTCTATTACCTAGTGTTTGTGCAGCTGTTGAAACAGCTTTTGCATCAGGTGGAACTTTTGTGAAAAATTCTGTTACTAATTCAGCCCTCATTCTATCTTTAGTAATTAAAGATTTATCTCCCTCTCTTTTAATAGTAAGGCTAAGAGTTCTCATTCCAACTTGAGTAATATTATGAATAATTGGTAACACAAATGCTCCCCCAGAAATTACAACTTTTTCTCCAAGCATTCCGGTCCTTACAAATGAAACCTCTTTTGAAGATCTTCTGTATAGCCAGTGCAATAAATATACAATTATTGCTATAGCTAATGCTAATAGTATTATACCTGCTATTATATCTGCTCCTTTAGTCATAAAAATTTACCTCCCTATTGAGCTCCTTTCTTAGTATCTTGTATTGCTGCACTATAAATAATCATTCCAAATATAATTTTATTTAATATGTCAGCTAAATTATAAATAACGTTCAAACTGTTAATATTTGCTCCACCAGCTAAATGTTCTATGAAATATCCAATATGATAAATTGAAAATCCAATTGTTATTATTAGCCTATTGGCAAAAAATGCCATTTGAACAGCCTCGTTGTTGCAAGCGGCGTTTGCTCTTCCGGTATCGCCCATGTAAAGTTCGCCAATAATATAGAGCCACCCAACTATTCCAACTAAGAAACCAAGCGTTACACTCATATAGCCATATGCTCCTAGAAGCTGAGCTATGACCCAGACTAATGTACCAACTAATAACCTCCAAAACATTCCTCTTTTCACGTCGGATACTGATTTCAACATTACATAAAACGTAAGAATAGTTAGTGGGAATGTTAACAGCCAATCAATATATCTTAGTTGAGTTGGAGCTTGCCCGTTTAATACCCAAAGATTTTTTGCATAAAAATAGTGAATAGATGACATTAGCGCTATCACACCAACTAGAGACATCACTGTACCCCATCTGGATGAAAGTCTTCTTCTCTCTAGAAAAAAAAATATTGCGGCACCAATCATGGCAACTGAGATCAGCCAGAATGATCCTCCTACTATATCCTGCGGTAACAATAGCTTATTCATATTTTTCCCAGTTTAGTTAATGAAAAAAAAACTATTAACTTCAACAGTTTCTTATAATTAAAAATTAATTACTCTCCTTTTTTTTATATATATTTTTTATAAGTTAATACGTTAATGATTAGATGAGTATTTTATAAAAAATATTTTTTTTCAATTGTAAGTAGAATAATTTTTTTATCGCTCTACTAGAATTTATTTTTTCATTTCTAGTTAACAATTTAAAATATAATATTGGTCATGCTTTCTAAGGTAATAACAATTTCACAACAAAAAGGTGGTACAGGAAAAACAACTTTGGCCGTTCATCTTGCCATGGCGTTTGTTAAATATCATAATTTTAAAGTTGCTGTTATTGATACCGATCCTCAAGGAAGTTTAGGTAGATGGTTTATGATTAGATCTGAAAAAAAAATTGAAGATGAAAAACTTACTTTTAAAACTGCAAGTTTGTGGGGAGCTCAATATGAGTCAAATACTTTAAAAAAAAATAATGATATAGTAATAATCGATACTCCTCCAAAAATAGAGTCTGATGCAAGACCATCAATTGAGGCCTCTGATTTAGTTTTAATACCTATGACACCTTCTCACGTTGATTTTTGGGCAACTGAAGCCATTATAGATATAGCTAAGAAGGCAAATAAAAAAATTATGATACAGATTAATAGAGCTAATCAAAGGTCAAAGTTAATAGTAAAAACAAATGATTATATTAAAAGCCTCAATGTACCAGCGGTTGAAGGTATAATTGGAAATAGACAAATTTATGCTTCATCTATGGGTGAAGGAAAAACCGCAGTAGAAAAACAAAAACAAGGTTCAGCGGTTGATGAAATAAAAAATATTTCAGATCAAATTCTTAACGAGTTAAAACAATAATGTCAGTTTATCTATCATCAACAAAAATTATCAAAGAATGGACAGATTATAATAATCATATGAATCTATCTTATTATATTCTTGTATTTGATATGGGCGCAGAAAAAATATTATCAAAATTCCAAATGGGTGAGCAATCAGCTAAATTAACAAAAAAGAGTACTATGGTTGTAGAAACAAGAACTACTTATAATAATGAGGTCAAAGAAGGAGATGAAGTAGATGTTCATCTATCTTTTGTAGATCATGATAAAAAAAGAATACATTACAAATTAGAAATGTATGATAAAGCAAAAAATCAGCTATCGGCTACTACTGAAGTAATTTCATTATATATTGATTTAAATAAAAGAAAAGTTGCCGAATTTGAAACTGAAAAAATAGAAATTATGGATAATTTTATCAAAGAAAATAGTTCAAAATTTAATTCAGATAATTTAGTATTATCCGACAAACTAAAAAAATAATATGGAAATAAAATTATTATCAGGAGCTCTTGGGGCTGAAATAAAAGGAATAGATTTAAAAGATATTTCGGACAAGAATATTGAAAAAATCAATAACTTATTGCTTGAACACAAAGTAATATTTTTTAGAGATCAAATATTGGATCAATATCAGCACAAAGCTTTAGCTGAAAAGTTTGGTCCATTGGAAACTCACGCATATGTTAAAGGATTGAGTGATCATCCTGAAATTGTAAGAATAATAAAAGCTGAAGATGAAAAAAACCAGTGGGGAGAAAATTGGCATTGTGATGTTAGCTATAATGAAAAACCAACGAAAGCAGTAATTTTAAAATCTGTCAAAATTCCTCCAGTTGGTGGTGATACATGTTTTTCAAATATGGAACTTGCATGGGAAACATTAGATGAAGAAATTAAAGAAAAAGTTAAAGATAAAAAAGCAATTCATAGTTCTTTGGGTGCAGAATTTTTTATTGAAAATTACAAAAAAATGGAAGGTAATAATAAAAGAAATTATGACGAATACTCAAATGAACATCCAATTGTTAGAACACACCCTGAAACTGGCAAAAAAATATTATTTGTAAACTGGACTTATACAAAAAGAATAATTGGCTTAGACAAGAAGGAAAGTGATGAAATTCTTCAGAAAATATTTGAACACCAAGCAAGATTAGAATTAACTTGTAGATTTTCTTGGACAGAAAATACCGTTTGTATATGGGATAACAGAAGTGTAATCCATTTTGCAATTGCAGACTTTTATCCAGGGAGAGGACTCGGTTACGAGAGAATAATGGATAGGATTGCTGTTGAAGGTGATAACCCACAATAAAAATTGTTACTTTGAAATTTGATTATTTAATTGTAGGCGCAGGATCAGCTGGATGTGTAGTTGCAAATAGACTCTCGGAAAACTCTAACAATTCAGTTGCTATTTTTGAAGCTGGTGGATCTAGTGATATTTGGAAGGTTAAAATGCCATTGGCCCTACTTTATACGATGCATGACCCGAAGTATAATTGGAAATATTACTCAGAACCTGAACCATATTTAAATAATAGGCGTGTATTTTGTCCAAGAGGAAAAATGATTGGTGGATGTTCTTCTCATAATGGTATGGTTTTTGTAAGAGGTAATAGAGATGATTATACAAGATGGGAAAATTTTGGACTTAGTAAATGGTCTTATGAAAAGGTTCTTCCCTATTTTAAAAAAATTGAAACTTGGTCTGAGGGAGAAAATCTATTCAGAGGTTCTTTAGGCCCACTTCCTGTTAACTTATCAAAGAACTCTAATCCTTTATTTAAGGCTTTTATTGATGCTGCTTCTGAAGCAGGGCATAAAACAAATATAGATATGAATGGTGAGGAACAAGAAGGTTTTGGCATGTTTGATACTACAATGCACCAAGGAGAAAGAGCTGGTGTTGCTAAATATTATTTAAATCCTGTAAAAAATAGAAAAAACTTAAATATCCTAAAAAATTCGTTTGTAGAAAAAATATTATTTGAAGGAAAAAAGGCAGTAGGTCTTCAAGTTAAGATTAAAAACAAAGTTGAAAAAATTTATGCAAATAAAGAAGTAATTTTAAGTGGAGGTTCTATTAATTCTCCACAATTATTAATGTTATCTGGAATTGGTGATGCAGAGCATCTTAGAAACAATGGTATTTATGTAGTTCATAACTCTAAAGGTGTTGGAAAAAATTTACAAGATCACCTTGAAACTTACATTCAGCAAAAATGTAAAACACCTAATACACTATATACTTACACAAAATTAATACCTAAAATATTAGCTGGAATGCAATGGTTTATGTTTAAATCTGGCCCATGTTCGAAATCATTTTTAGAGGCTGGTGGTTTTGCTAAATCTTCATCTGATAGAAAAGTTGCAAATATTCAATTCCACTTTTTTCCATCTTTTGTAATTAATCATGGACTTGAAGATCCCGACACACACGGCTACCAATTACATGCAAGTCCAAATCATCCAAAAAGCAGGGGAGAAATAACTCTTAATTCATCAGATCCTTATAATTATCCTAAAATTTTATTTAATTATTTAAAAGAGGAAGAAGATCTTAAGCAAACTAGAGAATGCATTCATGTTGCAAGAAAAATCCTATCACAACCAGCCCTTGCTGAACATGCTGGAGATGAAGTTGGACCAGGCTTTGATGCTCAGTCAGATGATGAATTAAATGAATATATTAGATCTAAAGCTGATACAGCTTATCATCCCTGTGGGACGTGTAAAATGGGTGTGGACAAAATGGCAGTAGTGGATCAAGATTTAAAGGTGAATGGAGTTAAAAATTTAAGAGTAATTGATGCATCTGTAATACCAGAAATACCAAGTGCAAACCTAAATGCCCCTACTCTCATGATTGCTGAAAAAGGTTCTGATGCAATTATAAATAACTAATACTATTTTGAACTAGTCTCTAAATAGGCTCTATATCTTTCTTGACTATCTTTTGGCCACATAATTTTTGGGTCATACATTTCCTCAAAGCATATCTTTTCATCAGATAAAGTTATCCATGTATCTTTATTTTTAACAAATATATGTGCTTGAGGCGGATAATGCTCTGGATTTGAAAATGTTTTCGTTCTGACAGTTAATCTTCCAATAGCACTTTCATAATCAGAATATATATAGACACCACATTTTTTACAAAAATAAATCTTAGCTTTTTTGCCACTTCCAGCAATTATTTCACCACTTGATAGCTCTCCCGTAATTTCCAATGAATTATCTAAAATACTTGTATTTACTACAAAAGAAGAGCCAGTAATTATTTTGCAATCTTTACAATGACAAGCCTGTGTAAAAAGTGGTTTTTTATTTATTTTGTATTTCACTTCACCACAAATACATCCTCCCATAACCATATTTTCCATAATCAAAATATTACATTAATTAAATAAATATAAAATATAAAAAAAATTTGATATAGCTGCAAAATGAACAAGGCTAATAACAATACAAAAGGCATTCTTTTTATAATGATAGCTATGGCCTTTTTTTCAATTCAAGACTCTCTTATAAAATTTATTTATGAAGAAATTGCTTTATTTGAATTATATTTAGGCCGAACAATAATTCAAGCTACTGTACTCATATCAGTATTTTTAATTACAAAAAAAAAATTTACATTAAAAACTCATTATCCAATATTAACTTCAATTAGAGTAGTCTGTTTTTTCTTTGGTTTTAGTTTTTTTTATATCTCTCTTACATTTATGTCGTTAGCTATGGTAAGTGCATTATTCTTTTCATGTCCATTTTTTATGTCAATATTTGCTAAAGTTTTTTTAAAAGAACAAATTGGTATAAGAAGATGGAGTGCAATTGTTGTCGGCTTTATTGGTGTATTAATTGTACTAAACCCTACAGTTGAAGAATTTAATTTTTTTAAATTAGCTCCTGTTGCTTGTGCACTTTGCTACGCATGCTCTATGACAATAACTAAATATACTTCAGAAAAAGATAATATTTATACTCAACTTACTTTGCTTTATATATTTGCGACTTTAGTTAGCATTATAATATATCTCATAAGTGGCGACGGTAGATTTGATAATTTTACTGATCCAACAATGCAATTTATTTTTAGAGAATGGTTCACAAATCCAGCATATTCATGGCCATTTGTATTAGTGATGGGAATAGTAGCGTCGGTATCATTTTTTTGTGTATTTTCAGCATACAGTATTGCTTCACCTTCAATTATATCATTATTTGAGTATTCGTATATTATTTTTGCTATGATTGCTGGATATATTTTATTTGAGACAATTCCGGTTCCAAGAACTTTTATTGGAGCATCTGTTATAATAGCTGCTGGTGTTTATATTTATTTTAGAGAAAAAATAAGAGGTCAAATGATTGCTTCAGATACACCAAATCGATGATAAAAAAAAATTATATTCCTACAATAAATATTTCATCTATTTTAGATAATAAATTTTCAACAAATGAGTCAATTAAAACTATAAAATTAATTGAAGATGCTTGCTTAAAAGTCGGTTTTTTTCAAGTAATTTCACATGGAATAGATATAAGAGAAATTAAAAAGATCTGCAAAATAGGTAATAATTTTTTTAGTTCCAAAATAGAAAATAAATTAAAGCTTGCTCCTAGGATGTGGAATAAATCCAATAAAAATGTTTATAGAGGTTATTTTCCGAGTGATGTAAATGGAAAAGAAGGTTTAGATATCGCAGATTTAAAAATTACAAGAAAATTTTCACATAAAATAAGAAATCAATATATTGAATATTTAGATTTAAAAAAATCATTTAATTCAAATTCGATAAAAAAAATATCTAATTATTTTGATAATATTTTCATATTAAGTGAAACATTATTTAAATGTATAATTAAACTATATGATAATGATCCTAACTTATCTAAAAAAGTATTTTCTCGCTTAAAAACATTAAGCACATTGAGGTTTAATTATTATCCAAAACAAAATAAACCTGTTGAAATTTCTAAACAAGATGGTGTGGCCTTGGGTTGTGAAACACATGTTGATAGCGGTATTTTTACAATTTTATATCAAGATAAAAAAGGTGGTCTTCAGGTTCAAAATAGAAAAAGTAAAAAATGGTATGATGTTCCTTACAATAAGAATGCACTTATAATTAATACTGGCAGAGCTCTTGAATATTTGAGTAAAGGAAAATTTAAAGCCACAAATCATAGAGTTTTGTGGAATAAACAGAAAAGAATGTCTGTACCTTTCTTTTTTGAACCATCTTATGATTTTAAAATGAATAAATCTTTTCTTACTAGCTTAAAATATAAAGAAATTGGACCAAGCTATGAAAGTTTTTTAAATAAATCTTTAAAAAAGTTTAAAGAATATCAAAGATAATTAGTAGCCTAATATTTTGTCAACTTGATTCAATAATATTTTATTCTCAATAAATAACTTCAAATTCTTGAAAAAAATATCTAGTGTTAATTCTATATATTTTTCATTATCGTCAGATGAGACGTGAGGTGTAACTAATAAAT
>CETI01088418.1_pt1 | contig 12592 bp, 10 predicted proteins | sample 361441 | NCBI WGS metagenome assembly CETI01 (sample SAMEA2622478, study PRJEB7988) | marine metagenome | biome: marine biome (ENVO:00000447); feature: deep chlorophyll maximum layer (ENVO:xxxxxxxx); material: "saline water (ENVO:00002010), including plankton (ENVO:xxxxxxxx)" | depth 90 m | reverse complement strand
ACTAAGAGGCTTAAACCTATTGAAAGCTCTCTAGCATCCATCTCTTTCACTATGGACAAAGCAGGGATCCTTGGTCCGAAGAAAACTCTTCTGCACATTGATAGAAGATATATGGGAGTTAAAACCAGTCCAATCGCAGCAAGTAATATTGTTATTGCTCTGAATAATGAAGTGAAACCATCTTGACTAGTAATACCAAGAAAAACAGTAATTTCACTAATAAATCCACTCATCCCTGGCAAAGCAAGAGAGGCTAAAGAACTGGCTAAGAAAAATGCAAAAGTAATGGGCAAAGCCTTTGCTAGACCACCCATGTTTGGTATCGAAAGTGTATTTGTCCTCTCATAAAAACTACCCGTAACAAAAAACATTGCTGCAGCAATTAATCCATGACTAATCATTTGGAGCATCGCACCACTGATCCCGAGTGCATTTACTGCCCCAATACCAACAAGTACGAAACCCATATGACTTACAGAACTACATGCAATACGTCTTTTTACATTGTCTTGAGCGAAAGCATTTAACGCACCATAAATAATATTGACTATTCCAATTATTATTAAAGCTGGAGCGAGTATTAAATGAGTATCCGGTAAAATTTGCACATTAAACCTTATCAGAGCGTAACCTCCCATTTTTAACAAAACACCAGCTAAAAGCATTGAAACTGGTGCATTAGCCTCCCCGTGAGCATCAGGAAGCCAAGTATGAAGTGGAAAAATTGGAAGCTTTACACCAAAACCAATTAAGAAGCCTAAATAACAAAAAATACCAAAATTTCCATTGAAAGATTTGGATGCAATTTCACTCAAATTAAAGGTAAACTGATCTCCTGAAAGCGCCAGAGCAAGGCCACTTATTAAGATCAAAAGAGAAGCAAGAGCTGTATAAAGAATAAATTTTGTTGCTGCATATAGTTTTCTTTTCCCCCCCCATATAGCAATCAATAGATATACAGGAACTAACTCAAGCTCCCAAGCTAAGAAAAACAATAAGAAATCTTGTGATAGGAAAACTAATGCTTGCGCAGAAGCTTGTATAAGTAGTAGAGCAAAATAAAGCCGAGTCTTTTGTTTGACTTTCCAACTTGCAGCTGCCGATAGAAGAGTGATTAGCCCGCTTAGTACTACAAGGGGTGCTGATATTCCGTCTACACCTAGAGACCATTCAAGACCAATAGAAGGAAGCCATTGAAGCCTTTCAACTAATTGTAGATTTTCGCTTTGCGGGTCAAATAAATTATAAAATGCACCTGCGATTATTAAAAAGTCCGCTAATAAAACAACCAGGGCTATGTTCCTGGGCAAGTTAGTGTTTGTGTCTTCTTGTGTTGGAAGAAATGGCATTATCAATGCTCCAACAGCTGGAAGGAGAACAATGAGTGAAAGCCATGGAAATGCCGCCTGAGAATCTATACTCAACGGAAAATTGGGATCCATGATTTCGAGAAGGACAGCCATAAATTTATCAGTTTTTGTTCGTTTCCATGAGTAGAACTACCCAATAGTGTTTGAAATGCATTCGCTCCCCTTTGGTTGGAGGCTCATTAAAGGGGCACGACTTGCCACTCCAGCTGCCTCCCAGGCTTTGACCATTGCAACACTAACTTCTCGACCTTTGCTTTCTTTGCATAAGGCAATTACGCTTGGTCCCGCTCCACTAATTGCACATCCTAGAGCTCCAGCAGCCTGTGCTGCTTTTCTCACTTCCAGCCCACCCTTTATTAACCCCCATCTGTAGGGCTCATGAAGTTTGTCATGCATACCATCTGCTATTAGATCTTCGTTCCCAGTCCTAAGTCCTTGAAGCAGAAGAGTAAGTGCACCTAAGTTGATAACAGCATCACTGATGGGGATGTGCTCTGGCATAACGCGTCTTGCTTCGCTTGTGCTCAGGCGAATTGATGGAATAGCGACAACTGCTTTAATTGATTGATCCCAATCACAGCGAACTACACGCCATCGATCATTTGCTGTTTTGGCTGTTATACAAAGACCACCAATTAATGAGGGAACGACATTATCTGGATGACCTTCAATGTCTATGGCCAGTTCGAGCAATTTTTCTTTTGGCAATGGATAACCAGCTAAAGCATTCGCTCCGACTAGACCTGCAACAATTGCTGTAGCGCTGCTTCCAAGTCCCCTCGCAGGAGGAACAGCTAACTTTACTCTTGCCTCAAGAGCAACAGGTTCAACACCTGCGGTTCTCCAAACTCTTTGTGCGGCTCTGTAGAAAAGATTTTCAGGTCCTCCTCTTAAATGATTACCTTCAGTACTTTCCATGATTAATTCAAATCTTTCGCCATTACCCTCAATCCTTCTGATAGTGAAATAGTTGGAGAGATCTAATGCTGCTCCCAAGCAATCAAAACCTGGACCGATGTTGGCTGTAGTAGATGGAACTTCTACTACGACAGTTTGTCCTATTTTTGGCGGCCCCATGTTTTTGTCCTTTAAATAAGTTTCTCATTTGATCCGGCAATTAGATGAGCTCTGCAAGCTGAACAGAATAATGTTGCTTCTGGATCTTTAAGGACAATCAATGGAATTTCCTTCAAATAAGATTGAAAACGACCCTTGTTACTGAATGCATCAAGGAAGTTAGATGATTTTATTCCATTAAGGTTTTTTACTGCTGTTCCACCTGCAATCCATAATCCAGCGGAGCAAAGTTCTTGTAAAGCAAGGTCACCAGCGGCAGATCCGTAGGCACTTAACCAAAGTTGTAGAGCTTCAGACATTAACTTGTCTCTATTATTTGCCTCTTCACAAACCATTGCAGGTAAGTCCAACATGTCTGAATTATTATTGTCTATTGCTTTTAAAATACTTTGAAGTGGATGATTTGCTTGAAATGGATCATCTAACTTCCATCTTGCGATCATTCCAAGCCCAGTTCCGCTAACAATTCTCTCAATAGATATCCTTTGAAGATTTAATCTCTTTTTTAACCATTTGACTAATTCCCATTCTTCTTCAGTTCTTGGGGCAAATTCTCTATGCCCTCCTTCGCTTGGGAGAACAGAAATGCTACTAGATGTGATTAAACCTCTTGATATTCCAAGACCAGTTCCTGCACCAATGGTTGCAACTATTTGTGTTTTCCCTTTGCTCTGAAAATCGATGTTCCCTTGGATAACTTCATATTGATTCTTTTTTAAAAAAGGAATTCCATAAATTAAAACTGAAAAATCATTAATTAATTCAATATTATTTATTTTTGCCATTAAGGATAATTTATTTGTATCAATATCCCATCCTAGGTTTGTAATATTAACTTTCTTGTTTTTAATTGGTCCAGCCACCCCAATACAACAATATTCAGGGAATGATATTTGGCTTGGTAATTGTTTGATGAAATCTTCGAATATTGAGTAAAAAGATTTCCATTTAGAAGAAATATAGTACCTGTTGAATAACTTCTTTGGGTATTTCTCATTTGAATAAATTGCTAGGATTGTTTTTGTTCCACCAAGATCTCCGACAAGTAAATTCATTGCTTTTTATTTATATGGTTAAATTAAAATTAATTACTTTCCATACCCTTTTTATTAATTGATTCATTAACTATTAACTTGAAATTACTAAGTGTCATATTTCCAAGGTCTATCCCTTCTCGTGTTCTTATTGAGATTTCATTATTTTCTTCTTCTTTATCCCCAATAATTACTAAGAAAGGAATTCTTTGAATAGTGTGTTCTCTTATCTTAAAACCTACTTTCTCATTCCTAAGGTCAATATCTGCTCTAAATCCATAATCAAGTAACTTGTTTTTTATTCTTATACATGTTTCGTTATTCCTATCAGTTATTCCCATAACTATAATCTGTAAAGGTGCTAGCCATGTCGGGAAATTCCCAGAATAATTCTCTATTAATATACCAATGAATCTCTCAAAAGAACCTAATATTGCTCTGTGAAGCATAACAGGTGTTGCTTTCTTCCCAGTTATATCTATATAGCTAGCATTAAGTCTTTCTGGCATTGAAAAATCTACTTGAATTGTTCCACATTGCCATACCCTATTGAGGCAATCTTTTAGTGAAAATTCAATTTTTGGACCATAAAAAGCACCCTCTCCTGGGAGCAGTGACCAATCTAAACCTTTTGAATCTAGTGCATCTGATAGAGCTTTTTCTGATTTATCCCATATAGAATCACTACCAACCCTTTTCTCTGGTCTTGTTGAGAGTTTAATAAGTATTGAGTTAAACCCAAAGGTTTTATATACCTCAAAAACTAGATCAATAAAGTTTTGAACTTCTTCTTGTATTTGTTCATTCGTGCAAAATATATGTGCGTCATCTTGCACAAAATTCCTTACTCTCATTAATCCATGAAGCGCTCCTGAAGGCTCATTACGATGACAAGATCCGAATTCGGAGAGCCTTATTGGTAGATCTCGATAACTTTTTAAACCCTGGTTGAAAATTTGAATGTGGCATGGACAATTCATGGGTTTTATTGCATACTCCCTGTTCTCTGAAGTTGTAGTAAACATATCGTCTTTAAACTTTTCCCAATGGCCTGACTTCTCCCAAAGACTCCTATCCACGACTTGGGGAGACTTCACTTCTAAATAATCATATTTAGAAATAGTGTCTCGAATATAGTCTTCTAAAATTCTATAAATAGTCCAACCTTTTGGATGCCAGAAAACCATTCCTGGTGCTTCCTCTTGAGAATGAAAAAGTAGAAACTTTTTTCCTAACTTCCTATGATCCCTTCTTTCAGCTTCTTCAATTCTAGAAATATATTCTTTTAATTCTTTAGAGTTTTTCCATGCTGTTCCATATACTCTTTGGAGCATTTCATTATTTGAGTCTCCACGCCAATAAGCTCCAGAGACTTTCATTAGTTTAAATATTCTCAGATGTCTGGTATTTGGTACATGAGGGCCCCTACACATATCAATATATTCTTGATGCTTGTATAACTTTATAATTTCATTTTTTGGAATATTTTTGATTATATCAAGCTTAAAAATTTCACCTCTATCAGTGAAAACTTCTTTTGCCTTTTCTGGGGTAACTATTTCAACATCAACATCATAATCTTTATTAACTAAGTCCTTCATTCTTTTTTCGATTTTTTCAAGGTCGTCTGGAGTAAAGTTATTTTTATAAGAAATGTCGTAATAAAAACCATCATCGATAACCGGTCCAATTGCCATCTTTGCTTCTGGATATAATTGTTTGACAGCATGCCCAAGAAGGTGAGCGAATGAATGTCTTATGATTTCTAAACCTTCAGTATCTTTAGATGTGATGATTTGTACTTTTGAGTTTTTAGTTATTGGAATACAAGTATCTATTAATTCTCCATTTACCTTCCCAGCTAATGCAGCTTTTGCTAAACCGGGCCCAATTTCTGAAGCTATTTGATCAACTGTTACCGCTGAATTGTAATTTCTTTCAGTGCCATCAGGCAATGTAATTATTGGCATAAATCTCTATGGAGTTGAATAAAAACCCAGAGCTTTCTTAACTCTATTTAATGTTAACTGAGAAGCTTCTTCTGCAGTTATTTTTCCTTTAGTTAAAACTCTATTTAATTCTCCTCGGTCATTCATTAATTCATTATATTTCTTTTGAATTGGCCTAAGTGTATTTATCATTACTTCTGTGAATTCTGGTTTGAATTTACCCCAACCCATGTCCTTACAATATTTAGCTGCTTTTTCTTTCCCCAGACCTGATATTATTGAGTAAATTGTTAAAAGATTATCAGCTTCAGGCCTTGAAGGATTTCCAAATTCTAAACCTAACTCTGAATCGGTTTTTGCGCGCTTTATTTTCTTGTTAATTATCTCGGGAGTATCTAATAATGTAATCCTACTATTTTCATTTGGATCACTTTTGCTCATTTTTTTTGTACCGTCTGTAAGGCTCATGACTTTTGAGCAATCTTTTAATATTAAGGGATTAGGCACTTTAAGAATGGGGTTATCTTTAGTTCCATATTTTGAATTAACTCTTTGAGAAGCTATGTCTCTAGCCAGCTCTAAGTGCTGTTTTTGATCTTCTCCAACTGGAACCAGATCAGCATCATAAAGAAGGATATCAGCTGCCATAAGAATTGGATAATCTAATAATCCAATAGATACATTGTCTCCTTGTTTAATTGACTTTTCCTTGAATTGAATCATTCTTTCCATCCAGTTCAATGGAGTTAGGCAATTCAAAATCCAGCAAAGTTCACTATGAGCAGTAATTTGACTTTGTATAAATATTGAGCATTTATCGGGATTCATTCCACAAGCAATATACAAAGCTGCTGTAGATAAAGAGTTTTGATAAAGACATTTGGGATCATGTGGTGTGGTAATTGCATGAAGATCAACTACGCATACAAATGTTTCATGATTTTCTTGAAGCTCAACCCAATTCCTTATTGCTCCGAGCCAATTTCCAATATGAACCTCTCCTGTCGGTTGAACACCAGATAAGACCCGCTTTTGATTCACTTAAACTTGCTCACTAGTTTTGGTGGACTTACCTTCATTAGATCTATCTTCAGTTTCTTTAACATTATTATTTTCTTCAGGTACTTGAGCAATATCTTCTGATTTATCAGAATTGGAAACCTCATCATCTTTGACAGGTCTTTCTGGCCTCGCAAAAGGGTTGGGCTTAGTATTTATTGCGTTGCTATCTTCATTCCTGAAGCTTCCATTGTTCTCCTTGCCTCTTCTATACTCACTGGAAGGTACTTGAGATCTATATTCATTCACCAGATTATCAAGACTTCCATCTTCAAGCATTTGTGCGAGAGTCCTTATAGCAAAACCAAGTACTGCAACAGTAGACCGAAGATTAAAGGCCTCTTGCAATGACCTGGCAGCTCGCATTTCATTATCACTTAGGCGAATGCGAAAACCACCTTCCCTATTGCTTGGACCTCGCCCACCTCTGAAATTATTACGACTAGTTTGTCTTTGGTTGTGGAAATCGCCTCCACCTGTCTGGTTATTGCTGTAAGAGTCACCCATGAACATATTTGCCAATAGGGGCAAGTGTGACGCATAGCAGGTACTTTTGCGACAAATTTTGATATCTTGATTAGCACTTTCACATCTAATGAAATTGATTTCTTTGCAATTATTCGGTTTTTCGATGTATTTATATTTTTCTTAAATTCGTAAAACCTTTTTTTCTTTGAGGTTATTAAGGATAAATTTGCTTTAAAATGAAAGTTAGCTAAGAAGAAACTGTATTTATTGAAATCGTGAAAAATCATTCCCTAACAAAATCCTCTCTCTCATTGCCCTCTTTCTCGATCCCGAAAATAAGTCTTTTTATTGGCTTAACAATTACCGGTCAATGGGTGCTAAGTGATGTAGCTCATATTCCAGGAGGAGGATTTGGATTGATACTAGGATTTGGGTTGATTTTTTATTTTTTAAAACCGGGTAAGGTTTCATTTGATGCCCCCTCAACTGTTCAAGGGTGGGTAAGAAGATGTCATGATGTTTTAGAAAATTTTGAATACTTACTTGAAGAAGGTGAACAAAGTGAATTGAAAAAAGAAAGGATTAGTTCCTTGCAAAAAATTATTGATCGGAGTGATGAACAAAATATTGGGTTCTTGAAAACGAAAGGGGTTAGCTTGCCTAACAAAGAAAACTTAGAAACTATCTTAGGAATTAAAAATCAGGTCAAAGTTACTTTCCCGCCTGCTTTGCCAGTCAAAGATCAAAATTGGACATTAACAGATCTAATACAGGAGCAAGATTTTATTGTTTACTCATTAGCCTTACCAATGAGCGCAGCTGATCTTTTATGGATTAAAAATATCCCTGCAGATCAGCCAGCATGGCTAATGGTTTCATGTGAAGATTCGACTGAATGGGTCGATGAGAGAAAAGCATTAGAAACTCAACTTCCAGATAGGTGGAATAAAAGAGTTTTGAAATGGAGTGGTTCTCCATCAGAAATGGCAACGGTTCTATCACCAATAAAGAAAATCCTTGAACAACCCCAGAAAAATTCCGACAAGACAAAGCAAAGACTTTTGTCAAGATTGCACTCTTCATGGCAAAAAGATTTAGAGAAATTAAGAAGAGAAAAATTTCAGTTCATTCAAACAAGATCTCAGTGGATTGTTGCTGGTATTGTTTTTGCCTCTCCTGTTGCTTCTACAGATTTACTTGCAGTCGCAGTTGTCAATGGTTTGATGATCAAAGAAATGTCAAAGATTTGGGATTGTAAAATGAAGCCTGAACTCATTGAGACCGTTTCTCGACAACTTGCCATTGCGGCCATTGGTCAAGGAGTTGTTGAATGGAGTGGACAGTCTCTATTGAATTTGGCAAAACTTGATGGCTCTTCATGGGTAGCCGCGGGTACAATTCAAGCCCTTAGCGCGGCTTACTTAACTAGGGTCGTTGGAAGATCAATAGCTGATTGGATGGCTCTTAATAATGGGGTTACAAAACCAGACCTAAACTTGATTAAGCAGCAAGCTCCTCAACTTGTTTCAAAAGCTGCTGAGTTGGAAAAAGTCGATTGGGTAGGTTTTTTAAAGCAATCCAAGGAATGGATTAAATTGCAATCTAATGATCAGAAAATTAAGTCTGCTTGATTTTCAATTTGATGTCAGGATTTTACATTTAAATATATTATTATTATTATATATATTATTAAAGAAAATATCTTAAAAATGAGACTAATGAATGGAATTAAGAATTCTGTTTTTAAAAAGAATAATTTTTTTTACCTAACAATTTATTTCCTTTTTAACATTTTATTTTTGACTGCTTGTGCAAATACTAATGTATCGAAGCCCGCAGCCGGAAAGCCTTTTGTATTGACTACCTTTACAATTTTGGCTGATCTTGCTGAAAATGTCGCAGGAGAAAGATTGGTCGTTAAATCAATTACAAAACCAGGCGCAGAAATACATAGTTATCAATTTACACCCAGTGACATTATTAAAACTAAAGGAGCTAAATTGATTATTGAAAATGGACTTGGGCTTGAGGCTTGGATCTCTAAATTTACAATGAGTGCAGGGAGTGTTCCTAAAGTAAAATTAACTGAGGGTATAGAACCGTTATTGATAGATGGGGATGTTTATGCAGGTAAGCCTAATCCACATGCTTGGATGTCTCCCCAAAAAGCTGCCTATTATGTTGATAAAATTGTTGATGCGTTTATTGAAATTGATCCGGCTGGAGAAAAAGAATTTAGGTCTAACGCTTCAACCTATAAAGCTAAGCTTGAGGCCCTTGATAAAGAGCTTCGTGATTCTTTATCATTAATACCTAAAGAGAGAAGATTTTTAGTGACATGTGAGGGCGCCTTTTCTTACCTTGCAAATGACTATGGAATGAAAGAGGCTTATTTGTGGCCAGTTAATGCTGAAAGTCAAGTAACTCCAAAGAGAATGGTTAATCTCATAAAAATAATTAAAGAAAACGAGGTCCCAACAATTTTTTGTGAAAGTACTGTGAGCTCAAAAGCTCAGATGGAGGTTGCAAAATCTAGTGGTTCTGTTTTTGGTGGAACTTTTTATGTAGATTCTCTATCAGAGTCTGATGGACCAGCCTCAACATACATAGATTTACTCAGGCACAATGTTCGTTTGATTACTGAGGGCTTGATCCCAAATTCAAATTAAAAATAATGAATCCAATTTTTAAAAGTCATGAAAAAGATTTTATGCGAATTGAGGCAGATCAAGTTTGTGTCGACTACAACGGTACAGTTGCGCTTTATGACGCAAGTCTAAATTTAAAAGCGGGATCGATTTGTGGACTTGTTGGAATGAATGGTGCCGGAAAATCAACTTTCTTCAAAGCGCTAATGGGTTTTCTTAGACCATCCAGAGGGAAAATAAGGATAAACGGGCTCAGAGTTAGTCAAGCGCAGAAGGACCAGACAGTTGCTTATGTACCGCAAAATGAAGGCATAGATTATGCATTTCCAATAAGCGTTTGGGATGTCGTAATGATGGGTCGATATGGGGCTATGAATATTTTACGCATACCAAGAGAGTCAGATAGAAGAGCAGTCTTGCATGCGTTGGAAAGAGTTGATCTTTTGGATCTAAGAGACAAGCCCATTGGATCTTTGTCAGGCGGGCAGCGCAAAAGAGCTTTTCTTGCAAGAGCAATAGCCCAACGTGCTTCAGTACTCCTTTTAGATGAACCTTTTTCTGGAGTTGATGTGCCAACTGAAAAGCTAATGGCAGAGCTTTTTCTTCAGTTTCGACAAGAAGGACACACTATTTTGATCTCTACGCATGATTTGAATCACGTTCGAGATTTTTGTGATTTTGTAGTACTTATCAATAAGACAGTTCTTGCATATGGAGAGACTTCGGAAGTCTTTACATCGGAAAATCTCAATAAAACATTTGGAGGGATGCCGCCAAATCCTTTATCAGGTCCAGAGTCGACAAAAGATTTTGTAAATGAGTGAACTTTTGATTTCCATCGCGCCAACTAGTTGGCTTTTGGATCCATTAACTCATGAATTCATGAGAAGAGCTTTGATGGTCAGTGCTTTAGTTGGAGGGGTTTGCGGCCTTTTATCTTGTTATATGACATTAAAAGGATGGGCCTTGATGGGGGATGCTGTCTCTCATGCTGTCATGCCAGGAGTTGTGGTTGCCTATGCCCTTGGGCTCCCTTTCTCTCTAGGTGCTTTTGTCTTTGGAGTTGGTTCAGTTGCCCTAATTGGATTTATCAAGCAGAAATCTAGAATTAAGGAGGACACTGTAATTGGTCTTGTTTTTACAGGGTTTTTTGCATTAGGAATTGTATTAGTTTCAAAAATAAAAAGTAATATTGATCTTATGCAGATTCTTTTTGGAAGTCCTCTAGGTATTTCTCGTTCAGATGTTAATCAGACCTTAATAATATCTTTTGTAGTGATATTTATTTTGCTTCTATTTAGAAAAGATTTAATGCTTTATTGCTTTGATGCTAAACACGCTCGTTCTATTGGAATTAATACTGGAATTCTTCATTATTTATTATTAACTTTATTATCATTGTCTGCAGTCGTTGGTTTGCAAACTGTAGGTATTATTCTTGTGGTTGCAATGTTAATAACCCCTGGTGCTACGGCTTATTTGCTGACTGATCGTTTTGATAGAATGACTATATTAGCAGTTATTAGTAGCTCTTTCTCAAGTGTTTTAGGTGTTTATATAAGTTATTGGTCAGATATTGAGACGGGAGGATCTATTGTTTTAGTTCAAACAATTATCTTTCTAATAGCTTTCCTATTTGCTCCAAGATATGGAATATTTAAAAATCAATCTCTTTTAAATAATGATTAAACTAGTACAAATATGAGTAATCTAGCTTCCGAACAAAAATGGAGATGGTGGCCGCTCTTACCCCTCTATCCATATGGAAGAAAAAGGACAATATTTCGTGAATTAGTCCCTAATCAGGTATGGAGTTTTGAGCAACTTCAAGGTATCTATTATGTTGCCGTCCCTGTGAGGTTATTAGTTGTAAGGGTAAAGGATGAATTGATGATAATTAACCCCATACCTCCCACTAATGAATTACTGAAAGATATAGATGTACTTCAAGCAAAATTTGGACCTGTTAAGACTATTATTTTACCAACAGCCTCTGGTTTAGAACATAAAATTGGCCTTCCTGCTTTAGCAAGAGCTTTCCCAGACTCAAAAATTTGGGTCTGTCCCGGACAATGGAGCTTCCCATTTCAACTTCCTTTTGACTGGTTAGGTATTCCATCAAAAAGAACAAATATTTTGTTGGCTGATGGATTTCCTCATTCTGATTATTGTGAGTGGATTTCACTAGGTCCGATAAATATAGGATTAGGACGTTTTCAAGAAATTTCTTGTTTTCACAAACCCTCAAAATCTTTGTTGGTTACAGATGCCTTAGTAGGTATTCAAGAGACCCCCCCAGAGATATTTGATTTAGATCCAACTCCACTATTGTTTCATTCTAGAGAAAAGGGATATGAAGAACTTGTTGATACGCCGATTGCGAGAAGAAAAGGTTGGCTTCGCTTAGTACTTTTTGCTTCTTACCTAAAACCAGAGAAGTTGGAGATACCAGAAATAAAAGAGATTTTAGGAAACTCTTTTAAGCCAAATTTAAGAAACAAAAGATCTCATTTTGGAATTTATCCATTCTCCTGGCAAAAAGATTGGGAGTTATCTGCGAGAAGACTTGTTGGAGAAAAAACTCCCTTGATACAAATAGCTCCTGTAATAGAAAGGTTAGTTTTTCCAAGAGCAAAAAAAACTTTTATAACTTGGCTTGAAAAAGTTGAATCATTAAAAGGACTATCTTTCCTGATTTCTGCTCATTACTGTGGAAAAGTTCGATTTACAAAAAGTGAAATAAGGACCCTTAAATTTAAAGTATCAAAATCTGATTGGGCTAATAACAGCGGGGATTTTGGTTTTTTAAGTTGGTTAGATCAAAAATTACTCAAATTTGGGGTGGTTCCTGAGGATCCTGTGGAAAAATTCAGTGATTAGATTTTATCTGGGTCAACTGACATATCTTCATCAGAAATAAGGGTTTCTTCAAGTTGTTTCCTTTGTTCCATTTGTCTTAAAAAATAGCCTGTCATCATTGCAGAGGC
>CETI01013164.1_pt1 | contig 12603 bp, 14 predicted proteins | sample 361441 | NCBI WGS metagenome assembly CETI01 (sample SAMEA2622478, study PRJEB7988) | marine metagenome | biome: marine biome (ENVO:00000447); feature: deep chlorophyll maximum layer (ENVO:xxxxxxxx); material: "saline water (ENVO:00002010), including plankton (ENVO:xxxxxxxx)" | depth 90 m | reverse complement strand
TTTCTTGGTTGTATGTGAGTATTCACTATCATGGAAATATCAGTCAAATAGGATCAGCTATACTGATACTTGTCTTTGTTTCAATATTGGCTCTATATTCCGGCATCCTATTGTTGCTAAATAAATTCCTAGAATCTGGTACTTCTAAAGCTCTATTGTTTTTAACTTTACCAACATCCTGGGTACTCATAGAGATCCTAAGATCTTACCTCTTTACAGGATTTCCGTGGCTAATTTCCGGGACAATGTTAGCGGATACTTTAGCAGATGGTTTTACTCCAATTATTGGTGCACAGGGCAATACATTCTTGATAGTATTAATGGGGTCTTTGGTTTATCAAATATATTACAAATTTAATAAAAAAAAGAGCGCCCTACTCCCAGCAATCTTGCTTGGATTTTTAGTGATATCCTCTTTCGTTTTCAAGTCTATTGAGTGGACTACCTTAAATAAGGAAATCAAAGTATCTCTATTTCAGCCAAATCTCACTTTGGAAGATAAGTGGAACCAGAGAGGCATTATTAAAACTCATAACATGATAGAGAAGGCGATTGACGATGCAGAAGATAGAGAGCTTATCCTGTTCCCCGAAACAGCATTAATATTGTCAGAAAAGGATAACAAATCATTCATAGATTCTATTAATTACAAGAGTTCCAAAAAGAACCTCACATTAATAACAGGGATTGTTGAAAGAGAAGATGAGAATAGGATAAAAAATAGATTGATCACTCTTGGAAGTGTAAATACCCATTATGACAAGATAAAACTCGTACCTTTTGGTGAATTTATACCTTTGAAGTCTTATTTAGGCGGTTTTTTAGATATTATTGGCTTAAATCTTACGGACACCATACCTGGAAGTGATGTAAACCAGATAAATACAGGCGAATACACAATCTCTCCGAGTATTTGTTATGAAATCGCTTTTGACAATTTCGTTAGAAAAACAGCAAAAGATAGCAATTTGTTACTTACAGTCAGTAATGATACATGGTTTGGCCAGTCATTTGGCCCAATACAACACCTTGAAATAGCCCAAAACAGGGCTTTAGAGCATAAAAAACCCTTAATTAGGGCCACTAATAGTGGAATAAGTGCTTTTATTTCTAGAGATGGAAAAATAATAGAAAAACAAGACTATTTTGAAGAAAAAAAGTTAAGCAGGAAATTAAATCTCTACTCCGGCTCAACTTTTTACGCAAAATATGGAAATTTGCCTATAATCATCTTAATTATGTTTTATTTGGGGCTAATAATCATAAAAAGTTTCTTTCTAAGAATAAAATATTAAATTTAGAACAAATGTCACATAAAAAATTATCTAAGTATCTCATATCAATCATTTTTTTTATTTTATTAATATCGTGTACAAACGAAATGAATAACTATAATTCAAATAAAAACAGTATCTTAGACAAGATAAAAACATTAGATACTTATTATTATGAAAAAGAACAGTTAATATTTGTCGATATAGAAACCCAACAGTTATTTTTACTAAATAAAGGTAAATTATCTAAAAATTATCTAATATCTTCCTCTTATTATGGAACAGGTAGCAAGGAAAACAGCCTTAGAACACCTTTGGGAAGGCATGAAATATATAAAAAATTAGGAGAAAATCTACCTATTAATGCAATTTTAAAGGGCAGAGTCTGGAATGGAGCTGTTGCAGAGATCATTAGAGAGCCAATAGATACAGAATTTGATCATGTAACTTCAAGAATATTGTGGCTTGATGGCTTAGAAATTGGGAAAAATAAAGGTAAAGGTATAGACTCCAGAGAAAGATACATTTACATACATGGAACCGCAGAAGAGGGTTTAATTGGAAAACCTGCTTCAGATGGTTGTATAAGGATGTATAATAGAGATGTCATAGAGCTTTTTGATCTTGTAGATGAAAAAGCACAAGTTTGGATTTATTAATTAATTTATTATGAAGAAAATTTTATTGTTCTCGTTTTTCGTCTTTGGATCTTACACTTTTGCTTGCCCCGATGTATTAGATCACGAAGTAAGAGTTCTTGATTCAGCAGAAACGGTTAATCTTTGTGAATATAAAGATAAGGTAGTACTTGCCGTAAATGTTGCAAGTAGATGCGGCTTCACATATCAATATGAAGCGTTACAAGATCTATATTCAAAGTATAGTGAGGAAGATTTTGTGATCTTGGGTTTCCCGTCGAGAGATTTTATGTATCAGGAGTATGCAGATGAATCTAAAGTTAAAGAATTCTGTAGCACTGAATATGGAGTGACATTCCCTATGTTTGCCACAACTCCTGTTAAAGGTAAGAAGGCAAATTCTTTTTATAAAACTTTGACTAAAATAACAGGTCAGAATCCAGGATGGAATTTCCATAAATACCTAATATCTAAAGAAGGAAATGTCCTAAGTTTTGATACAAAAGTAGAACCAGATAGTGTTGAATTAACTTCACAGATATCAAAGCTTTTATAATAAAAAGTAACTACTTACTATCAATAAGAGTATTATAAATACTAGATAATTTCGATAGAAGAGGCTGATGCGCATATAATAGTATCGGCCTTTCTTTTAGAAAAAATACCATTTTCAACAACTCCTGGGATGTTGTTGATTAAAGCCTCTAATTCAAAAGGAACATCCATTGGCATATTATGAATATCTATTATTTGATTCCCATTATCTGACTTGAATCCGTTTCTAAAAATAGGCTTTCCACCCATCTTCATAAGTTCTCTAGAAATGGCACTTCTCGCTATCTCTATCACCTCAACTGGTAAGGGGAATTTCCCAAGAAGATCAGTATATTTTGATTCATCAACTATGCAGATGAATTTATCCGAAGAATAGGCTAAGATTTTTTCTCTTGTAAGAGCTCCACCCCCACCTTTTATTAACTCCTTTCTGTCGTTATATTCATCTGCACCATCAATATAAAAGTCTATTGAGTGAACATCGTTCAAAGTGAAAATATCGTACGTGTTATTAATTAGATTTTCTGATGCGTTCGAACTACACACAACTCCTTTGACTTGAATTTTTGCTTTATTCAGTTCATCGATGAAAAAATTAGTTGTTGATCCTGTACCAATGCCAATGACAGAGTCTTTTCTTAGATCAGGTTCTATTAATTGAAAAGCTTCTTTTGCTGCTTTTTCTTTTTCTAAATCTAGACTCATGTTTCCTTATATTTAAATGAATATTATCACTTAGTAAGTATAATAGCCTGCCTTTAGAGTCCTTAGTTAAGCAAAATCGATGAATTCAACAGAAATAAATAGATATAAAAACCTTATTGAGTCATCAAATGTGTATGAGATTGCGCAAATAACACCCATCACAAGAGCAAATCAACTATCAAAAGTCCTAAAAAATGAAATTTTGCTAAAAAGGGAGGATCTTCAGCCAATTTTCTCATTTAAAGTTAGAGGAGCTTACAATAAATTAGCTAAGTTAAAGAAAAAGGGTCAAAAAGGTCCAGTAATAGCTGCCTCTGCAGGAAATCATGCTCAAGGAGTGGCCTTTGGAGCTAAAAACCTTGGAATCAAGGCATACATTGTCATGCCAATTACCACTCCAGCGATAAAAGTTAATTCAGTTAAAAACTATGGTGGAAAAGTAATCTTACAGGGCGATAATTTTGATGAAGCTTTCAAGTTCGCCAAAGATTTGGCAAAAAGGGAAGGCTACACTTTCATACATCCTTATGATGACAAGGATGTAATAGTGGGACAAGGCACAGTTGGCAAAGAATTGATTGAACAAATTGATAATGGCATTGATGCTGTTTTTGTACCTGTTGGCGGAGGAGGGCTGCTGGCCGGTCTTGGCACATACATAAAAGCAGTCAGTCCAAAAACAAAGATTATTGGAGTTGAACCAGAAGATGCAGCTTGTCTTAAATTGGCACTGGAAAATAACAAAAGATTGTCTTTGTCTGAAGTTGGATTATTTGCTGACGGAGTTGCAGTTAAACAAATCGGCAAGCGGACATACTCACTTATTAAAGAGTGGATTGATGATGTAGTAACTGTTTCGGTGGATGAGATGTGTGCTGCTGTCCAGGACACTTTCCAGGAAACACGAACTATTCCCGAACCAGCAGGTGCACTGGCTTTGGCAGGCTTAAAAAAATACTGTCAATCAAAGAGAATCAACAATAAAAAACTTGTAGCCATAAACTCAGGTGCAAATTTAAATTTTGATCGTTTGGGTCACATAGTTGAGAGAGTCCAATTAGGAGAAAAAAAAGAAGCGTTACTTAGCGTAAAAATACCTGAGAAGAAAGGTAGCTTCAGAAGATTTTGCAAACATCTCGGTAAAAGAAGTATCTCTGAATTTAACTATAGAGCTGAAGAAAGTGAAGAAGCTAATATTTTTGTTGCTTGCAGATTTAACGATGAAGAAGGAAAGGTAAGGCTTATCAAACATTTAAAATCTAAAGGTCTTTCACCAAGGGACTTATCGGAGAATGAGGTAGCAAAACTACATATTAAGCATATGGTGGGTGGAAGAGCACCAAGAGCTGTTTTTCAAAGAGGCGAGTACATATTCAGGGTTGAATTCCCTGAAAGACCAGGAGCATTATTAGATTTTCTTGATAAATTAAGTGATGAATTCAACATCACTCTTTTTCATTATAGGAATCAAGGCTCCGCCTATGGACGTGTTCTTGTAGGCTTTGAATCAAGAGAACAGAACTATCCAAAACTGAAAAAATACATGAATGAGACCGGTTTTAGACATTGGGATGAAACCAAAAACTCGGCTTATAAAGCATTTTTAAAATAAATTTATTAAAAAATCTGAAGGTTTTTATCAGTTAAACATGCTTTAGCGCCAACATCATGAGCTTCTGGGAAACAGTTTTCAATTCGTTGGAATTCATAAGCAACGATAATACGCATTTGTTTGTTTGATTGTGATTCCGCCAGGGAATGATCGTAATAACCTTTGCCCATGCCTATCCTAAAGCCATTTGAATCAAAGCACACACATGGAATTAATATAATGTCCAAGTCTTCAATATCTAATTTTTTCCCAGCAGGTTGTTCGTAGATGCCGTATTTGTTTTTTATTAACTTACTCTTATCTTCAAATCTATTAAAAATAAGTACTTTAGAATCATGTTTTATAGTGGGAAGGTATATTTCTGAGCCAATTTCAGACATATATTCTATTAAGGACAATGTTGGCATTTCTTTTCCTGTAGACCAATAACAAGAAATTTTCTTCTCCTTGAAAATGTCTACATTTTCTCTAACGATAGACATTAAGTCTTGTTCGGCAGTGAAGATCTTTTCATCAGAGATGTTATTTCTGATAAGTGAAAATTTCTTTCTAAGCTCGGATTTACTGGTCATCAAAGGTGTTTCCCAGATTACCGTCGTTGATTACTGCCCTGAACCGTGAAGTTCAAGGCGGTGACCCCGTCAATTTATCAGGCTCCCCAAAGATGGGTATGCACAACAAAAAAATTTCAGAGTCCCCTATTATTTTTTTATCGGCTCGAGAGTAGTAATAACTATCGAATAAACCAGGAAACTGTGAAAATTATAACCTAGTTACTATGCTTTAAAAGACAAACTTTTTATCTGATTTTGGATTTTATTGGTCAACTCATCAAGAGTTTCATTAACGTTTTCATCTTGACTCACATTAGACAAGTTTTTGAGGTATTCATTCGATATATTTAGTGCGGTTATTATGGCCGCCCTTTTTTCATCCAGTCCTGAAGCTTCCTTAACTTCATTCAACTTTTCATCTAAGAATAATGCTGCTTTTTTCACTTCCTCAGACTCTTCAGGTGGGCAAGCTATTTTGTAGCTTGCTCCTAAAATATTTACTGTAGTGGTCTCTTTGCTCATCAAACTTTATATTTCTTTACTATCTTGGTTATGCCTTCTTTGGCAAGATCAAGTTTTTTAACTAATTTATTGATGTCCTTAGATTGTTGGGTATTCTTTTTTAAAAGGTGCTCATTTATTTCCTTGAGCTGCTGACTGAGCTTAATGAGCTCACTTACTTCCTTTTCCAGATTCTCAAGTTTATTTTCTTTCATTTCTAATTTTAAGTTTAACTTTGAACGTAATTTCTTGCTACCATGTTTCTTAATTAAGCACCTAATTGGCAATAAAAATATGGCAAACAATTTTTTATCTAGAAGATCAAGCTTATCTAGAAAGGTTTTGGAAGACTCAGCAATTATAGTTGGATCTGCACAAGTAAAATCTAGAGTATCTGATACCGACTATGCTTATAGGCAGGACAGCAATTTCTTTTATCTTTCTGGATATGAAGAACCAGAATCTTTACTTTTAATTAGGCCAGGTAAGGAAAATGAAGAATTTGTAATATTTTGCAGAGATAGAGATCCTCTTCGTGAGCAATGGGATGGTTTCAGAACTGGACAAGAAGGAGCGAAAGAGAATTACGGAGCTGATATGGCATATAGTATAAATTCTATAGATCAGTTAATGCCAGGACTCTTAGAAGGAATAAAAAATATTTATTTTTCAATGAGCTCTCCTTGTGGAGTGGACAATAAAATTAGCCATTGGGTAGAGGATATTAGGAAGAATACTAGAGCAGGTGCTGAGCCTCCACAGAATTTATTATCTTTAGATCTCTTATTACATGAAATGAGGCTAATTAAAGAAGATCATGAGCTGGAAATAATGAAAGAGGCGGCTTCAATTACGACAGAGGCACACATAAGGGCTATGAAGGCTGTTACTCCTGGAATGTATGAGTATCAACTAGAAGCAGAGTACTTGTATGCATTTAATAAAAACGGGGCTAGATCGGCTGCTTATAATTCCATTGTGGGTGGTGGAAATAATTCTTGTATTCTCCATTATGTAGAAAATAATGCAGAGTTAAAGGACGGAGATTTAGTTCTAGTTGATGCCGGATGTGAGTATCAATATTATGCATCGGATGTAACAAGAACTTTCCCTGTTAATGGAAAATTTTCACCTGAACAAAAGGAGATTTATTCCATTGTCCTAGAGGCACATAAACAATCAATGGAACAAGCTAAACCAGGAAATAAATGGAACTTAATGCATGAGAAATCCATCGAAGTCATTGTAGAAGGTCTTTTGTCTATCGGATTACTTAGTGGGTCGAAAGAAGAGATTATAGAAAAAGGGGATTATTCTAAATTTTATATGCATAGAATCGGTCATTGGCTAGGAATGGATGTCCACGATGTAGGAAGTTATAAGACAGATGGAGATTGGAGGCAGCTAGAAAAGGGCATGGTTCTGACAATTGAGCCGGGTATATATATTCTAGACTCTTTAGATGGAATTGATGACAAATGGAAGGGTATTGGGGTCAGGATTGAAGATGATATTGTGATTAATGATAAAGACTTTGAGATCTTAACACCCGATATTCCAAGGACAATAGAAGAAGTAGAGCAGACTGTTTTAGGGTAAGTGGAATATCAAGTATCTATAGTTGGCGGTGGCGTTTGCGGCGCTTTAGCAGCTTTATATCTTGGCAAATCAGGTATTAAAGTGAGTTTAGTAGATAGGGGCGACCCTTCCATTAAGCTTGAAGATCCATTTATTGGTAGAACAACCTCCCTTAATCTGTTTTCAATAGGATCATTGAGAGAGGTAGGGGTATGGCAGGAAATAAAGAAAAATGCGAGAGAATTTCAAGAGATTTATGTATGGGACTCTGAAGGTTCGTCTTCTATATCATTTAATTCGTCAGAGATTTCTAGGGGTGATTTAGGAGTTATTGTTCATAACCAAATTATTTTGGAGTCGATTTATTCGGAGCTTAAAAAAATTTCTGATGTGAACCTATTTACTGAAGAAAACCTTATGGAAATTCATGAAACAAGCTCAAAGATAAAAATAATAACTGAATCTGGAAAGGAGATTTCTTCAGAAATCTTGATAGGCGCTGATGGATCTCTTTCAAAAGTGAGAGATCTTGCCAATATACCCATAAGAACCTGGAGCTATAATCAGCTTGCTATAGTAACTTCTGTAGTCACAGAGCTGCCGCTTGGGAAAACGGCTTTTCAAATATTTACTGACACGGGACCAATTGCATTATTACCACTTGCAAATGGCAATAATGAAGCATCACTAATATGGTCAACTGATGAATCTTATGGCAACAAAATTTTGAAACAGGAAAGGAATGAGTTAGAAAAAGAGCTAAGACTGAAGACTGAAAATAAATTTGGTGAAATGACCTTCAATAAAGAGGTCAATTCATTTCCATTACATCAATTACATGCAAAGAAATTTTATAAAAGCAGGAGTGTCCTTATTGGAGATTCTGCTCATACAATCCATCCTCTGGCTGGTCAGGGATTAAATTTAGGAATAGCTGATGTAACAGAGCTTTCTCAGCTGATAGCCTCAGCGCATAGGAACGGAAAAAATTTGTATGATGAAAGGATGCTTAGTTTATACAGTAAGAAAAGGGAGCGAGAAAGTTACAAGATGATAGCTTTGATGGAAGCATTCAAAAGGGGATTTGGTTCCGACGACCTAATTATAAAGCTAGGTCGAAATTTTGCTTTTAATGTCGCAGATAATGTCACTCCGCTTAAAAAGAAACTTATAAAGGAGGCTGCAGGGATTATTTAATTTTTGCTTCTGTATAAACTACGTGCTTTCTAACTACCGGATCGAATTTTTTGATCTCCATTTTGTCTGGCATGGCAGATTTATTTTTATCCGTGGTATAGAAATGTCCTGTTCCGGCTGAAGAAACTAATCTAATTTTTTCTCTCATATTTTTTCTCCTCTTGACCTCAGGTCAGCAAGAACTTTATCAATTCCATTTTTGTCGATGGTTCTCATACCGTTAGCTGAAACAGTCAGGCTTACGTATCTTTTTTCAGACTCGACCCAAAACTTATGTTTATGAAGATTGGGCTGAAAAGTCCTTTTATTTCTATTTTTAGCATGGGAGACGTTATTACCTGCTTGAGGTTTTTTCCCTGTTACTTGGCAAACTTTTGACATCGTATTAATAAATTTTTCTTGTAGAGCCGCGTTTTATACCAGAAGCATTGACCGCAAGCAAGAATAAGCCGCTATAATCTTGTTTTCGAAGGAAGAAAATTTGAAATCTTTAGCCAACAAAAATATTTTATTGGGTGTTACCGGAGGTATAGCTGCATATAAATCAGCTGAGATTGTCAGGCACCTCAAGAAAGCAGGAGCTTCAGTTCGTGTTGTAATGACGCGTTCAGCAGAAGAATTTATCACTCCGCTAACTCTGCAAGCTCTGTCTGGTAATAGAGTTTCTACCGAACTCCTTGATGTGGAGGCTGAAGCAGCCATGGGACATATAGAGCTGGCAAAATGGGCAGACGGAATTCTTATAGCACCGGCTACGGCCAACACATTGGCAAGAATCTCGTCCGGAAGAGGTGACGACTTACTCTCAACAATAACTCTTGCTTTTGATGGACCCATATCGCTCGCACCGGCTATGAATCAAGCCATGTGGAGAGATGACAGAACACAGGAAAATTTGAATAAACTAATTGATCAAGATTTTGGTATTTGCGGCCCTGGATCAGGCGAACAAGCATGCGGCGATGTAGGTCTTGGGAGGATGTTAGAGCCCTTAGAAATATTAGATATGTTTTCGCTCTCTTTCAATAAAGGCATATTATCAGGAAGAAACGTACTAATAACCGCAGGGCCCACCCAAGAACCAATTGATCCTGTTAGGTTTATAACAAATAGGAGTTCAGGAAAAATGGGATACAGCTTGGCTGAGGCGGCAGTTGACTCAGGAGCGAATGTGACCCTTGTTAGTGGACCGGTGAATATAGATCCACCATTAAATTGTAATTTTGTATCAATTGAAACTGCTGAAGAAATGTATGAGGCAGTGATGCATCACATATCTGCGATGGATGTATATATTGGTACTGCGGCAGTATCTGACTATAGTCCAGCAACAATTAATGACTCTAAAATCAAAAAGGACGGAAGTAATTCACCGATGACTTTAGAGCTCAAAGAAAATAGAGATATTTTAAAGTCAGTTAGCGAATTAAAAGAGCGACCATATGTTGTTGGTTTTGCTGCAGAAACAGATAATTTAATCGAAAACGCAAAAAAGAAACTCATCAATAAAAATCTTGATCTTATAGTTGCCAATGATGTTTCGGATAAAGAGATAGGATTTGATTCTGACAATAATGAAGTTACTTTAATTACAAATAACGATAAGCATCATATTGAAAGGCAAAATAAAAGGAAGGTTTCCAAAAGAATAATAGAGTTTATATCGGGGAGGATTAATGAATAAAACAACTAAACCAGAGAAAGTCGGAGTCTCGTCAGAGAGGCTTGAAAATATTGGAGAATCGATGAGATCTCTTATCGAGGCTAATAAGATTCCTGGAACTGTAACTTTGGTAGCTAGGAAGGGTGAGGTTGTCCATTTTGAAGCTAACGGAATGAGAAATATAGAGAAAGGTCTGCCGATGGAGAAAGATACAATCCATAGAATTTACTCTCAATCAAAGCCAGTCACCGGTGCAGCATTAATGATGCTTTTTGAGGAGGGTAAATTCCTTATGACTGACCCTGTATCTAAATATTTTCCTGAGTTTGCAGAAATGAAGGTTCATGTAAGTGGAGAAGGTGCGAATATGAAGACTGAACCTGCTTCGTCTCCTGTTACAATTCAACAGCTTGCTTGTCATACTTCGGGTTTATCTTATTCCTTCATGCCAGGACCTATAGGTTCACTCTATATCTCTGAAGAGGTTGAGCGTGGGTTGGGAAATGTGCCTAGTGCAGGAGGAGAATTTTTCACTGCAGGAACAAAACCACCTTTTAATAATTTAAGAGAATGGACCAAGTCACTGGCAGAACTTCCTCTAGTTGCTCAGCCAGGGACTATCTGGAACTACAGCGTAGGAATGGACGTTATGGGAGCCTTGATTGAAGAGCTATCAGGCAAATCATTCGGTGAGTTTTTGGAAGAAAGAATCTTTGGCCCCTTAGGGATGGAAGATACAGGCTTTATAGTTCCAGAAGAAAAGCTTAATAGATTTTCAGCTAATTATGCACCCTTGCCAGGTAACATGATGTTGATGGACGACCCTGAAAAATCTGGTTATGTGACACCGCCTCAGCTTGAATCAGGCGGCGGAGGTTTAGTAAGTACTGTTGGAGATTACCTTAAATTTGCGCAAATGTTGTTGAATAAAGGTGAATTCGAAGGGAAGAGGTATTTGGGAAAGAAGACAGTTGAATTCATGACATCAAATCATATGGGATGTGAGAGTGCTGATGAAGGTTTAACCAATCTTTTTAATATGCTTGGCAGTGGCTACAAAGTTAGAGGCATGGGTTTTGGTGTGACAGGCTCAGTTGTTATGAATCCTGCTTTATCTGGTTTGCCAGTTTCTGAAGGAGTATATAGTTGGGGTGGTGCAGCCAGCACACATTTTTGGATAGATTATAAAGAAGACTTAATCGGAATTGTTCATACTCAATTGTTACCTGATGGAACTTATCCTGTTAGAGAGCTTATGCAGTTAGCTACTTATCAGGCTATTATTGAATAAATTGAAGGTATAAAAAAAGACGCTTTAAGCGTCTTTTTTTTATACGTATGAGTCTATTTTTCTTCAGAAGAATCTTTTTCTTCGATCACATCATTGGATTCTGATTCTACAACAGGAGTTTCTTCAACCACAACCTCTTCTACTGTAGCCTCTTCAGGTGTTTCATCAGTTATCGGTTCTTCTGCAGGAGTTTCTGCTGAAGCTATTTCGGCTTCTGGTGCAGCTTTTGTTTTATTCCCAAAACGTTTTCTGAATTTGTCCACTCTTCCACCCGTATCAACAAGTTTTTGTTTGCCCGTATAAAAGGGGTGAGATGCCGAAGAGATATCAAGAATGCAGTAGGGGTAAGTCTTCCCATCTTCCCATTCCTTCGTCTCATCTGTCTTCAGAGTTGAACGCACAATGAAATAGTAATCCATGCTTTTATCATGAAATAGCACTTCTCTATATTCTGGGTGGATGTCTTTTTGCATTTATTGATTTTGTATTTAAAAATATGGACGAGCACTATACCAGACAGACAAAACATGGCAAATGCAAAATTTCAATTAGAATACTTGTTACTTAATTTATGAATCCAGATTTAATAGAAGTTTTAGTGCCGGTCCCTTTGATGGGGAGATTCTCCTACTTACCACCAAAGAATACTGATTTCCCCCTAAAAAAAGGATCTAGAGTTTTGGTTCCTTTTGGGAAAAGACAATTAGTTGGAGTGATATGGGGGTTAACTGAAAAGGAAGAATCAGATAAAAGGAAGTACAAGCGTATCACTGAAGTTCTGGATCAATCTCCTCTACTGGATGATACTTCTATCAATCTAGCTGAATGGTCATCTCGGTATTACCATTATCCTCTTGGCGAGATTATTCAATATTTTTTTCCACCTTCGCTCAGAAAGGGTAAAGAAGCAAAATTCAGAGAAAGTAAGTACTTGGAGTTGACTTCTAAAGGGTCTTTTATTTCTCTTGACGATTTAGCACGTGCTCCAAGCCAACAAAAATTAGTTTCCCTTCTAAAAGAAAAAAAGGAAATATC
>CETI01029585.1_pt1 | contig 12639 bp, 15 predicted proteins | sample 361441 | NCBI WGS metagenome assembly CETI01 (sample SAMEA2622478, study PRJEB7988) | marine metagenome | biome: marine biome (ENVO:00000447); feature: deep chlorophyll maximum layer (ENVO:xxxxxxxx); material: "saline water (ENVO:00002010), including plankton (ENVO:xxxxxxxx)" | depth 90 m | reverse complement strand
AAAACTATTCACATTCAAATGCATGAAAGCATAAGTCTTGCTCATTCTTCGGGATATCTCCTTGTTTATTTAAAATACCATCCAATTTTAGGTTTACTATAGAAGGTTCTTTTTTGTCTATAGTCACCAAAGTTAAGTGATCAAACGAAGTTGACTCTTTAGACCATTGTCGTCCTCCTGTGGTGCCAAGCATAATGTAATCTCTATTGTTTCTTTTATCATAAGAATACGTATGTAAGTGACCATTAAATACAGTATAAGGTTGATTTCTTAGAGCTCTTTCAATCTCTAGAAATTTAAGTTCTTTAGATTTAAGCCAAATAGGTTTATGTAAAAAAACAAAAGTCCATGAAACATTCTTATTTTGGTTTATAGCTTTCAAGAAATAATTTTTTTGTTCGTCACTTATATCGCCAGAGATCAAAAATTCTCTGGAGTAAGAGGAGGGATTATTTATTCCCTTTGGGTAATCTTCTGTATCCATAATTAAAAAAAGTATGTTCTTATAAACAAAATGATAATAGGTAGGTCCATATTTTTCCTCCCAAGTCTCTTTCATCACTCTATTTGATAGGTCATTATTACCACCTACATAAAAAATAGGAGCATTAATTTTCTGAGCTCTAGAATTAAACGATTCCCACTTTTTGTAAACATTGGATTTGTATTGTGTATCATCAATAAGGTCTCCAACGCTAATAACAAATTCTGGCCTTAGCAGGTTTAGTTGTTCTACAGCTACCTCAAATACTCCTTCTCTCTCTCCTCCAGCTAAATCAGAAAAAATAGCAAAAGTAAATTTATCTTCTGAGACATCAAAATTTTCACTGGTCCAAGGTAATACACCTTGTAAGTCATGTATAAATACTTCTTTCTCTTCAGAAAGTATAGAATTTAAAATTAAAGAAAATAGAAGCAGGATAATAATTTTCATTTATTCATTTTACTTAGTACATTAATATTGATAAAACAATATTATGAAAAAATTAATCAACTACTTTATTGGGGTCATAGCTATTACTCTTTTTTCTTTTAATTTATTAGGCGAAGAAAAAGTATATTTTGTTAATTTAGAAGATGGACAAAAAGTCAAAAGCCCCGTAAAAATTATATTCGGATTAACTGGAAAGGGCGTAGCACCTGCAGGTATAAACTATCCTAATTCAGGTCACCACCATTTACTGGTTAATTTAGATAAATTACCGGATTTCACTAAAGCTATACCTACGACTCCAAATCACATTCATTTTGGAAGAGGTCAAACTGAAACCTTATTAAATTTAGAGGCTGGAAGCTACACATTACAATTGTTATTTGGAGATATGATGCATATCCCACATAAAACACCTCTTTATTCAGAAAAAATAAAGATTTACGTAGAAAAATAGTCTATATTTAGAAAATGAAAAAATTATATTTAATTCCTCTGGTGAGTTTATTTCTTATTAGCTGCAGTGATTATCTAGAAGAGAGCATTTTAGATAGTTGTATACAAAATACTCCTGGTGGATCAAGTTATGTAGAGTTATGTGAATGTAGAACAGATCTACTTTTAGATTCCTTAACTTCGGAAGAAAAAGATGCTGCAAGAAGAGATTTTAATGAAATCGGTGATGATGTTCATGCTATTTCCTTTACAAGAAAAAGCTTAGCTTTAATGGAAGATACAAGCTGCTTAAATTAGCTTAACAAGGATTTTTCTGAATAAATTTTAATGTTTTACCTAAATCTCTTAAAAGGATTTAGAGATATCTACTAGTCGTACAGGCTATTTTGTATAATGTAACTGAAAATTGCGGGTATCGTATAACGGCTTATTACCTCAGCCTTCCAAGCTGATGATACCGGTTCGATTCCGGTTACCCGCTCCATTTTAGGTGGAGAGTTATTATGACAATAAAGATTTACACATGTGAAAATTCTAGAGGCATGAGGCCTATTTGGACCGCAGAAGAAATGGGATTAGAGTATGAAGTAGAAATGTTACCTTTTCCCCCAAGATTTTTAAAACCTGAATATTTAGACATCAATATTTTGGGTACCATTCCATATATGATAGATGGAGATTCAAGAATGACTGAATCTGTAGGTATTAGTCAGTATTTCGTAGATAAATATGGACCTACTGATTTAAAGGTTAATGTTGATGAAGATGATTATGCAAGTTACTTAAATTGGCTAACTCATTCGGATGCCACTTTAACCTTTCCACAAACTGTATTTATAAGATACACCTTACAAGAACCTGGTGTGGCAGATAAGGCAGCTGAGGGTTATAGAAGATGGTTTGTTGCTAGATTGAAGCTCTTAGAAGAGACACTAAATAATAGAGAATATCTTTGTTCTAATAGATTTACCATTGCAGATATTTGTGTAAGTTATGCAATTTTTTTAGCAGGAAACCTTGGAATAGAAGAAGCTTATAAGCCAAATATAAAAAGATGGACAGACATGCTTTTTGAAAGAGAAGCTTTTAAGAAAATAAAAAAACTCAGGTATGAAGAATAAGCTTTCATTTATTCTTTTTTTTCTACTATCTTTATCTGCTTTTTCTTTAGAACCTCCAGAAGAATTAGAGCAAAAAGTTAAAGCTAAAAAGTTAATTGAAGATAATTGCTCTAATTGCCATTCAAATGAATCTCTAGGCATTCCTTCGTATAAAGATCTTTCTCTTTGGAGTCAAGAAGCTTTATTTTTCTCTATGGAATCAGGAAAAATGAAGCCTATGTCATCAAATCTTTCAAAAACCGAAAAAAAATTAATTGCTAAAACTATAAGCGATGTAAATACGTCTGATCTAAAAAATACCCCAGTAATATGTAAAAGAAAGCTTACTGATTTAGATTTATTAACTGGATCTAATTGGAGTGGATGGGGTAATGGACCTTTAAACAAAAGAATACAAACTAAAACCTCTATAGATAGTATTAAAGTCAAAAAACTTAAATTAAAGTGGTCATTTGCTTTAGAGGGAGGAAATTCAAGATCGCAGCCTATAGTAGTCGGAGATTTATTATTAATACCTAGCTCTAAAACTTTATATGCTCTAGATAAAAAGACAGGTTGTCAGTATTGGAAGTTTTCATTTGATTCTTATATCAGTAACTCTCTTGTGTATGATGAAAAAGAAGGTTTCTATGCATACGCGTTCGATCATAATTTTATTGCCTATAAAATTGACTTAATTAAAGGTGAAAGTATATGGACAAGAAGTATAGGAAAAGATTCTCAATATGATTTTGCTACTGGTTCGTTATCTTTAGATGATTCTATTCTTATTATTCCTTTATCGACAGTAGAAACAGCTGTAGCTGCTAATCCTGCACATCCTTGTTGCACTTCTAGTGGTGGAATAGCAGCCATCAATGCTAAAACTGGAGAAATTTTATGGAGACATAGAGTTTTACCAGAGGCTAAAAGGGCAGGGAGAGTTTTACCTACTTTTGTAAAAAAATATGCGCCTGCTGGAGCTTCTGTATGGAATACCCCAGGTATTGATAAAGATAAAAGATTAGTTTTTTTTGGTACAGGACAAAGTACTCAATCTCCCGCATCTGAATTTAGTGATGCCATAATAACTTTAAATCTAGATACAGGTATAAGGGAGTGGTCAACACAAACAACTTCTGGTGATGCGCATAATGTAGCATGCGAAATACCTTTAAACCCTAATTGTCCTGAAGAAGATGGACCAGATTTAGACTTCGGAGCAGGAACTATCAAGACTAAAACGTCTGAAAACATTGAGGTTTTGTTATCAGGTCAAAAATCTGGTTGGATTTATTCTATGGACCAAGATACAGGTACAATTATTTGGAGTACTAGGGTTGGAAGAGGAGGTAAGTTAGGAGGAATACATTTTGGTATGGCTACCAATGATAATCTTTTATTTGCTTCTAATTCAGATAGGTATATACCTTCAGATGAAAAACTATATAAATGGAAACCTAAACCAGGTTTGTATGCATTAAAAATTGATACTGGTGAGTTAGCGTGGGTATTTAAGCCCGATCCTATTTGTGAGGCTGAAGAGAGAAAAGCTCTTTTTGGAGAAGGTTACTGTAGTAATGGTTTTTCAGCACCTCCAACAATAGCAAATGACGTAGTCTTTGTTGGATCACTAAATGGAGTTTTTTATGCTGTCAATTCTGAAACTGGATCTAGGTTATGGGAATTTGATACTTTTAAAAGATATCCTGATACAGTAAATAAGAAACCGGCAGTAGGTGGTTCTATTGAAGCTCAAGGACCAGTCGTAAGTGATTCTTGGGTATATACTTCAAGTGGATATAGCACAAATGGCCATATGACAGGTAATGTATTTCTAGCTTTTTCAATTGATTAAAATGGATAACCTTAAGATTTTACTTGCGCCTATAATATTCTTTTTGCTATTAGGTGGATCATTACTTGCTGATGATCAGTGCTTTACTTCCTCATTACCAGACGGAGTATCAAAAATTAAAATAAACCATGAAGGCTCAGTGAGAGAGTATAGAGCCTATATACCACAATCTTATACTAGGTCTTTACCTTTGCCTGTAATAATAAACTTTCATGGAACTGGAAGTAATGCAGATCAACAAGCTAAATATTCTGACCTAGATAGAATAGCAGAAGATAAAAAATTTATTCATATAAATCCACAAGGAAAAAATCTTAATGGGAAACAAGTTTTCAACGCTGGATTAACTATGAATTCACCTACAAATAAAAGAGATTTCAGCGAAGAACCAAGAGATGATGTGTCCTTCACACGGTCAATAATAAGCGATCTTTCCTCAAAGATATGTATAGATTCTTCAAGAGTTTATGCCACTGGAATGTCTAATGGCGGCAGAATGAGTTATAGATTAGCATGCGAAGCTACTGATTTATTTGCTGCAATAGCTCCTGTTGCAGGTGTTCTCTCACTCGAGGCTAAAGACTGTAATCCCTCTAGACCTATCTCAACTTTATCTTTTCATGGAACAAGCGACCTAGTTTCAAGATATGATAAGCCGGGAGGGTTCTCCACAATTTCTGCACCTGATATGTTTGCATTGTGGGCTAAAAAAAATAACTGCTCTGATTCACCAGAAATTACATTTAAGAAAGAAGATGTAACTTGTCAAACATATGATTCATGTGGTTCTTCTAAAGAAGAAATAACTTTATGTACGATAGAGAATGGTGGTCATTGCTGGCCAGGAAGGTTTTGCTTTCGTGGTGCAAGCTACACAATCAATGCTAGTGAGATGATAGTAGATTTCTTTTTAAAAAATAATATAAAAAAATAATGGTCATATACGGTGTAGCTCTACTTGCTTTTTCTTTCTTATTAGGACTCATATTAGGAGAACTCTTTGGATATCTTTTAGGCATAGATGCTAATTTAGGAGGAGTGGGATTTGCAATGCTTATTCTTATTTTTCTATCCAATTATCTGAAGGTAAATCTTAACTTTGGAGAAATAAGTGAGAAGGGCATAACATTTTGGAGCGCAATATATATACCTATTGTTGTCGCTATGGCAGCTAAACAAAATGTTATTGCAGCTGTTGATGGTGGAATGATAGCTATTCTAGGTGGTGGTCTGGCGGTATTTATATCTTTCTTAATAATCCCTCTTCTTTCAAAAATTGGTAAATAATGATGTTCCTTAGCTCTGTCGAATCAATTTTTATTACAAATGGAGTTATAACAGCCTTTCTCTTTGTTGGTTTAATCATTTGGTTTTCTTATTTTTTATCTAATAAATTAACTAAGGGAAAATTTCATGGTTCTGCTATAGCAATAATAATAGGTCTTATATTGGCTTATATTGGCGGGAAAATCACAGGAGGTAGTAAAGGTTTAGCTGATATAACAATCTTTTCAGGTTTAGCTATTTTAGGTGGATCTATGTTTAGAGATTTTGCTATTGTAGCTACAGCTTATGGTTTAGATACAAAAGAGTTAAAAAAAGCAGGCTTAGCTGGAATTTTGTCATTATTTATAGGCGTTATCTTATCTTTTACGATTGGAGCTTGTGTGGCAATTTTTTATGGTTATCAGGATGCTATCAGCATTACCACAATAGGAGCTGGTACTGTTACATTCTTAGTTGGTCCTGTAACTGGTACTGCTTTAGGAGCATCTTCAGAGGTGATGGCTCTTAGTATTGCAGCAGGAATAATAAAATCTATTTTAGTTATGGTTACAACACCTCTTTTTGCTCCTTTTGTGGGTTTAAATAACCCAAGGTCTGCTTTAATATATGGAGGTTTAATGGGAACTAATAGCGGAGTAGCTGCTGGCTTAGCTGCAACAGATCCTAAATTAGTACCATATGGAGCTATGACAGCTACTTTTTATACTGGATTAGGTTGTTTGATTGTTCCAACATTATTATTTTTAATTGTGAGTTTATTATGACGAAATTTGCAACAACAAGAGACAAGGATAAAGAACCAGTTTATTTGTTCGCTAATTCAATTGAAGAAATTGAAACGTATTGTGATCAGAACGATTTAACAATTATCGCAACACCAGAGTATGTTGATCCAAATATGGTATGTCATCACTTTTTATGGATAGGAGAGGGAGAAAAGCCTCCTTTATGGAAAATATCTAAGCCTAAATATTCTGTTTAAACTACCAGTCTAAGACTTCACTTTCAAGAACATCACCATTAATATCCTTCAAGACTATGTTTACTTTATTATTTCTAATTTCAAGCACCCCATAGTTAATTTGATTATATGTTTTTCCAACTAATAGTTTATCTGATTCATTAAAGTTACCTCCTGGTCTATTTAGAGAAGAAGCTGTTAATTCTATGAGGTTATTTAATTTATAAATTCCACCTCGATGCCTATCTCCTGTAACCAAAACCACATTTTTTCCACTATCATTTATGAGTTTAAGTAATCTTTCTCTTTCGTTAGGAAAATTTTGCCATTTTTCATAAGGGTGATCTTTTGCAAGAATTTGAATAGATGAAGCAATTATGGCTACATCAAAATTATCTCGTAACTTTTCTTCTAGCCAAGACCATTGTTCTTCTCCTAGAATCGTTGCATCAATATCTAAATTTTTTTCGTAATTGCCTTTTACACCTTTTAAATCAGAACGAAAATATCTAGTATCAAGTCCTATTAACTGTATCGTTTTCTTATTGAAATTAATCTTCTTTTCAAAGTAAATTCCTTCTCTATTTGATCTTGGATCTGATATTGGAATCTCCCAAAATTCTAAATATAACTCTTGAGCTTGTTTTTTTAATTTGTAAGTAGATCCACCATCATTTTTACCAAAGTCATGGTCATCCCATATTGAATCAACCGTTATATCTTTAAGCCATGAGGGAAGAGAAGTTTTTTGTTTTTTATAGGATCTTTTCATTTTATTTAGATGTCCTAAGGGCGAATCTCCATAAACATTATCGCCTAAGAAAAAAAATCTATCTAAATTCTCTTTTTTTATTGAAATCCAGACTTCTTGAGGGTGATCTTGATGTAAACAAGAACCGAATCCAATGATTAGTTCTTTTTCTGTCTTTGTTTGTATCGAAGTAGATATCAATAAAAGAAGAATAAAGGCAGTCCTTAAGATCATTAATTTATGTTACTTTTTTTTATTGATTATTGATATTTATTTTCAAACACCATTATTTTAGGTTAGGATAATTTTATGGTAAAAAAATTAAAAGATGAAACCTTAAGCAGTGTGCAGCCTTTTGAATTTACTAAAGAATTTCAATCAAAAATAGATGCACTACAATTAACAGAGACTGTAAATGATATTAAGAATAAAGGTTATGCAATAGTTCATTCAGGTGAAAATGATGAATTTAATCAAGAATTAAGAAAAATATGTCTTGATCTTGCAAAAGAAACTGAGGGTCCTTCAAAAGGTTATACAGCTTCAATTCTTTTAGGTAGACACCCTATATTTGAGAAAGTAGTTTTAAATCCTAGACTTCTAGCTATGGCAGAAGTTATGTGTGGAAAGGGTGCATTATTATCTCAAATCATAGCTTCAGTTCGACCCAAGGAATCACCTGAGATTGGTCTTCATGCAGACCAAAATTGGTTTCCAGCACCTTTTCCAGTACACAATCAATTATTCACAGTTTGTTGGGCATTAGATGATTTTACTGAAGAAGGAGGATGTACAAAAGTGATACCTGGTTCTCATAAAAAAAGAAGGCACCCGCTGCCCAATGAAATAGTAGATCAAAAAGGAGCCATTCCTATAGAGTGCTCTGCTGGTTCATTAACTATGTGGGATGGGTCTGTTTGGCATAGTAATTACCCAAGAAAAATAGAAGGAAATAGAGTTGTCATTCACATTACGTTTTGTAGGTTAGCTTTAAGGCCTGTAGAGAGCTATGACCATTTAGATGAAAAGTGGCTAAAAGACAAACCTCAAGAGCTCTCTGTACTTCTTGGACGAGATGATTTCTTAGGACATAAAGATTATAAGAAGGGCGGAGCTGGAGGAGAGGTAGAGAAATTAGTTAAAACTTTTACTTGGGCCAGATCCTAAATTTAAATATGAAAAATTTAGATGATTGGTTAGATCAAATAGAAGAAGAAATAATAGATCCTCATCAAAAAATAATAGACCCGCACCATCATTTGTGGCCTGGACCATCAAGAACTGAAGGAACTTCAAGTGCATTTAGATACTTACTAGAAGATTTTTGGAAGGATACTAATAATGGTCATCACATAGTTAAATCCGTATTTGTAGAGTGTGGACAAGGATATCTAGAAAGTAAATCTAAAGAATATGCGCCAGTAGGTGAAACAGAATTTGTACTAGAGGTTAGTAAGCAAGCTAAAAAGAAAAATAATTTTACTCAGATAGAAGGGATAGTAGGTCATGCGGATATGATGCTTGGATCTTCTGTAAAAAAGATATTAGAAGCGCATATAGATGCTGGAGAGGGTTTATTTAAAGGAATAAGGCATGGAGCTTCTTGGGATGAAAGTAAAGAGATAAGAAATTCTCATTCTGATCCAATCAGGCATATCTATTTAAATGATGATTTCCAAAAAGGAGTATCTGAATTGGAATCTCTCGGGCTAACTCTTGATGCGTGGAATTATCATACTCAAATTAGTGAACTAAATAAGTTAGCTAAACTATTTCCAAATTTAAAAATAGTTCAAAATCATTTTGGAGGTCCTTTAGGAATTGGCCCTTATGCAGATAAAAAAAATGAAGTTTATGAATCATGGAAGCAAGATATAAGTGAGTTAGCCGAGAATAAAAACGTCTTTTTAAAACTAGGTGGTTTGGCTATGCCTATAAATGGCTGGGACTGGCATAAACGCGATATTCCTGCATCTTCTAGCGAATTGTATGAGAAACATAAAGATTATTATTTGCATTCAATAAATGAATTTGGTGCAGAACGTTGTATGTTTGAAAGTAATTTCCCAGTAGATAAAAGGTCTATTTCTTATAAATCATTATGGAATGCCTTTAAGCTAATTACGCACGGATTTACCCAAGAGAAAAAAGATTTACTCTTTTACAAGACAGCAGAATCTTTCTATCAATTATAACTATTGATTAAATCCTTGTAATTCTGCTGCTTCTTCTCTAATTAATTCAGGAGAACCCAGTAGTTGTCTATTAAGTCCAATTCTTTTAAACCAATAATGTAATCCTAATTCATCTGTAAAACCCATTCCTCCATGAACTTCTGTGGCTGTCTTAGATATCTGTTTTCCTACCTCAGACACGTGAGCTTTTGTATGACAGGCCATTATTCTAGATTCTTCAGGAACATTATCCAGGCAATGAGCTGCATGCCATACCATAGAGTGACAAGGTTCAAGTTCAGCAGCCATTTCTGCACACATATGTTTAACTGCTTGGAAGGAGCCAATTAATCTACCAAATTGTTTTCTTTCTAAAGCATATGCTACTGATTTATCAACCATTACTTGTGCTGCGCCTACTGTATCAGCTGATAACATAAGTCTTCCCGTATCAACTATTTTTTCTATGATTGATTTATCTGATGAACCGGGTAGAAGTTCTGCTTGTGCTTCTTTAAAAATAATTTCTATAGAAGTTCTAGTCTTATCTACAGTAGTTAGTTCAACAATTTCAATATTTGAAGAACTGGCAGGCACTAAAAATAATTCCCCAGACTTATTAGAAACTATGAAGGCGTCTGCATTTTTACCATCTATTACAAATAAACATCTACCTGAAATTGAACCTTTTGAATATTCTATACCTGCATCTTCTCTAGCGCCTATGTATTCTGATACTCCTATGCCTATTAAAGATTCTCCGCCTGCTATTTTAGGTAACCATTCTTCTTTTTGTGCATCACTGCCTGCTAAGGATAATGCTAAAGGAGACATGACGTATGCTCCTGCATAAGGACTGGGTGCTGTACTATATCCTAAAGCCCCAGCAACCACTGCTGCAAAGAGCATATCTAATTCTAATCCTCCATATTTTTCTGGAACCATTAGACTACTTATACCTAAATCTACTAATCCTTTATGGATCTCATTGGCTTTTTCTGAATCTCCTTCTACAACAGATCTAATTATTTCTATAGAAGCATTATCATCTAAATATTTTTTGATGTTGTCTTCTAAACTTTTTTGTTCTTCTGATAATCCAAAATACATCTTAAGCTCCTTGAATCTTAGGTTCTTTTGGCATTCCTAATGCTCTTTCACTAATTATATTTTTTTGTATCTGATTTGTTCCACCACCAATTATTAAACCTAAATAATACATGTAGTGCATTTGCCAGATACCCCCATCTCTTAGGTGCGGACTTTGTTCGTAGAGAGTTCCCATTTCACCCATAACATCTATTGCAAGTCCCTCTAGTTCATGTCTTAGCTCTGTACCTTGAAGCTTAACAATAAACTTTGAAAGAGTAGCCTCTTGATTTGGGTTAATCTGGGAAGAAAGAATTCTTAAAGCATTTGATTGTTGTGCAAGCACTCTTCCTTGAATACTTAATAATCGATCTCTAAACGTCGGTTTATCTATTACTCGTTGACCATCTATTGTTTCTGATTTCATTAGTTCAATAAGAGAATTAAGTCTGTTTAAGGTAACATTTGGATCAGCTAAAGATCCTCTTTCATGACCTAAAGTTGCATTAGCAACTTTCCATCCTTCTCCTCTTTTTCCAACTATATTGGCAGCGGGAATTTTTACATCAGTTAAAAAAAGTTCATTAAAATCAGAATCTCCTGTCATTTGTTTTATAGGCCTTCTATCTATACCAGGAGTATCCATAGGGATTAGTAAATAACTTATTCCCTGATGTTTAGGAGCATCAGGTTCTGTTCTAACTAAACAAAAGCACATTTGCGCTAATTGAGCAGTACTGGTCCAGATTTTTTGTCCATTAATTACCCATTGATCATCAATTAACTCTCCCTTTGTTTGTAAGCTAGCTAGATCACTTCCTGAGTTAGGTTCAGAGTAACCCTGACACCATATAATCTCTCCTCTTAGTGTTGGTTTTATATATTCTTGTTTTTGTTCTTCAGTTCCTAGTTCCAATAAAGTTGGAACTAGCATCTGAATTCCCTGGCCACCCATTGGTTTAGGAATAGGAGATTTAGCAAATTCTTCGGCAATTATTCTAAGTTTAATAATGTCCATGTCTCCACCAAAACCTCCATATTCCTTTGGAATAGATCTTGCAAAATAACCATGGTCTATTAATTTCTGCTGCCAGTTAATTCTGCTCTCGCTTCTTATAGGTCCTGTTAGCTTTACATTTTTATTTTCCTTAATAAAACCTTGTACCTCTTCTCTGAAATCATCATATTCAGGGCCATAATTCAGATCCATATTTCTCTCCTAATTAGAAATTTAAGATTGATAAGCATAGTGTCACTTAACTCGATTAACAAGAAGAAATTAGAATATGTAGGGGATAAATATTTTTCTATTCTTTGGGTAGTCTTTAAACTTTGATTGATACCATTTATGAGTAGAGATTGCCCTAGGTAGTAAGTTAAATATGGTCCAAATAAAAAATACAAAACCTGCAAAATTAAATGTTAATAATGCCCAACCTAACCATTCTATTGTCTCTCCAAAGTAATTTGGAGAAGTTATCTTTTTAAATAAGAAACCAGTAGGGACTACATATTCTTCCTTTTTTGTTCTTAAGTTCATTAATATGTTGTCTGATTTAATATTGATATACATTCCCGTAAAGAAAATTAATAATCCTGAATAAAAAATAATATTTGTTTCTTCATAGTTACCAAAGAAAATAATCCAATAAGACTGTAAAGACGCATTAACTACATTAAAAAAGAAAGCAAGCAGTGCTATTGATATGTGCATCTTCTTATGTGAAATTTTTGCTCTAAAGGGCCAAATTAAACTTCTATGTAAATAGTGAAGGTTCCATAAAAGAAAGAGAAATAGTTGAATTAAATTTAAAGCTTGAAAATTTATAACAACAAAAACTATGGTTATAAGAGAAGCTGGAATTTCCATAAGTATCCAGCCAATCCTAGAAGGAATTAGAAATTTAGAATCTTGATTAGTAAATTTTCCGTATGGAGCTGGTATAAATAGAAGTAAAAAAAAAGCTAATAAGCCTATCAAAACCCAGTAATTGATTAAAATGCCTTCTATAAACATTTAATTAGGTTTTTT
>CETI01069469.1_pt1 | contig 12708 bp, 13 predicted proteins | sample 361441 | NCBI WGS metagenome assembly CETI01 (sample SAMEA2622478, study PRJEB7988) | marine metagenome | biome: marine biome (ENVO:00000447); feature: deep chlorophyll maximum layer (ENVO:xxxxxxxx); material: "saline water (ENVO:00002010), including plankton (ENVO:xxxxxxxx)" | depth 90 m | reverse complement strand
CCAAAAGTTTATGATGAAATAACAGAAAAACATAATAATGTAATTGTTATGGAAAATATCAAAGGATTAACATATAATGATATAAAAAATCTCAGTCAAGAATCAAAAGATGAGTTCGCAAAACTATTCTTTAAATTTGCTATGTTAGGTATAATAACAAAAGGTGTAATTCATGCTGATTTACATGCTGGTAATATATTTTTTTATGTAAATGAAGATAATAATGATTTACCAAAATATCAGTTAGGAATAATAGATTTTGGTATATGTTGTTTTCCAAATAAAACAAATTTAAATGGATATTATATATTTTTAAATGATATTCAATGTAAAAAACAATATTGTTTATTAGAAAATACTATGCCAATTATAATAGAAAATAAAGAAACATTAAAAAATATGGAACCTGAATTAAAAGAACAATTATTTAGAGAAATGATAAAATGTATAGAAGAATATGCTGGTGAAAATCTAGATACAAAATATTTTTATTTGCTTAGCAAACTATTAAAAAAATATAAATTATATTTTACATCGGAAATGAATAAATTATGTGTTTCGCTTAATATAACACAGAGTTTAGGTTTTGGTTTAAGTAAAAAATTATCAACTTTACAATTTGAAGTAATAGAAAGTTTAGATGCTATAAATAAAATATTAGAAATATAAATAAAATAAAATTGATATAAAAAAAAATACTACATTATTATTATAAATATGAATAATAACGTAGAAAATTCACCTAAAAACTTTATTCTTTTAGATACAAGTTATTTGATATTTTACAGGTATTTTGCATTAATTAAATGGTGGAAATTTGCGAAAAAAAATATTGAATTGCCAGAAAATCCATATGAATCAGCAGAATTCGTTGAAAAATTTGAAAAAGTGTTTCTAGAATGTATTTCTAATATTAAGAAAAAATTAAAAATACATAAAGAAACTTGTAAAGTAATAGCTGCTTGTGATTGTCCTCGTAAAGAAATATGGCGAAACAAGTTCTATTCAAAATATAAAGAAAATAGAGATAAAGATGATAGTTTTATGGGAGGAGAATTCTTTAAACTAGTATATCATAATGATTTTCTAGAAAAGGCAGGTGCAGATAAAGTCTTTAATCTATATTCATTAGAGGGGGATGATGTAATTGCTATTACAAAAAAAATTATTAGACAAAAACATAAGGACGTTAAAATTTATATAATCGCTAATGATAATGATTATTTACAATTAGTAGATGATAATACTAAAATCATTAACCTCCAATTTAAAAGTTTATCTGAAAATAATAAAGTTTCTTCTGATCCAGAAAAAAATTTATTTACAAAAATTGTGTTAGGAGATAAATCTGATTGTATTACTTCAATATTTCCATCGGGAACTTGTGGTCCAAAAACAGTAGAAAAATTTTACGATGATGATGAAGAATTTCAAAAAGCATTAAAAAGATATGGAGCAACAGAAAAATATCAAAGAAATAAGAAGATAATTAGTTTTAAAGAAATCCCTTTTGAATTACAGCAAACTTTTATTGAAAAATATGAGGATTCTATTTAATTATTATAATACTGAATCAAGTTTTTTAATGTTCTATTTTTTTTTATTTTAATATTATCATATTTTTTAATGCTCTTAGATCTTTTTAAACCACCAATCATAGCATTTTTTTTATTATAAATTTTAGTTACCTCTTTTCTGAATAATCGTTTATCTGGATATAAATGTTCTCCTAAGAAATTATATAATAATTTATCTAAATTATCGGCACCTTCATAACAATTTAATCTTGAAGATAATCTTCTCTTTATACTTACATTGCCTTTTTCATCTAATTCTAAAACATGAACATCTAAATAGAAATTATATGAATTACCTTCGTTAAAAAATGCTAATCTAACATCTTCTGAATGTTTATTTTCCATAAATTGATCGCGATATTCTTCTAGATTTTTTGTTATTCTTGATTGTAGTTTATTATATTCAAATGTAAATGGAGATTTTATATTATTTTGTATTTCTTTATTTTTATTTATTAAATTTTCTACATCATAATCTTTATATTCATTTATTAATTTAGTATGATCTTTTATATTTATATTAAGTAATTGTTTTAAATTTTCACTTCCATTTTGAAATTTGTTTGTAAAATCTCTTTTCATTCTATCTAATTCTTTATTTGATTCTTCATCATTAAAATTAAGCACTTTCGGATTTTTAATTTTTACATCAATAATTTTAAATTTCTTACCATGTCTATTTAATATATTTTCAATTCGTAAAAAAAAATGTTTTATATAATATTTATTTATTATTTTAAATATATTTTTATTATTATTCTTATCTTCATAAATATTACTATAATAAAAATGATCAAATAATTGTTTTGATACAAAAATTTTTTTTATATCATCCACAGTTTTTATGTCTTTAAAAATTTCAGGATAATTTTTTTTATATATATTATAATTTGTTAATATTTTTTTATAATTTAATTTTTTATCAAAATACATATTTTGATCTATTTTATTTAAATCTTCTTGTTTAAAAAAAATGCTCATATTATAAAGTTTATATCTATTAGATGAATATATAGGTTCACTGCTTGATGTAAAAATTTTTTCATCATCCAAAATATTTAAATGCAATTTTATAATAGAAAATATAGGCACTTCTTCAAACTCTATATCAAAAAAAACTTCTATAATATTAGGTCTGCTTGAAAAATTGTATTTTTGTTCTTGTTTTAATATTCTAGGAGTAATAGATTTTATTTTAATATGATTATTTGGCACTTTTTTAATAATACCATGTCTTTTTTTATAAAATGAATCATTTATAATAGTTCCTTTAACACAATATAAATCTATTAATAATTTGTGAATATTATGATATGTTATAATTTTTTGTTGTAATTCAGTGTTAGTTACTATTTCATCATAAAAACTTTTTTTATTCATATTTTTATATTCATCTTTTGTATAAAAATATTTTCCATATTCATATAATTTTTCTTTAAGTGTCTCTGGTTCATTCCATTTAGGTACTTCTTCTGTTGTTTTTTTTTGCTCTTTCTGTTTAAGTGCTTTATTATATTTAAAATTTTCATCCAAACTATTAAAAATACTTTTTATATTATTTTCATTCCCATTTTCTTTAATCAAAAATAGATTTTCTAATCTTTCTGATCTATTATCACCTTTACTAAGTTCTTGTAACTTAATTTTTTCTTCCGATAAAATTAAACTAGATAATATTTTTTGACCCTTTTCCTTATCATTATAAATTTTATTATATATATTATTTCTTATAATATCAAGCAATGTTTTTTTTTCTGGATCATTAACATTTGTTAGTTTTAAATCAATATATTTAGTATAATTAATTTTTACTCCCACGTTTCCTGATTTTGTTGGTAAAGTAATGGTGTAATTATTTTCCAGAATCTCGTTTATATTTTCTAACATTTGTATTAATGTTTTAATCTTAACTTCTAATGTTCCTTTCAAATTTCTAGCAGTCTCTTCATAGTTAGTATTATTATCATGATAACTTGGATCAAAATTTATATTATGCTCACTATTTTTTATTTCTTTATTCCCTTTTAATATAGATATCATATAATACATAAATTTAGTTTGGGCATTATCATCAGGAGTGTCATTTGCATCTTTATATTTCTCTTTTAATGACAATATATTAAAATCCATACCTTCTAAATTTTTATTTAATTCGTCTTCAAAATATTTGCGAAGCCCTTCATCTGTTATCAAAATGTCTCTTTTATCTTTAATTTTATTTAAATAACTTATTAATTTTGTTAATGTAATATCTTTTGGTTCTGGTATTTTAGAAGTTTGATCTATAATATTTTCTAGTGTATCTATTTCAATATAATTATTTGATAATGGTAACCTCATTTTTTTTAAATAGTTTTCTTTGGTTATTAAATCGTTTAACGTTTTTGTTACTTTATCAATTCGCGAATCGTTAATTAGTTGCTTAATTTTATCTATGTTAAAATTATACTCAATATTTTTATATTCTCTATCATCTATGTTCTGTCTAAATAGAGTTCTTCTTTTTTTAAAGAAATCTACATTTCTAATTTTATTATAAAAATCATAGCTATGATCATCATTATATAAATTATATATATACTCAGCTTTATCAATTTTATATACAAATTTTACTAGAATATCTCTATTATTTTTTTCTCTTGCTGATGACATATTAATTATTATAATATATAAATATAATAATTAACCTTAATATACATATAAATCTTATAATATATTTATTATTCATCTGAAATATTACTTAACATACTAATTTTATTGTTTAACTCATCTTGCTGTTTTGCTTTTTCTAAAATTTGTTGAGCTCTATCTATTTCATCTTGTGAAACTTTACCATCTTCATTAAAATCCATAGCATTTACTACTTTCTTGTATTTTTCTGGTAAAATATTATATTTACAATTTTCATTAAATACAAAATTACTCAATATTATAAATACTGCTGTTATAACTAGAGCAATAAAAATATCTCTTGAACCCATAAATGCTATGGTAAATATTAATACTTCTCTAGCTACATTTTTAAATATCATCTCCTGACCTTTAGTTAAATTAAGTTCAATAAATCTTGAACCTAAATTCATAAATATCATCATCAAACCTATGAAATATTTATTAGTGTTTATATTATTAAAAAAATCATTCATACTAAATTTACCTTTATTTTTTAACTTATTCAACTTTTTACTATTTGCCATTAATATTAATTTAGATAAAAATTTATTTCAAATTTTAGTAGTTTTACAAAATATTATTATCTCTCTTTTTTTATAAGTATGTATCAATTAAATCCAGCATCATTAGATTCCGATAATAATAAAAATGAATCAAAAGGAATTTATAAAAAATCATCTAATTTAAACAATAAAACTTACAAAAATAGAGGTAAGTCCGTCAACTTTTCTGACGATGAAAATAAAAACAAATTAACCAATATAAATAACTTATTATCTAAACTTCACTCATCAGAAGAAGGTGAAGAAAATGAAGATAATACTACCTTTAGAGATCAATATAATGAAGACAAAACTAATAATTCACCTAAAACAGCAATAGAAAATGAATTAAAAAAACTTGATACAAATGATCAACTAAATTATTTAAATGGAAATATTAATTCTAACTTTGCTAGTTTAAGTGAAAGTTACAAAAACAATATTAGCTATTTAAACAATATGAATGATAAACAAAAATTTAACGCTGTAAATAATTCTAATATTGAATATGATAATAACAAATTATTAACTAAACTTGATTATATTATACATTTATTAGAAGAACAACATAATGAAAAAACCAACCATATAACAGAAGAATTAATTTTATACTTATTTTTAGGAATCTTTATTATATTCGTTTTAGATTCATTTGCTAGAGCAAGCAAATATATTCGCTAAGTATTTTATTACAGTAAATAATATAGTTTATTAAAAATTATATTATTTATTTAGGAGTTTATACTTAATTTGACTTTTTAAAAACATATAAATATTCATTCTCATGATTTACTTGGTCCATATTTATATTTTTTAATACATAAAAGCCTTTGCGTTTTGCTAAATTTACTATATTATTTAATTCTGGCATATATAAATTGTTTTCATTTTTTCTAACCTTATGTGTTTTGTAATTTTCAAATTTTTCATTATATTTTACATATGGTACAACATCATCATCTAAATTATTATTTAATTCTTCAAATTTATCAGCGCTATCATCATTAAATAATTTTTTGAAAGTTGATATAAATTCAGTATTTTTATCAAATTTAACAATAAATTCCTCTATCTTTTTATTATATTTTTCAGGATTGAATAATATGTTTTTCTTATCATCTTGAACATATGGTTTAAATTTATCTCTGTCTGCTAAATTTATAATTAAATATCCACTTTCATTTAATAAATTATAACAATTTTCAAAAAATTCTTCCTTATTTTTTATTTCATATATGGTTTTGCCCAAACAAGAAATATGTGAAAACGCATTATAATCTAATTCTTCATTATTTAATATATCTCCTTCTACAAATTTACATTTAGGATATTTTTCCTTCGCTTTTGAAACCATTGAACCTGATTTATCTAACCCAGTTACATCTAATTCATTATCTTTTAATAATTTTACAGTATAACCTGTCCCAGATCCTACATCTAATAATTTAGTATTTTTTCTTTTTTCTTCTAATTTCATTATTTCACCTACTTCAAATTTATTTCTGTTTTTATTGAGATGTATAGCATCATAATATTTTGAATAATGATCATCATAAATATCATTATCAATTTTTTTGGAAAATTTAACACCTTTTTTACCACCTTTTTCATTTTCATATTGTTCAATTAAATCATTACTATTGTGATTATTATACATAATAACTACAAATACTAGTATTAAAAATATAATAAAAAGTTTATGTAATAAATTTAATCTATTAAATGAATTTATTGTTTTGTTGAAATTATTGATAATTTTATTTAACATTATTTAATATGTATTTATATTATATTTTTTATATTTTATTTCTATAAAAAATATTTTTATGGATACAAATGCTATAAATGATATTCGCACCGAATTTAAAAATATTACCTTTTCAAAATTTCAAAAATCAAAAGCTAAACAAGAATTAATCAATTCTATTTATCATGCCAAAATAGAAAATGCTAATTATTGGGCAGCCGAATTTATTTGTGCTGGTCATTTTTTAGATTTATGGGATATTATTATTTTATATGCTACTAAATATATTCATTCAGGAAATCCTAAATTAAGTATTTATTTAAAAATGAGATATGATGTTTTTGTTAATATTGTAAGAAATGGATATAGTAGTAATATATTGGTTTTACGTAACAATAGTAAAATTCGAAAATTATTTTCTGAAATTATCTGTATTTTATGTTATTCTAATAAAAAACATACATATCAACAAATTAAATTAAACAAAAATGAAGAATTTGATATTACAAATATTAGTAGTAAATTTAAAGCACCTAATGTTAATTTTATTCAACCTATTTATAAAGATGATGATCCAAAAGAATTATATATACCTGTAAATGAATTGATATATAGTTTAACCAATAAAAATATTATTGATAGTTGTTATTGGTATGAATGGATTATTGAATATGAAAATATAAGTAAAAAAAAAAAGAAAAAATGTATATGTCAAGCTAGAACATATGCACCTAAGGGTTGTCATAATGATATAATATGGATTATATGGGATATATTATTCTATTATTCCGATCCTCAAAATAATAATAAACTAGTAAAAAATAAAAAAACGATCAGTATTATTAACAAAATAATAAAATCTTTACATGAATTATTTACCATTAAATACAAATCAACATACAAATCTAAAAGAAAATATATTATATATTTCGCATTCTCATTACTCATTGAAAATATGAATTTTGATATTAATATTACAGAAAAAACTAATGAAACTAATGCTATTGTTGAAAAAATTGATGTTATTTATAAAGAAGTGAAAAAAAATGAAATTAGCCCCAATACAGATTATTTGTTTACAAATCTAAAAAAATCTAATCTTGAAAAAACTATTGAAAAAATTGAAATGATTAATAATATGTAAAAAAATTTATTATTAAATAATCTTTTTACATTAATCTGACTCAGATTTATATTTATAAATATGAAGAAAATGCTTACCAGAACCAACTTCTATTGGTTCAACTAACTCTATTTTTTTTGAATTTCTTAATATATGTATTAGTTTTTTTCTTTTAATTTTAATATCGTTTTTATATAACTTATATTTAATATTTCTTAAAGAATATACTATATTTTTATTTGTTTCAAGAAATTTTTCAACACCTTCTATTTCGCTAGGATTTATCATTATATTATATTAAATTGTTAATATTTTTTTAAATAATTTTTTTATATATTATCACGATAATAAAATAAAAGTTTGTATCCACGCATGAATGAATATTCCTCTTCATGATAATTAGGATTTTCAATAAATTTCCATATTTTATTACTATTTATATATTTTTTCCAATCAAATCTTGATAAACGAGAATAACTACTTCCATCAAATTTATATCCTTTTCCATTTATAGTTAATACAGCTACAAAATGAGAATTTTCTTTTGGATTATAATGTTCTTTATTTGTTATTATTATAGAATCAAGAACATATTTATAAGTTTTATCATCCTTTACTAATTCATAACTAGTTTCATATTTTGTTTTACTTTCATGATCCTCTATTACTATCATATCAATATTGTTATTTATATTATTAAATTTATATTCTAATATTTCTTTAACTTTTCTATATTTTCTATCAATATCTATATTCATTATTTTTAAAATATCATAATTTAAATATTTCATTATAGTTTTATAATATTCAAATGGGTTTCCTGCTATATTTACATTTGGAACTCTAAATTTAGTTCGCTTTATAATGTTATAAATTTTTGATATAAAAAAATTTGTATTTAAATCCTTTGATAAAGTTCTCACTTCATTATAAATTTTTTTATTTGTTATTTGATTATAAGATGCTTCAATGTACAAATTTAATATAAAAAGTAATTTTTTTAATTCTATGTTTTTTATTAATCTATTATCATAAGTTTTTCCAGTTATCATTAAAACTCTTAAAAATCTAAAAAATTTTCTACCTTTATCACTAAAAAAAAATATTACAAACATAGTATTAAACCAACAGTTAGCATATAATTGTTTAGGTGGTATAAATTGTTGTGGAATTAAATGTTTACTTGATTCAAGATTCTTTAAAAGATGCTTTACTACTATACTATTATCATAATTTAAACAACGCTTATTTTTTCTTGTTCCCACATTTATTTTTAATATATTATTGCAAAAATTTACTTCTGCTGGTTCAAGTGTTTTTAATTTATTAATTTCTAATTTTCTATTTATTGATGGAGAAAAAGATTTATTATTTAAAGTATTTTCTGATTTACTGTAATTTCTATATTTTTTTGTTTTCATTATTCTAATTATATTGTATTTATATTTTATAATAATTTAGACAATAATTATAAAATATTCTTTATTTATATATAATGCAATCTATTAAAAAATCATTAAATGATTTGGAAACTAAAATCAAATCTAAATCACTTTCACCATTATCAGTTAACAGCAATAAACCTTTTAGTACAAAAAGTTTACAAACTCTTGTTAATACACCCATTAATTCTATTATTAGTAAAAAAGAAACACCATTAGAAAGTATTAAATCTTCTATAAAAAAAACTACATCTTCCATCCCTGATTTTGATACAATTAAATCTTCCATTAAAAAATCCACGCAACCTAAACCACCGTCACCTATGGATACAATTAAATCCAGTATAAAAAAAACAACACAATCTATTCCATCTATTTCATCTATTACTCCTACAACTGAATCACCATCATTATTTGGATTTAATTTAAAAACATTCTTAATAATTTTTGTATTTACATTTTTACTTGCATTTTTAGGATTAAATATATTCACATATTTAGCTAAAGGAACTGATTTCCTTAAAGACATTTTTGGTCCTATCCTTTCTAGTATTGCTGATATTACTGGTAATACTGCTAAAACTGCTATCACCAACACATCCGAAGGTAGCAAACAAGTATTAGATAAAACATCTGATACAGGTAAAAATATTGTTGACTATACAGAAAAAGGCTCTGCAACTGGTATCACATTTTTACAAGATCAACTTAGAAAAAGCAAAACTATTGCTGAACCTGACTCCGAAAATGATAATAAATTAAGCGATGAAGATAATAAAAAAATAGATAATAACGATTCTGAACCTGAACCTGTTAGAACAGCAGCATTAGAACAAGGTTATTGCTATATTGGTAAAATTAATGATACCAGATATTGTTCTAAAATAAGTGGTAGAGCTCAATGTATGTCAGGTGAAATATTCCCAACAGAAGAAATATGTATAAATCCCAATCTTCGTATGTAAATATTTATAATTTTTTTTATTTATAAATATTTTTATGGTTTTCTTCTGCGAGTTTTATTTTTTTTGCTTTTTCTTCTTCTTGTTTTATTATTTACAAATACTAAATATGGCTTAAAAAATTTAAACATATCAGTGCTTGTTCTATCTCCACTATATTCGCGCAATAATGTTCCATTTTTAAATACCATAATTGTTGGTAATCCTTTTACCGAATTTGTTAATGAATCGTGATCTATATTATTTAATTGATCTGAATCTATTTCTAATAATAATCCATTACAATTACTTTTCTTTAATCTTTTTTTTAACATATTCCATTGCGGTTTCATATTATTACAATGAATACATAATTTACTGAATACACCTACTAAACATATCTTTTTTTCTAATAATTGCTGTATATTATTTTTATTAAATGTAGGATTTTTCAATTCAATTATTTTCATATATATTATATCAATATTTTATTAATCACCTCTATTTATAATCAATATTAATGTTTATCTATGAAATAAATAAAATATTTATATAATTTAATTACTTATGAAATTTAATTCTAATATTTTAGCAATAATTATTATTATCTTTGTATTTGGCTTATATTATTATGCTAACTTTTATAACCTCACTGAAAATATGGAAAATAAAAAACCAAAAAAATCAAGCAAAGGACATAGATGCCCCAATATGTTGATTGAAAAAGATGGCGAAATTTTACTTTACAATTCTAAAGTTGCCTCTGTTCCAGGTGTTAATCCTCTTAAATTTAAAAGTTTAGATGAATATGCTGAATTTGTTGATTGGCAAAAAAGTCAAGGCATTGAATGCGATATCTTATATTTACAATATACTACTGATACACAAAACAACGATTTAATACAAATTAAACCCTCAATATTCGAAAATAATGGTGGCTTACCATCAAAAAAACCTAATGCTGTTCCTGGAAAACCCGATACTGATTATTTTGAAGAAAATAAAATATTAGATGCTACACTTAACAGCACACCTGATCCTAATGTTAAATTCAATACTGGTATGTATGCTGGTTATGATGAACAAAATCAAGATGTTGGACTTAACACCCCATTAGATATGATATATCATGAAAATAATGCGGATAATAAGAGCCGTAATCCAATGGATAATAATTGGGGAGGTAAAGATTATACAAAAGATGCTATAAATAGAGGAGATTATGTTGGTAGAGAAATTTTTAAATATTAAGTTTCAAGAAAAAACCATTTAAAGATATTTCGCACTTTTTATACTAATATGCTTTCGTGGTTTAAGGGTAGAATAATCGCCTTCCAAGCGATTGATCCGGGTTCGAGTCCCGGCGAAAGCAATTTATACATATTATTAAAAAATAATATGTATACTTAAAAAATATAAAAATATTTTTTTATATAAATTATGTTGTTTTTTACAGTCATTGCACTATCAATAAATAGTTTCTTTAATCCTTTATCAAGATTAAGTGCATCTCCTAATAATATATTACCACCAATGCATATAAAATATCAACAAAGTTTTAGTATTCCGTTCGTAGGAACACAAGAAATTGAATATGAAAGAATAGAAAATTTAAAAGCCAAAATTGTTTTAGCTGGTAAAATAAACAACCAAGGCTTTATTTATTATGATAGAAAAAATGTTTATGATTATAGATTAGACCCACATTTATATACAATGTTAAAAAAATATAGATGTAAATTAACTAACCCAAAATACGATAAAAAATGTGATAAAATACTAATTGATTTGAAAGTTAATATTATACGATTTAAAAAACGACTTATTCTAACTAATACAAAAAAATATAAAAACAAATTCAAGCGATATTCTATATGAAACGAATTTTTCCACCAAATAATTGTTTCATTCTTAATTTATATAATGTATTTCTTTTATATACATAATTTATTTTTTCAGTTAATAATACATGAGCTAATACAGGCGATGTCCACCAAAGTTCACCATATTTCTTATCCATAGCTTTATCCTTATTTTTTGATAAAAATATACCACCTATTATACTTGTTAAACCTCCTAACAAAAATTTCATTCTCCATTTGTGTTTCATTAAATATATCTTATAATAATGAAGAGGTGTATGAAATAATAATAAATGTAATTTTGCTATTATTGGTTTATATAACCATAAACCATGAATTAAAGAAGAATATACATATTTATATTTAAATGGTATATCTAATGCCATGTGATAAATAGAACTTATTAATAATACAAATTTTCTTTGTCTATGTCCTAAATTATACACTAATATCGCTACATAAAAATTACAAAGTATTGCATCCACAGGAAAATCTAATATATCTGTTGAACCATGACCTATTATTGGAATTATTAATGGATATTTTATATTCATTCGTTAATTAGTTAATTATAATTATATAATTATGTTTAACTAATAATATTTATAAATTATCTATCATTGATTTTATTGAATCTGATAAATCTGTATATTTTCTACATTTTATACAATTTTCATCATCTTCATCCTCTATCATTTTATCTAAATCTATTGTTTTTCCACTCTTATTGTCATCTATCATTGTCATCATACATTTCGCACACTCTAAATTACATATTTTTTTTGTATTTACTAAAATCTG
>CETI01031491.1_pt1 | contig 12728 bp, 25 predicted proteins | sample 361441 | NCBI WGS metagenome assembly CETI01 (sample SAMEA2622478, study PRJEB7988) | marine metagenome | biome: marine biome (ENVO:00000447); feature: deep chlorophyll maximum layer (ENVO:xxxxxxxx); material: "saline water (ENVO:00002010), including plankton (ENVO:xxxxxxxx)" | depth 90 m | reverse complement strand
GGTGTCGCAATCTTTGGTAAAGGCATAATATCCTATGACAAGTTCAGTATTTTTATTTAGTTTGATAAACAAGATTATTAAAATCCAATTAAAACTTCATTACCACCATCAACGATTCTTCTAGCTTCTTCCAGAGTTCTTCCATAATCATCAACTACTGATTCAATTTGTTCTTGTTTGGCAACATCAATACTTTTTTCTTTCCCGGCAATATATCTTTCATAATTAAAAGTCACATTTGCTCTCAAAACATCAGAACTACCATACTGAACAGGTGTGGATGAAAAATTTATAGGAAATGCACCATAAAATGTATATTCTAATTCTTTTCCATGACTTGGTTCAAATTTTATAATTTTAATTTTATCACACTTATATCCATTATCACGATCTCTAGGATATCTCATTCTATAAAAATATCCGGCATCAGATTTTCTTACGTTTCCAATTTCTGATCCATTAGTAATATAATCCATCCAAAATTCAAAAAATTTAATTATTTTATAGTCTCGATCAACAAAGAATTCTAGATTCATTTCTGTAAAAATTCTAGAATGTACCATTTTTTCCTGGACACCCATATAATTACCATTAATACTTGCAGTGGCAAGAGAACTACCAGGAATAGAGGCACTACTACAACGAAGACCAGATTCTTCAAGAATAAATCTATTATTTACTTCTTTAGTTTCCAAAAAATTTGTCAGTCCACCAGTTAATCCACTAAAAAATACTTGATAGTGAGATGTCTGAGCAACATGTGCAATCGTTGAAACATAATCAGTTATTCTCTTCTTTGATACCGTCATCTAAATAAATTATGCTGACTTAGATTATTAAGTATTTAGATGTCATATAAAGGAAAATATAAACCTTCTTATCCTCAGAAATATAAAGGTGACCCAACGAACGTAATTTATCGTTCTTTATGGGAAAGAAAGTTTATGGTTTACTGTGATAAAAATGAAAATATCCTGGAATGGAGTAGTGAAGAAATTGCTCTTCCATATAAATCACCTCTTGATAATAGAATACATCGTTACTTCCCAGACTTTTATATAAAGGTCAAAGAAGGAAACAAAATACAAAAGTATTTGGTCGAGATTAAACCCAAAAGACAAGTTTCAGAACCAAAAGTTCCGAAACGAAAAACTAAAGGTTATATCTATGAAGTGAAAGAGTATGTAAAGAATCAAGCAAAGTGGAAATCTGCACAAGAGTTTTGTGAAGATCGTCAGTGGAAATTTAAAATTATGACAGAGGATGATTTGGGTATTCGTCAATGATTTATCCAACCGATGATAATAGTAATCGTGTTAGAGGTGTCATAAATGGTCTAATAGGTGGTGAAGATCCTGATGATTTAATGATTGAATTAATGAATGCCGTAAGTGATTCTTACGAAACTATTCCTGAGGTCGGAAAATATTATATTTTTATATACATACCTAAAACACCAAACATACAATATGATCAGAATCCTCTTGTCGCGGTGACAGATATTTTTCGTTGGGGATTTCGTGGGTTTAATTATCACTGGGGACAAGTTCGTCAATATACATGGGAAGAACTTCAAGGAAACTTGTATGAAATCTATCCAGATGAACTTGCAGATGTTCGTGAAATACCTTTTGGTAAAAAAACCAACAATTTCCAATAAATAACTAAAAACAATAATGCCAGATCTCACCATCACCTCTTACTTTCAGGAAAAAAAAGTTGATCCACTCAGATATCCAGTTTCTCAAATAGAAGAGGATACCGATTTTTTGCAAATAAAAGTTGTAAAGTATCAGGCGCCTGGATTTGAGGGAAGTCAATTTGAGCAACCAACATCTTCAAATACTGTAGCAGAAAACATAGAGACACCAATAGCAACTATTTTTCTTCCAATTCCTGAAAATATTCAGGATAGCAATGCAGTTAATTGGGGTGAAGATAGTCTGAATGGACTTGCCGCCAGAGGTATTGGTCTTTCAGCTGCAGCTATTGGTAGTAACGAGGGTTTTGTAGAAACTGCCGCAGGTTTTTTGACTGGGGCAGGAGCTTTCGCTGAAGATTTGACAGGAATAAGTGCAGGAATAAGAAATTCATTTATTGCGGCAAAGGCAGTTGGTCAATTTACCAATGTCAATGCACAGGGAGTTGTCACAAGACAAACCGGACAAATAGTGAACCCAAATATGGAATTATTATTCAATAATGTGACTTTAAGATCTTTTAACTTTCAATTTGATTTGGCACCGAGAGATAAAACTGAAAGTATAGTGATTAAAAATATTATACGAATTTTTAAGAGAAGTATGAATGCTAAAAAGAACGGAACTGGCAGTTCCAATATCGAAGATGAATCTAGAGGATTATTCATATCATCTCCAGATGTATTCCAACTTTCATATAAGACAGGAGGTAATGATCATAAGTTTTTGAATAAATTTAAACCTATGGCATTACTGAATATGGCAGTGAATTATACAGGTTCCGGAACTTATGCAACATATGATGATACAACACCAGTTCATATGCAACTTTCACTTCAGTTCCAAGAACTGAACCCTATATATGCCGAAGATTATAATACATTAACAGAAGAAGACGGAGTAGGATTCTAATGGGTTATTTTAGAGAACTTCCAGACGTAGAATATCAGTCACCATTTGCCACTAGGATATCAAGTTCTAGTTATGTCAAGGCAAAAAATATTTTTCGTAGAATGAAGATTCGAGATGATCTTCAAAACATCTTCACTCTTTTCAACAAATACGAAATTAGAGAGGGTGCAAGACCTGATACAATAGCAGAAGAAATCTATGGAAAATCAAATTTAGATTGGGTTGTCTTACTTTCTGCAAATATTATTAATGTTAGAGACCAGTGGCCATTATCAAGTAGAGACTTATATGAATACACCGTAAGTAAATATGGTCTAGAAAATATTAATAGAGTTCATCATTATGAAACTAAAGAAATTAAAAATTCTGATGGCAATATAGTATTGCCAAAAGGTTTAGTTGTTGATGAAGATTATTCTATTAGATTTAGAACTGGAGAAACATATATTGAAAGGTCAGGACCAGATATTATATCTACAATTTCTAATTATGTCTATGAAACAAGAGAAAATCAAAAGAAAGAAACCATTTATCTTTTGAAACCATCATATCTACAACAATTCTTGAATGATATGAGAAACGAAATGGTTTATACTGAGTCTTCTCAGTTTATTAATAAATCTTTAATTAAAACAGAAAATACTAGAGTCACATAAAAAAGGAGGGTATTAACCCTCCTTCTCTATTACTCGGCAAGTTTGGCAAAGTAACTCAGTGCATCGTCATCGTCTTCAGTATTTGAAGGTGTGATGTCCGGAGAGTTGAATGAATTACCACGACCTTCACTCAGATCATTTAAATCTTCACCACGACTCTCACGACGGAAGTTTTCTTCTTCTTCGACAGTTTCTCGATCTTGGAAACTAGAAGTGCCCTTGTTACCAAGAACATAGTCCATACGTTTCTTCAGAGCATCATAGTCTTTGAACTGGTCTGCGGCAACAAACTCTTGTAGAGAATACTGACCTTTCCAGATTGCTTCCATGGCATCATCATCATCAAGAAGTGGTTCTTGACGTGCAAACTCAGAAGAGTCATAGTTACGATAACCGGCAACATTTTTTGCCTTCAGTTTGAAGTTGGCACCTTGCCAGAAATCAAATGGATCAATTGCCTCTTCATCTTCAAACTCAGGTTGCATTGCTGCAGTCAGTTTGTCAAAGATTTTCTTACCATACTTATACAGGAACACTTTGCCTTCATTCTCAGGATTGGCAGGATCCTTGACCACATAGATGTTACTAATATAAGTCAGTTTACGTTTCTGCTTACGTGCAGTCTCCTTACCAAGATCTGTACCATTGTTCCACAACATGGTGTTATATTCGGACACGGGATCTTTCTGACCCAGAGTGGTCAAAGAGTTCTCGATATACCAACCACCAGGACCTTGGAAGGCATGGGAGTAAAGCTTCACAAACGGCAGATCTTCACCGTTAGGAGCAGGGAGGAAACGGATTACGGCATAACCATTGCCGCTTTTGTCAACGTCCAGTTTCCAGAGACGATCATCACCTGAGTTGGTGGTGTTCATCTTTTCGACTTCCTTGACCAGTTTGGCAGTCAGGGAGCCAAGTTTAGATTGCTTTTTAAGATCAGCAAAAGACATTAGGATTACCTCGGATTTTGTCGGATTAGTTTGGTTGACTTGGATATTATAGCAACGTTGCCCTCAGGCGTCAATATAGTCCCTGAGAGATTTTACGGTTTGTTCCATGGTGGAAAATAAGACATTCATATCGGTTCCTGGTGGAAAACCCATCAGAACCACAGATTTTTTTAAATTTTCTTTCATTTCAACAGCTTCAGGATCTTCAGAAAGTGATAATCTTGTATACATAACTTTTTGTTTTTCAAGAAGTTCAACCATCATCTCAATATGTTCTAATTTCTCTTTACGAGACATCATACCAAAAGATGTTGCATCAGAATATAGTTCTTCCTGAATATTATTAATTTTATTTAATTCTTCCTGAATAATTTCAGAATTAAAAAACTCACTCATCTACTATTTTCCTCAGAATTTTTTTGTAGTGGAACACATCAATATTTAGAAATGGCAAATACTTCTGTATTTTTAGACTGACGGTTTCCCACACAGGATCATCTAATTTTTTATCAAACTTTTCACGAAAAGAAAAAATTTTCTCACAAATAACGACATTCTCAATACTTACTTCTCCTGCCAAATATTTTTTTAGAATTACTGGATGTCCTTTGGAGCAATTGAAGACATTCTCTAATTCGTTTTCCGACAACAATGTGTTCATTTGTTCTTTGAACAAGTAAGTTAAACTCTGCTGTCGTTTCATCCACTCGGCGTAGTTTCTTTCTCCAGAATTGATAATTTCTCCAATCCATAAGTTTTGTGGGTTATCAGATGAAATAAAGTTAGATACAAGAAATTGAACAACTTCTTGATCCGAATATTTTCGGGAAGTTTTTTCAAACCAATATTTATCCTTTCTTTTATTAAAAGAAGTTACAGTAGCTCGTGTTTTAGCACCATAACGAAAGAAGTCATATTTAGGATTTGTAAAATGATTTTTAAGTGACAGATAATGTTGATAAGTTTCAAAAGGAGTCACGGTCATAAAGGAAGTTTTGCTCTTGATGTTTTTTTCATAAAGTTAAGTTGAGTCGCATCCCACTTCAGTTTTTCTTTCAGTGGTTTAGATACTAACTTAGTCACAGATTCTATTTCAAGTTCATTGATTTCGCAATAATGAACAATCGCATCAATATAATTGAGTTTTTCTTCGGCAACAATGTTTTCTATTTCTATAGCAAACTTTGCAGGTGTTAAAAACTTTTTCTCAATTTCTTTTTCTAATTCTTTATTAGGTTCCATAGAGTTCCAGTTTATCTGCAACAAACTTTCTAATGTATTGGGTAAGAAGTTTGATGTATTTTGATTTGTCTCGTTCTTCATAGACGATGCATTCTCCATTTTCGCAAGCCATAATAATTACAAGTTTTTTGACAGAAATTCCTGTCAGTTCGTACAGCATACAACCATATGCCATGCACTGTACAAAATAATGGTCGATCCACTCTCGTGGTTTTGGTTTCTTGGATGTTTTGAAATCAATTATTGCTAGTTCGCCTTCATATTCGGCAATACAATCAACCGTCCCGGCAATACCAAGTTGTTTACTATATAGGGAACTTTCCAGAGCATGAATATTATCAATTTTATTCAAGTCTGGTTTAGCAATCTTAAATAAGAACTCTGAAATAGGACGAACTTTAGGTAAATCTTCATTTTTTAAATGATGCTCCGTAAGAGTATGCATGTCAGTACCACGACCAGTTGCCGCTTTTGTGACACGATCTGCCTCTTCATTACCAACTTTTTTACGCCATTTTACAAAGATTTCTTTATTAAAGTGACTAGTTACAGAAGTAATGGAAACCAATCGCAGTAATTCTTCCTCATCGGGGACTTTATAATATCGTACCCCATCAATTGTCTCCCGTTCAAGATTTGGAAGTTCAATATCAACGTGTTTAAAATTCATGTCATTAAAAATTATTCTCTAATGTAGACAGCAACAAAATCATTCCAATGTGTACCAGCATCTGTACTTGCATGATGACAAAAGACTGGATATCCTGCCTTTGCTGCCCAACCTTGAAGTGAACGAGCAGAATCTAAATAAAATCTCCAAGCATCAATTGGATATGGATGATAATCTCCAGACGAAGGAGCATTAATATAGATATGTCCTCCCACTTTAACACATCTACACTGTTCTTTAAATAATTCCCAAGGGAATAATACATGTTCGTAAACACTTGAACTTATTGATGCGTCAAAATGTCCGTCAGGGAAAGGTAATATATGAGGATCCTTTAAAACTACATCTACTCCTGGTCCTGGTGAAATATCAGCACCAATCCATTCAGAATCTTTAGGTTGTTGATCTCTCAACGCTTCCTCATAAACTGTAGATTTACTCTGATAAGATTCATATTGTCTTATCTGTCTACAGGATCCAACTTCTAAAATTTTTCCTTTTATAGAATAATTATTAAGAAATTGTTTTCCCCACCACATTGCTGAATCGTGCATATTAAATCTCGTCAATTGAAATCATGCCAAACTACCGAAGTTCTTTCATAATAATCTTGATTTGGTTCCTCAATATAATAATAAAGTGCTAAAGAATATCTTTCAATTCCTTCTGGTGTCTTTAGTGGAATAGGATGCCCGTGAACTGACTTGTCAGACAAAGTAAAGATAACTGCTCTATTAAAGATAGGATATATCTTATGAGCAAGTTTCTTATTATCCAAATCCCACAACTCCAATGCACCTTCCCATTCTTTATCCCATTCAGGATTCAGATAGATAAGAAGATTAAGAACTCTAAAATATCTTGTTTTAGAATGAATATTGAAGTCAACATGTAATGATAACTTACCATCAGTTCTTATCTGATGAGCACCACCACCAGAAAAACCTGGATCACCCATCAATCCTTTAATACCGGTCAAATCCTCAAGATATGAGAGGAATATATTAGAATTAAAATATTTAAGAGAGTGGTAAACAGTAGGTGTTATGTACTTAAGTTGCTCTAAGCTATTAGTATCCCAAGGAGTAAAAAACTTACTCACTTGATGTGGTGACATATATGCATTATTGGATGATTCATTTGCCCAATAGTCTGTAGTTTTTAATTCATTGAAACATTGCATAGCAACAGTAGAATCAATAAAATTATCTAAAACTATGTGAGGGAAAGGATTTGAATTTGAATATTGAAAATTAAGTTTCTTACCCAATTCATAATCTCTGAATATTTCCATTAAAAACCTGATTCCATTTTTGCAATAATGTATTCCTTGACAAGTCCAGAACGAACAATATCATCGACACCAAACTCTATTATATCAAAAGATTGCATTTTTCTCAAGATGTTCATGAAGTCAACAATACCATTTCTATCATTTGATTTTGTCAGATCCGATTGACTGGCATCACCACAGAAACAAATTTTGGTATTTTCACCAACACGAGTGATAATAGAATCTAATTCATGAAAGTTGAGATTTTGGAACTCATCGACAATGACAATAGAATTATCAAGAGTTGTTCCACGAAGAAATGATGTGCTCCAAAATTTAATCGTATCCTGTGATTTAAGATTACCATAAAGCATCTCAAAATCAGCATCAGATGGCATTTGGAACATATATTTCACCATATTCTTATAAGGAATTTGGTAAATATCCGCCTTGTCTTCATGATCTCCAGGAAGAAAACCAATTTCCCTGGTTGCCACAAGAGAACGGACAAGATAGATTCTTTCATATGGAGTATTCTCAGAGAGAACATCCATCAATGCATTATACAGAGTAATAAAGGTTTTACCTGTTCCTGCACATCCATAGGCGACAATTTGTTTTCCATTCCTATAAGAATCAAAAAGTACTTTTTGATTCTCGGAGAGTGGTTCAATATCGACCAAATATTCCTGACTGAGAGGTTTTTTCCTTTTCATCTGCTTTGCAGTTAATCCAACCCCAATGGGTTGTTCTGCAGATGCTCTTTTTCTTCGTGCCATATCAAATTTTGTTTATGGATGAACCGGGCATTTTTTTAACCTTTGATAATACATCATTCCAACCAGGATTTTTCTTACGAAGTTTATCCTTCCATTCACCAACTTCACCAAAGGATGGTGCATTTTCAGGAGTATAGTATCTTTCCCATTCGGGATTGTTTTCTCTCCACTGATCCCAGTCATGAATGCTCATTACAACATCTTTCGTTTCACCAGTCTCTTTATGCTTTACAGGATATGTTGCCATTGTTATGAATTCAATATAAACGTATTTAGATCCACTCTAGTGCCTCAGAAACGGCAGGGAACTGCTCTGTGAACACTTCCTTACATGCGAGTGCGACATCCATGTGCTCCTTCTGAGTGCCGTTTGCGGACCTCAAATTTATGTAATGGATCCATGATCGACATGAACCGGTCATGTAAATTTTAGTGCCTACACAGAGTGGAAGCACATTTCTTGCACATTCCTTTGCCACTCCTCGTTCCAACATCTGCTGATACAGTGCCATGGAAGAATCAAACAGAGTCTGCATCTGCAGTTCTAGATTCTGAACGGTAAATGGATCAAGGTCATCAATACTATTTTGACGATTTTTAGTATCCTGTCTTCTTAATTCTGGAAGTTTGATTTTTTCACCTAAAAGTGAAGAATCTGCATATCGTTGTGAAAATTCTTGATATGTAAAACTACGATGGCGCAGTATTTGAGATGCAATCGCTCTTGTAGTTTCAATTTCTAGAGTCATGTAACTCTGTTCAAACACACTCCAGTGATTGTGCTTAATACAGTATTTTAGAAGACCAGAATATTTTTCATTATCCTGATTTGATGGATTGCTCACCCGAGCAACATATGCCATCATTTTCTCCGCATCGGGAGTAATACTAACAAGTTTTACTGTCATAAGTTTTTAGTCGGAGTAACCAGCATCGTCATAAAGTTCATCGTAATCTCCATAGTAGTGTGGAGGATCATCAAAATTTTCTCTCTTATCAAGATAAGCTTCTTCATCAGAAAATATTTCTGCCTTGAGAGAATCAACTAATAGTTCTAAATTTTTAACTATTAATTTGAGTCTTTCCTTTTCCATAAGAAATAGAATATAACCTTATCATTTTACACAAAAAAAGGAGGGTAGTCAACCCCCCACATTAAGCAAATTTTTACAAATTCTTTTACAAGTTCCTTGGTCGTCATCACACTCAATTAAACAGTCAAAATAATCATTTATCAAATCTAATTCTTCATTATACCTATTTGATAACTTTTCAAAATGATTCCATTCTGCTAATTGATTACGAGATAGTCTATTGTGCATTTAATCTCCCGTAAGTAAATTTTTTTTATCATAACAAAGTCATGAATTTCAATTCATAAGATTATTCCTTAATTCTATATTATATAGACTCGTTTGTGTTAATTCACTAACATTTGTTTCTTTTTCATATAAGTATAAAAAAAGAGAGGGTTCTTAACCCTCTCATATCAATCATTTGGTGTAAGTACGACCACGGTAGCAGAAAGTGCCGTGAGTTTCCTCATTTGCCTGATGCACTTCACAGGAGACACCACGATATTTGGTGACTCTGATTTGTGCATCGTGCAGGGCTGCCTGCTTATCGATTTGTCTTTTGATGATGTTTAGTGTGTTCATTTTGTTACTCCTAAAGTAATTGGATTTTTAGGTCCGTTCCTTTAGTCGTTTGCGTCCCATATACACTTAGAATTAGTTGAGTCCTTTACAGTTTCAACCAGTTCATTCTTTACCATTTCTGGTAAGTTTTCATGTTTTTCAATCCTCAACAATAAAGTATCGGATTCTTGACATGTAAGTGCTGTAGATAGAAGTACTTCTATTAACATGGGATGAACGATCCGTTCCGCGACTTACTTGCGTCCCACATAATGGGATGAACGATGGGTCTATTATAAACCCTCTCTATTATATAGTCAAGTAGTTTTGTATTATGTGCTACATTTTGTAATCTTCCGATTCTTTAATTAGTTCATCAATAATCGTATTCTCACCGTTCAATTTACGAATGGCATGAAAATTAGAATTTTGATATTTTTTTAATTTTTTGTATTTTTTAATTAATTGTTTCATATCTTCTTTCGACATTTCAATATCGACAGAATCTATATCAAATCCTTTGCTCATTTTTTAAAAAACCCTACAGACCAAAAATTTTCCGGAATTTTTTTTCCGATATCTAGGAATTCACTTCCGCTTTTTCTTTTCGGGTGACTTGTAACCCCACATCTTTGGATTGACTGAACCATATCCAAAGTCGATTGCCTTTACGGAATTTTTTCCGTATCTATCATAGTACATATCAAAAATGTTTACCATTTTCTTACCTCTGGTAAGATCTATATGTTCCACACCATTTTCAACATACCTTACAATTCTAGCATCAGTAGGAAAAGATTTATCCTTTACTTTTTCCATTGTTGTTTTTTCTAGAATAATTTCACAACCATATTTTAAAGGATTAACTGCTCCACTATCTGTATTTGATTGTTCCATTTCTTCATCTTTTTTACGAACGGGTGCATCACCCAATTGATTTGCCATTAAGAACGTCCTCCCCATTTAATGTCCGAATATGCTTCCGATATAATTTCCTTTGTAATTTTGTATTTGTCTTCTAAATTTCCATCCTTTACCAAACATAGGATTTCTGCTTCTAATGGATGAAGACCTTGAAGAATGTTAATAAACATCGTCTCACGACGAATGCTATTTAAACCTGGATTACCACCTTTTACGAATTGATAGAAGTTTTTAAATTCTCTACGAATAGTTGTTCTACCTTGAGAATCACCGGCTCCTAGTGAAAATGAACCATTCTCGTGCAACTTACGAATTGTTTCATCAATTTTTGTAGAAAGAGTTCCACTATAAGTGACTTGATCCTCAGGATCTGCATATGGAACTTCACCTTCAGGAAGAAGAGTTACAATAGATTCATCATAGTTCCAAATAAGAATTCCCTTAAGGCAAAGTTCTTCATATTTTTTGAGAACTTCAATCTTTTTTGCCTTAGATCTTTGTCTGGAAACTAAATCCAAAACCTCAAACATAAAAGGATTTTTTGGAAGATTTAAATTAGTAGAGGATTTTGCCGTCACAGTAACCGTCTTAGTTTTCTTCGTCGTTGCTTTCTTCGTTGTCGTCATAATAGTTTTCAAAATTAAATGCTATGACCTCATCAGGAATAAGATTTCCTTGGTTATCAAACATTTCGGGGTGAGGTCTTGGTACTTCCCGATAATTCATCATGTATTCTCTAGCAGTCCATCCACCAATAAGTCCTACAATTAAAAAAAGTACTGTTATAAATGAACCAAAAACTAAACTAACTGCTAACATTGTTTTTCCTCCTGGGAACTACCTTTTTCTTTTTAAGATTAAAAGAAAATTCAAAATGGATGGTAACTTCCCTATTTAAAAAGCAAACCATCTTATCAAAGATAATATGAAATTGATTTTGCTTCTTTTTACCTCCATTAAGAAAGAGTTCAACACCACGATTTACATTAATATTATTTTTATTTATTACAGGTTTATATGATTCGTTGTTCTCTGAGGAATTTGATAGTGTCAACGCAACCTCCCAATTGTTTATCATCACAAATAACTTGTGGAAATGTAGATCCTACACCAAATTTTTGATAGAACTCCTCTCGTGTAAAATCTCTATCTAAAACATAAACCACATGTCTTTGCTCTGTCAATTCTAACACACTCTTAACCTTTGTGCAATAAGGACAATTGGTTTTGGAATAAATGATATAAGTCATGACAACAAAAATTAAATACTTTATATTATATCTTAGTTAAATTTAAAAGTCAATTATTTAAAAAATTTTTAAGATGGTTTAATCGGCCAAGTGACGTTCTTAGGATCATCCTGAGTTGTAATATCTCTAAGAGCTTGCCTATATTCTTTCCAATTATCAGGAACACTTGTGCCATTCTCATTAGAGACTGTTACAATCCAGTCAGTCTCTTTCAAGAGTTTATTTCTTTTCTTCCTGACTTCATCCCAGAGAGAAGCATTTATTAATTCTAAAGGCATCTCATAGTTCTCGGCAATAATCTCACCATTTACTAATTTGTATATCTTATTGTATTCGATCTGAATATCTGATTCTACAACTATATCAGTTTCCTCTACAATGATTCCCGCAAGATTTTCTGCGGCTAATCTAATAGACCCGTCCTGGTTAAAAACAAAATTTGTTTTTGTAGTTTCTGTTGGTACTTTAAATGTATTTTCCATAATAGTTAAAAATTAAGACGCCGCCATAATGTGGACAAACCAGTATCCACCACCTACATAGGAACCCGCAGATTTACTAACTACAAGTTGTGTTGTGGATCCTTGATTTACAGACCAACCACCACCCAGACTGGTGGGAGTATCATTAATAATATTTGTAGTTTCTCCGGATGTGCCCGTTGCAGTAAATGCCATGTATGTACATCCGTAACTTAAGAGACCGTAGTGATTGAAACCAGCTATTACAAGA
>CETI01099143.1_pt1 | contig 12729 bp, 10 predicted proteins | sample 361441 | NCBI WGS metagenome assembly CETI01 (sample SAMEA2622478, study PRJEB7988) | marine metagenome | biome: marine biome (ENVO:00000447); feature: deep chlorophyll maximum layer (ENVO:xxxxxxxx); material: "saline water (ENVO:00002010), including plankton (ENVO:xxxxxxxx)" | depth 90 m | reverse complement strand
TGAATTACAAAAGATTTTTTTGATTTATCTAAAATTACTGGATTAAATTTTTTACATATCTTTTTAATTTTTTCTTGCTTTTTTGAGTTTGCAAGAACCTTAAACAAAGCGAGCTCTCTGAACAAAATATCTTTATCATTTCTTTTAAAATCTGCAACTTTATGAACTGGAACTAATTTTTTTAATTGAAGATTAATCTGTTCAATAACTTGGGGCGTTCCTTCAGTAACAATTGTAATTCTTGATATGTGCTTTTTTTTATCTACTTCAGCTACAGCTAGTGACTCGATATTATATCCTCTTCCAGAAAAAAGACCGGCTATTCTTGCTAAAACTCCTGCTTCATTATCAACCCACACAACAATTATATGTCGCTCTAACTTTCCAATTTTTCCAGGGACACTGTATGCTGATTTAGATTTAGGCATTAGACTAATATTTTTCCCTCTTCAGAAATTTCTTCTTCTTCTTCTGGTCCTAAAATCATTTGATTGTGTGGTTTTCCAGATGGTATCATTGGAAAACAGTTTTCAGATTTGTCAACTACACAATCAAATATTACAGGTTTTTGAACATCAATCATTTGAGTAATTTTTTCATCTAACTCATCTGGAGTTTTAGCTCTTATTCCAACACATCCATAAGACTCTGCTAATTTAACAAAATCTGGTAGAGCAGCAGTGTAGCTTTCCGAATAATTTTTTTCATGTAGCAATTCTTGCCATTGCCTAACCATGCCCATATATTCATTATTTAAAATAAATATCTTAATAGGCAACTTGTATTGAACAGCAGTGGACATTTCTTGCATTGTCATTAAAACTGAAGCTTCACCAGCAATATCTACAACCAACTTACCAGGGTTTGCTATCTGAACTCCTATAGCCGCAGGAAGGCCATATCCCATAGTTCCTAATCCTCCAGATGTCATCCATCGATTGGGTTTGTTAAACTTATAGTGTTGAGCTGCCCACATCTGGTGTTGGCCAACTTCTGTTGTAATGAATGTGTCTTTGTCTTTTGTTAATTCATACAGCCTTTGAACAGCATGTTGAGGTTTTATAATTTTATCACTATTAATAAAATTAAGGGATTTCTTTTCCCTCCATTTTTCAATTTGCTTCCACCAATTTGATGTTTTTTGTTTATTAGAGTCTAAAAAATTTTTATTTTTTTCTTTAAATCTTTTAATTAAACTTTTTAAAAGATGTGAAACATCGCTTACAATTGCTAAATCTACTTTAATATTTTTTCCAATGGAAGAAGGATCTATATCAACGTGTATCTTTTTTGACTTTGGAGAAAATTCATCGACTTTTCCGGTGATTCTATCATCAAATCTTGCTCCTATATTTATCATTAAGTCACAATCGTGCATTGCATTGTTAGCTTCATAAGTTCCATGCATTCCTAGCATTCCTAAAAATTGGGGATCGTCGCCAGGATAGGCGCCAAGTCCTTGTAGAGTAGAAGTAATTGGAAAACCTGTTAGAGAAACAAGTTCTCTTAAAAATTCACTAGCCTCTGGACCTGAGTTAATTACACCGCCTCCTGTATAAAAAATTGGTTTTGATGATTTCTTTATTAGCTCAATAAATTTATCTAAGTCAGAGTTAGAAATTTTATGAGCAACTTTACCATTAAGTTTTTTCTTTAATGTGCCTGGAGAAAATTTGTATTTACCTTTTTTAAATTGAATATCTTTTGGAATATCTACCAGTACAGGACCCGGTCTTCCAGTAGTTGCTACTTCGAAAGCTAAATGTAAAACTCTAGAAAGATCGTTTACATCTTTAACAAGCCAGTTATGTTTTGTACATGGTCGAGTGATACCCGTTGTATCACATTCTTGAAATGCATCAGTTCCAATTAAATGAGTAGGGACTTGTCCTGAAATACAAACTAGTGGGATTGAGTCCATGTAAGCATCGGTTAAAGCTGTTACAGCATTGGTTGCACCTGGACCGGAAGTTACAAGTAATACTCCGGGTTTACCACTTGATCTTGCATATCCTTCAGCCGCATGACCTGCACCCTGTTCATGTCGCGCAAGAATATGTTTGATAGATTTATGATTTTTCAATTCATCATAAATCGGAAGAACCGCGCCTCCAGGATAACCAAAAATGTATTCAACTTTTTGATCCTCTAAAGCTTTAAAAACTATTTCTGCACCACTAATTAATTTAGGCATAGATACAATCTAGCCTAGTAATGCCTCCCGTCAAGTTTTAGCTTACAACTTTTAAAGTTTTTTTTAAAAGAGTGGCAAAATCTTTGGAATAAAGCTTGTTCCAGTTCTTCATATGACCGCGAGCCCAGGTATTCTGTCTTTTAGCATATTGTCTGGTTTTGATGTTTATGAGTTCTTTGCATTCTTCTAGAGAGATTAGCCCTTTTAGGTATTTATTTATTTCTTGAACGCCTATTAGTTTATGTGCTGAGAGTGTTTTATTCAGTTTAATTAAATTAAATTTTTTAACTTCATCTATACATTTATTTTTAAACATGAAATTTGTCCTTTCATAAATCTTATTTAGCAAGTCATCTCTAGGAATATTTATAAAGACCTTTCTTATTTCAAAGTCAGTAAATTCTGATTTAGTTTCTTTAATCCAGTCAAATAAAGATTTCTTTGTTTTTAATGCAACTTCGTAAGCTCTCTGTGTTCTTTGAGAGTCTGTAGGTAATATTTTATTTTTGACTTTTGGATCTATTTCTAAAAGTTTCTTATAAAAATTTTTTTGCCCTATATTTTTAAATAGCCTTCGGACTCTATTTCTTGTTTTGTTGTCTATATTAGGTATTTTTGTAATTCCTTTGGTAATAGTATTAAAATACAAGCCAGTTCCTCCAACTATAATTGGAATTTTTCTATTTTTGTAACAATGTTTTATTTTGCTTTTTACTATCTTAATCCAATCACCGGCTGAAAAATGTTTTTTAACAGAAATAAAACCATATAAATGATGTTTTGTTTTTTTAGTTTCTTTTTTGTTTGGTCTAGAAGATAAAATTAAAAATTCTTTATATATCTGCATGCTGTCAGCATTTATTATTTCTCCGTTTAATTTTTTTGATAAATTAATAGCTAATTTAGATTTTCCTGATGCTGTTGGACCTGCAATTAAAATTAGTTTTTTATACAAAGTTAATTAATCTTAACTCCTAAATACCTTCTCTGATTTCTATTATTAATTATGGTTAATAATAAAGTTTTTTCACCTTTTTTAATTATATCTTCAACTACTTTGTTTAGATTTTCTGAATTAGTAATTGGTTTTTTTTGTACTTCTAAAATTATATCGTTAGTGTTTAAAGAGTTTTGTAATGGACTTCTGTTTAAAATTTCTACAATCAAAGCTCCTTTAGTATTTTTTCCTAGTTTCCTAGTTTTGATGTCGTTTTCATTCACGTCCCTTACAATAATTTTTAAACTATCAATTTTAATTTCTTTTTTTATATTTGGAGTTTCATTTTGCTTTGTTTTAAACTCTTCGGAAGATTCAAGCCTACCTAGGTTTAATTTTTTTGAAATTAATCTTTTATTTCTCCATATTTTAAGCTCTACTCTTTTACCCACCTCGGTTCCTGCTACTGCTTTAGGAAGTTCTCTCATTGAGTTAATTTTTTTTCCGTCAAACTCTAAAATTATATCTCCAGCTTTAAGACCAGCTTTATCAGCTGGACTATTTTCTCCAACACTTGCTACTAAAGCTCCAGAAGGTTTTTTTAACTTTTCAACATCAGCAATTTCTTTTGTAACTTCTTGAATTCGGACTCCTAGCCAACCTCTTCTTGTTTCTCCATAATTAACTAATTGATCAATTACTTTTGATGCAGCGTTAGCAGGTATTGCAAAACCAATTCCTATTGATCCAGATTGTCCGGGTGCAATTATAGCTGTATTAATTCCCACAACTTCTCCTTTTAAATTGAATAAAGGTCCTCCAGAGTTACCTTGATTAATTGAGGCGTCTGTTTGAATGAAGTCATCGTATCGTGTCATTCCAATATCTCTATTTCTTGCAGAAACTATTCCTGAAGTTACTGTTCCTCCTAATCCAAAAGGATTTCCAATTGCAACTACCCAATCCCCTACTCTTGCTTTATCAGAGTCACCGAACTTTACAGGTGAAAATTTATCATTAGTTTGCATTTTTAAAACAGCAATATCCATATAAGGATCTGCTCCAATCACTTTGGCTTTATACTCTTTAGAATTTACTTTTATTAAAATGTCGTCTGCACCAGCAATAACATGATTGTTAGTTATCACTGTTCCGTTATCTTTTATAATGAAACCCGATCCTAATGACGAAGCTTTTCTTTCAGTTGGTCTTTGAAAATCTTTAAACATTTCCTCAAAAGGAGAGCCCGGGGGGAACTGAAAAGGAAATTGATTTGATGTTGTTCTTACTGTTTGAGTTGTAGAAATATTAACCACAGATGGCATTAGTTTTTCTGCTAAATCTGCAAAAGACTCAGGAACTGCTTTAGCCTTTGCAATTGGACTTAAAGCAAAAATTAGTAAAATGAAAAATATTTTTCTAAAAGATTTCATTTTTGTAAATTATTTTTTGTTTTTGACAAAATAGTGGCAGCTAATTTTTTTTGTTTTGTTTCATAGCTTTTCCAAAAAACTTAAAGAATTCACTATCAGGAGATAAAATAAGTGAAGTTTCACCGCCAATTAAAGCTCTTTCATAAGCTTGCATTGCTCTATAAAAAGCAAAGAATTGTGGATCCCTTCCAAAAGCATTAGCAAAAATTTTGTTTCTTTCTCCATCGCCTTCTCCCTTCATGATTTCAGATTTTTTCTGGGCTTCAGCTTTTATAACTGTAACATCTTTATCTGCAGTAGATCTAATTTTTTGTGCTATCTCAGCTCCTTGCGCTCTAAATTCTTTTGCTTCTCTTTGTCTCTCAGTTTGCATCCTTGAATAAATGGCTTCACTATTTGCTGGAGGTAAATCAGCTCTTTTAATTCTTACATCGACTATTTTGATTCCAAAATTTTCTGCTTCTGTGTTTACATCATTTTGAATGATAGCCATTTGTTTTGCTCTATCCGTCGACAATAATGTTGCTAATTCTTGAGTTCCTAAAACACCTCTTATTCTAGAATTTATAATTGTTGAAAGCCTTGATCTTGCGACTCTTTCATTTCCTACAGAAATATAAAATTTTAAGGGGTCTATAATCTTAAATCTTGCAATTGCATCCACGATTAATCTCTTTTGATCTGCTGCGATTACTTCTTCCGGTGCACTATCAAGATTTAAAATTCTTTTATCCAAGAAAACTACGTTTTGAATAAAAGGAAGTTTATAATTTAAACCAGCTTTTGTGATAATCTTTTTAGGATCACCAAATTGAAGAACGATTGCTTGTTTGATTTCACTTACAATAAACAATGATTGAAACAAAACTAATCCAATTAAAAAAATTCCTGGAACTATAAATCTAGCTGTTTTCATTAGTTATTGCTCTCCTTTTTTTTTAATTCAGGTAAAGGTAAATATGGAACAACTCCTGAGCCGGACTCTTTATCAATTATAATCTTATCAATATCTGCTAAAACCTTCTCCATTGTTTCTAAATACATTCTCTCTTGAGTTACTTGTTTTGCGTTTTTATACTCATTATAAATCGCTAAAAATCTACTTGCTTCACCTTCAGCTTTTGCAACAACTTCTTTTTTATAAGCTTCTGCTTGTTGAAGAATTTGTTCAGCTTCACCTCGAGCTCTAGGGATAACATCATTAGCATACGCTTCCGCCTCATTTTTTGATCTCTCTCTATCAGCTCTTGCTGCTTGAACATCTCTAAAAGCGTCTATTACTTGAGCAGGTGGGTCGGCTTGTTGTGTTTGAACTTGCGTAATTTGAATTCCTGATCCGTATTCATCTAAAATTTGTTGAGTTATTTCTTGAACTTCAACTTCAATGCTTGATCTTCCTTCAGTTAAAATAGATTGAATATTATTTTTTGCGATAACTTCTCTCATTGCAGTTTCCGAGGTCGCTTTAACAGTTTCTACAGGACTTTGAATATTGAACAAAAATTTTCCTGCATCTTTTATAACCCAAAAAACTGAATAGTTTATGTCTACAATATTTTCGTCTCCTGTTAACATTAGGCTTTCTTCAGGAACGTTTCCGATACCAGAGGATCTACCGGTGTCGCTAGCTGGTCTAAAACCAACATCGACTCTGTTAACTTTAGTTACTTTTGGTGTTAGTGCTCTTTCGAATGGAGTTGGAAAATGATAATGCAACCCTGGTTGAGTTGTATTCACGAATTTACCAAATCTTAAAACCACACCCTGTTCATCGGGTAAAACTCTATAAAGTCCACTCGCAAAATATAAAGCTAAAAGAACTAATAATCCTAAAACTATAGGTCTTGATCCTCCAGATTTTCCGCCAGAAAACTTATTGATAGTCTTTTGAAAATTTTTAATTACATCGTCTAAATTAGGCGGTTCTCTTCTAGAACCAGATCCGTTACCGTTCTTAGATCCGCCTCCTGGAGCTGAACCCCAAGGTGACTGATTATTAAAGATTTTATCTTTGAAAGTCATGACACTTTATATAGTGACTTTTTAAGCAAAAACAAGTTAAGTAGGAGCGATATTATGACCGAAAAAAAAGCAGGATTAAGCGATGCAATGAAAGAAAAGCTTGCTCCTAGGAAATTTGTTAAGAATCCAATTAATGGAACAAAGCATACCCTCCTAATTTCCAGCGCAAAAGGAGGAGTAGGAAAATCAACTTTTGCAGTAAATATTGCTTTTGCTTTGCAAAATATCGGACTTAAAATCGGGATTTTGGATGCTGATGTTTACGGACCATCTCTTCCTAAATTAATTGGAATAAATGAAAAACCACAAAGTAAAGATGGAAAATTTTTAATTCCAATAGAAAAATTTAAGGCTCAATGTATGTCTATGGGTTTTTTAGTAGATGAGACCACTCCTATGATATGGCGCGGACCAATGGTGATAAGTGCTGTAAAAACTATGACTGAGAAAGTTTTATGGAAAGATTTAGATATCATTATAATTGATATGCCTCCAGGAACAGGAGATACACAACTTACTTTTGCTCAACAGATAAAAGTTGATGGAGCGATTATAGTTTCAACTCCACAAGATTTGGCTTTGCTTGATGTAAAAAGAGGAATTGAAATGTTTGATAAAACTGGGGTAAAAATTTTAGGACTCGTAGATAATATGAGTTTTTTTAAGGGCGATGATGAAAAAGTCTATAATATTTTTGGTAAAGGTGGAGTAGAAGAAACCGCAAAAAAATATAAAAAAAAATTTCTAGGAAAAATTCCAATACATAAAGATATAAGAGAAGCAACTGATAAAGGCGTTCCGTTAACGCAGTCAAATCCTAATCATGAAGTGTCACTAATTTTTAAAAAGATTGCTGAGATTATCAAACAAGATTTTCAGTAAAACCAAAAGAAGTCATAAGTTCATTCCATTCTCTTTTTGATAAGCCAGAACTCTCCAAGTTACATTTTTCGCCTTTAATCATTTTTTGTAATACTTTCTTACCTTTAGATGAAATAGAAACCGCTCCAACTCTATAATCTAAAAAAGCTGAATGAGTAATTGGCACCCACTTCTTGACGGTCTCAAGCATAGCTTCTGCGTAAACTCTTATCTCATATTGAGCGTGTTTATCTGCTCTTAAAAATAAAAAATTTAGTAAATTAAGTAGATCTGTTTTCCAATACCATTGGGTATAAGAATTTAAAGTTAAATTCATTCTGGCCAGCTCTCTGGCTAAACCAGATTTTTTTTCATCAATAATTGTTCCGTCAAATCTTTCATTGAGAATTTTCTCATAATTATCATAAGTTCTAGTCGCATCATCTTTTAAAATATTTAAAACTTCATCAGCTTGCTCACCAGTTATTAAATCACCTCGACCTTGTCTGTTTATTTTTGATTGAGCTGATAACTGCTCTTTGGCTGGAATATAAAATTCTTTATCTAAAATAGAATATCTAGCAGAATATTCATTAACGTTTGCAGTTCTGTGTCTAATCCATTGTCTCGCAATAAAAATTGGCAACTTAACGTGATATTTAATTTCACACATTTCAAAAGGTGTAGAGTGCCAATGTCTCATCAAGTATTTTATAAGTCCTTCATCTGTTGAAACTTTTTTTGTCCCTTTGCCATAAGAGACTCTAGCTGATTGAACTATTGAAGTATCGTCGCCCATATAGTCGACGACCCTGATGAATCCATGATCTAGAACTGGAATTGCTTCATAAAGAATTTTCTCTAACTCTGGTGAAGTAACTCTTTTAGTAACATTTTTTTGAGATTGTTGATCGGCTATCTCTTTTTTTTGTTCTGATGTTAATTTCATTAATTTCTTTTGGATTTATAATTGACTATATATAGTTGCTTATCTATAAATTGAAAATAACTATTAATTTTCAACTTATAATAGTGTTAATAAAATTAGAAAGTTAATCAAAATTTATGAGATATTCTGGCTGGGAACTTAACTTTTTTGACAACTCAAAAAACTTTAGAGATTACCAATTTTTTTTAATAAAAAAATACCTTAAAAATAACTTATTAGAAGTCGGTCCTGGAAACGGGATTATGGTGGATAAATATATATCAAAATACTTTTCAAACATTTCATTGTCAGAGATCGACAAAAACTTGAACAAAACACTAGTTAAAAAATTTAAAAATAAAAAAAATGTTAAAATATACAGAAAAAAGATCGGGGAATTTAAAAATAAATTTAATTCTATAATTTATTCTGATGTTATCGAGCATATTAAAGATGATGAAAAAGAAATTAAAATTGCGTTAAAAAAATTAAATAAAAATGGATATTTAATTATAATGGTCCCTGCTTTTCAATATCTCTACTCAGAATATGACAGGTCAATTGGTCATTTTAGAAGATACGAAAAAAAGTTCTTTATTAACTTTGCAAAAAAAAACAAAATTCGATGTGTAAAATCTATTTACTTTGACTCTATTGGATATTTTTTTTTAATATTGAGCAAATTGATAAATACAAAAAATAAAAAAAATGTTGGTCTGGGCGCTTTTGTTTGGAATTTATTAGTTCCTATTTCTAGGATTCTAGATATATTAACTGGCTACTCTTTTGGCAAAAGTGTTCTTTGTATTTATAGAAAATGAGAGTAATTGACAATTTATCTTATTATTCAAAAAAAAATTGTCACTATCTATTTTTATTTATTCTCTCTTTAAATTATTTAATTCCTTTAATTATTTTCGGCAAAGTAACTTTATTTTATCCTGATGCTTTAGAGTTAGAAATTGTTCTTAACAAATTTATTGGTGAGTTCGTAAAAGGAAATTTTGGTAGCATTGATATTTTAAGTGGTCACCTTAAGTGGGAATATTTAAGAAGATTGTTCAGTCCTATCTATTATTTATATGCATTAAATAATGAATTGGCTCATTGGTTGGTTGACATACTTTTAAAAGTTACCGCTTATATATCTTTCTTTTTATTATCAAAAAAAATAAGTAAAAATAATTTCCTTAACGGATTGTTGGCATGTATTTTTGCGTCTATCTCAGACCAATCACATTTAGGATTTGGTTTTGCCGTTTCGCCTTATCTCATTTATTTAATCTCATACAAAGATCAGATAAGAATAAAACATTTTTTAGTTTTGATATTTTTTGGTCTTAATGCAGATTTAATGACTACGATTTGGATGATGCCATTTATATTTTTATCGTCTTTTTATATTAATAAAAAAGTGATGGTTAGTAAAAAGTTACATGCCTTTAAAATCTTAATTATTTTTAATATTTTTTTAATTTTAGCGAGTTCCAATTTAATTTTTACAGCACTATATGGTGTGCCAATGCATAGAGAAGAATATATAAGAGATGCACTTCCTTTCTTGGAAAATTTTATAATGGCCTTTAAGGAATTATTTAAAATTCCTACTACATTTGATCACCAGGTACTTCATAATGTTCAATATGCAATCTTTTTAATTCCTGCCATAATTATTAGTCTATTTAAAAAGGACAAAAATTCCTTAAAATTTTTATATTTGATATTAACAATTATATTAATATTATTTTTATTTAGATCTGGGCTATTTGTAAATTTTCAAAATAATTCACAAGGGCTATTGAAAACTACTAATTTTCACTATGTCAATAAGACTTTGCCATTGATGTATATGATTTTTTTACTTTATCTTTGTATAAAAACAAAAATTTTTAAAATTTTATTATTTCCTTTGTTAGCCTCAGTTTTATTTTTTCAAATTGACTCGTCGATAGTTCCACTAACAAAAAAATACATATTTAAGAATAATTCCAATTATAAAAATCTTTATACATTTAAGGGTTATTATTCATATGATGAATATTCTGAAATAAAAAAAATAATTAAAGATAAAAGAACAATTTCTATTGGTCTTAATCCTATGATAGCGGCAATGAATGATATAAATGTTATTGATGGATATTATACAGTTTATCCACTCTCACATAAGCAAAGATTCCGAAAAATTATTGAAGATGAGATAGCTAATAATTTATTTCTCAAAAATAATTTTGATAATTGGGGAAATAGAATCATGATATATTTTAGCCCTGGAGAAAATCCAAATAAAAATAAAATTAAATTTAATGAAGCAAAAAAAATTGGTGTTGATTATGTTATTTCAAAATATAATTTAAAAAATGATCAACTGGTTTTAATTAAATCTATAGCTAAAGATCTTCATTTATTAAAAATTTTGTAGGCGTTTGTCTAATTCATTTTTTAATGTATAATCTAAATATTGGTTTACCAACTATGACGATAAACAAAATTCAAACGGCAAAAGTGTTCTTTGTATTTATAAAAAATGAGAGTAATTGAAAATTTATCTTATTATTCAAAAAAAAATTATCATTATTTTTTTTTATTTATTCTTAGTCTTAATTACTTAATTCCTTTACTAATTTTTGGAAGAATTACTCTGTTTTATCCAGACGCACTCGAAGTAGAAATTGTTTATAATAAATTTATCGGTGAATTTGTTAAAGGAAATTTAAACAGTATTGATATATTAAGCGGTCATTTGAAATGGGAATATTTAAGAAGGTTATTCAGCCCTATTTATTATTTATACGCGCTTAACAACGAGTTAGCTCACTGGCTAGTTGATATTTTATTAAAAATTACTGCTTATATTTCTTTTTTTATATTAGCAAAAAAAATAAGTAAAAATAATTTACTTAATGGATTGCTGGCGTGCATTTTTGCTTCCACAACAGACCAAACTCATCTAGGATTTGGTTTGGCAATCTCTCCGTATCTTATTTATTTAATTACATTTAAAGATCAAATTAAAATTAAACATATTTTAATTATTATTTTTTTTGGACTGAACGCAGATTTAATGACTACTATTTGGATAATTCCTTTTATATGTTTGGTCTCATATTTCATTAATAAAAAAATAATTATTAATAAAAAATTACACGCTACTAAAATCTTATTTGCTTTTAGTATTTTCTTAGTTGTTGCAAGTTCTAACTTAATAATTGCTGCTTTATATGGAGAGCAAATGCATAGAGAGGAATATATCAGGGAAAGTTTACCTTTCTTACAAAATACAATAATGGCTATTAATCAATTATTTAAAATTCCAGCAACTTTTGATCATCAGATAATTCATAAAGTTCAGTATGCTATATTTTTAATTCCTGGAGTAATAGCTAGTTTAATGTGGAGAGAAAAAAATTCTCTTAAATTTTTAAGTTTAATTCTATCAATTATAATAATATTATTTTTTTTACGATCTGAGCTATTTATAAATTTTCAAAACAACTCTCAAGGCTTAATTAAAACTACAAGTTTAGATTATATTGACGTAACTTTACCGTTAATTTATATGCTTTTCTTATTATATCTTTGCTCTAAAACTAAAATCTTCAAACTATTAGTTTTGCCTTTATTTGTTTCATTAATGTTTTTTCAAATAGATGCTTCTGTGGTTCCATTAGCAAAAAAATATTTTTTAAAAAATGAATTAGAATATAAAAATCTTTATACTTTTAAAGGCTACTATGAATATAAAGAATATTTAGAAATCAAAAAAATTGTGCAGGACAAAAGAACAATTTCCATAGGACTTAATCCTATGATTGCAGCTATGAATGATATTAAGATTATAGATGGTTATTATTCGGTTTATCCTCTGTCTCATAAAAAAAGATATCGAAAAATTATTGAAGACGAAATTGATAATAACTATTTTTTAAAAAATAATTTTGATAATTGGGGAAACAGAATTATGATTTATTTTAGTCCTAACGAAAATCCATACGACAATAAGATAAAATTTAATGAGGCAAAAAAAATTGGAGTAGATTATGTCATCTCAAAATATAATTTACAAAACAAAGATTTAGTCTTAATCAAAAAAATAACAAAAGATCTTCATTTATTGAAAATACTGTAAGTATTTGTCTAATTTATTTTTTAATGTATAATCAACCTGTTGGTTTACCAACTATGACGATAAACGAAATTCGTAATAACCATCACGGACGTGGGGGCAGTACCCACCATCTCCACCATAAATTTTGACGGGGATGAATCAGGATCGACGGGTGTCTAAAGGTTTTTCTTTCGTACGAGACGGTTCCGACGTAACGGGCCAATTTACAAATGCTAACGAAAGTTACGC
>CETI01238085.1_pt1 | contig 12756 bp, 23 predicted proteins | sample 361441 | NCBI WGS metagenome assembly CETI01 (sample SAMEA2622478, study PRJEB7988) | marine metagenome | biome: marine biome (ENVO:00000447); feature: deep chlorophyll maximum layer (ENVO:xxxxxxxx); material: "saline water (ENVO:00002010), including plankton (ENVO:xxxxxxxx)" | depth 90 m | reverse complement strand
ATTTGGTGTAGCGGTCACCATATCAGGCAGTGGTGACATCAGAGAAGAAACACCCAACAAAAGTGTCACAATCAATATGAGCAAAGCGGCACAGGCAGACGGAGCAACTCCTGACAATGCAACGATCAATCATATCACCGCACCAACTAATTTTGAAGAACGAGCCTACACTGACACGATAAACGCCGCGGACCTGACATTGCCATTGATATTGGGCAAGGCATCAATTGGTCAGGACGATGTTGTGAACACAATATACCAAGGCACATCAACAGCCAGTTTCAGACAAAATTCAGGATTGATGTTAGTTTGGTTGGTTGCGGGCGGATCAGGTATCACACACGCTTTAGGAAGAACTCGTATAACCATAAGGAACGCATAAACAAATAAATAAACTTATTAAACAAGGAGAGATATTTTATGTCAGCGGCATCAAATTATTTAGAAAATGAAGTTTTAGATCATGTATTAGGAGAAGGTGCAAGAGATTTCACTCCACCTACTCTTTATGTTGCCTTGTTCGCAGGCACGGCCTCTGATGTATCAGCGGCTCTTGAAGCAGGCACAATGGCGGATTCAGCAGGCAACTGGGGAAACTACGAAATCAACAATGCCAGTTATGTTAGACAGAGTATCAACTTTGCAACAGCATCTGGTGGTTCAGCATCCAACAATGTTGTGGTGACATTTCCACAGGCGACTGCCAACTATGCCAACAACGCAAGTGATGGCGGTTCAACCGTTAACTATGTTGCAATAGTTGATCAAGTCAATGATGGATCTTCAACTTCTAATGTTCTGTTCTACGGAGCATTAACAAATCCTAAAGAAATACTAAACGGCGACACATTATCAATCGCATCAGGATCACTGACCGTAAGTCTCGCATAAGGAGGTAGTCAATGGCTGTTAAAGAAGCCTTTGAAGGTCAAGACGATTACACTTGGGACGATTTTGGTGATGTAGATAGATCGTGGGACGATTGGTTCAACGAGAAATGGGATCCAGGTGGAGTCTTCCAAGCAAGGAGTAGCAAAACTATTTTTGGAATTTGGTCATCTCCTGCAACACCCAACGCAATATTTTCACAGGCTATATTTGGAACATTTAGTTCGCCAGCAACTCCATCTGCGGCATTCACACAAACAACATTTGGTACATGGAGTTCTACTGCATTTCCAAACATAGCAAGTACAGTGACTGGCAATGCCAACTTTACACCTGCCGTGATGGTAAGTGCATTTGGTGGTTTGTTTGCTCCAAGCATCAATGCCAACTTCGCTCCAGCGGTGATGGCCGCATTGAAGTTAGGTGAATTCAGTGTTGTAGGAAATGCCAATGCTGTTTTCAGACCAGATGCAAATCCAACGGCGGTTGCATCTCTGGAATCAAATGCCAACTATGCCATTGCGGCATTGAATAGTTTATTTTCTGCCTTTAACACGCAATTAACCACAGGAAGATATGTTTCTATCGCTGATCCATTCAATATGGCCAAACTTTTACAAGAAACAAGGCTGTATAAATTATTGAGAGAAACACGACTAATAGAACTAAATCAAGAAACTCGTGTAAATAGTATAAAACAAGAAACAAGGGTTGAATCAGTGATGCAGGAAAACAGAATTTACAAAATTAAAAGACCTGAATTCACTGACAACACACAAATACCAAGGACGAGAGGAAACTAATGGCAAACCTAACAGGATTCTTAAGAGACAACAAAGGTGCATACATTCACAAAGATCCAGATGCCAATTTGGTATATGGTGTTGACTTCACAGATTATCTAAACGCAGGAGACAATCTTACTTCTGCAACAATAACAATTCAAACAATCACAGGTGATTCATCACCATTGCAACATCCTACAGCGGCATCAACTGATGTCAGCATAGCAGGTAATTCACAAGTGAACATAAGACTTGAAGGTGGTACGGTTGGTAATGAATACACAATTGACACCAAAGTGGTCACAGCAAATGGTGACACTGACTCAAGAAGATTTAGAATTATAGTTCAAAGGAAACATCTATAATGGCTGACACACCCAAACATTACAAATTAGACAGGGATCTAATTTTTAAATTAGCGACCCTACATTGTACCTACAAAGAGATTGCTAGTGTTGTTGGAACATCTGAAACAACATTGGAAAAAAGATATTCAGGCATTATTGAAAAAGGCAGAGCAGAAGGTAAAAAAAGTCTTAGAAGAGCACAGATGGAAAAAGCATTGGCTGGTGATGTTAGAATGTTGATCTGGATGGGCAAACAATATCTGGATCAAAAAGATTCACCACAGGATGAAGAGAACACCGTTCCATTACCTTGGGACGAAGCCAAAGAATAATTTCACATTTCTGAATTGCTTTAAATACATTAAAGTATGAAATTATCAGAACCCCAAAAACAAGTAGCATACGACAATCATAGATTCCGTGTATTGGTCACAGGAAGAAGATTTGGCAAGACAACACTTGCGATCAGAGAACTATGTTATATGGCAAGATTACCTGGCAAGGTATGTTGGTATGTGGCACCATCCTATAGACAGGCCAAACAGATTGCCTGGATACAATTGAAAGAGAGGTTGGCAGATCTTCGTTGGATCAAAAAAATTAATGAAGCAGAACTTACAATATTTTTAAAGAACGGATCAAGGATATGTTTGAGAGGTGCTGACAATCCTGATTCATTGAGGGGTGTTGGTATTGATCTAATATGCTTTGATGAAACATCAGACATACCAGAGACTGCTTGGACTTCTGTATTGAGACCAACCCTATCAGACACAAAAGGCAAGGCCTGTTTCTTTTCAACACCCAAAGGTATGAACTGGTTCCACGACCTATATCAGAGGGGACAAAACAAAGCAGAACAGGAATGGCGTAGTTGGTTGTTCACCACAGAAGAAGGTGGTTGGGTAGATAAGGATGAGATAGAACAGGCCAAAAGAGACTTGGACATAAAATCATACAGGCAAGAGTATCAAGCGACTTTTGAAACTTTTTCTGGAATAATTTATTATGGTTTTGATATGCAACACAATGTCAAACAATTTGAGATGCCTGAAGATGTCAACATCATCCATATTGGTATGGACTTCAACTTGGATCCTATGGCGTCAGTGGTGTCCTACATAAAAGATGGCATCGTGCATATATTTGATGAGATACAGATATGGGGATCAAACACACAGGAAATGGTCAATGAGATACACAACAGATACAAGAACAAAAAGATTGTTGTCTATCCTGATCCTGCTTCAAGACAGAGAAAAACTTCAGCGGGTGGCAAGACGGATCTATCCATACTGCAGAATGCAGGCTTCGTGTGTAAAGTGCCTGGCAAACATATGGCAGTCAGAGACAGGATAAACTCCGTTAATTCTAAATTGTGTTCAGCGGCAGGCATTAGGGGCATCGTTATCCATCCCAAGTGCAAGAATTTGTTAAATACACTTGCAAAACAATGTTATAAAGAGGGAACATCTTTGCCTGACAAAACACAAGGACTTGATCATATGAATGATGCACTAGGATATCTAATTTCATTTTTATATCCAATAACAAGAGATTTTACAGCGACAGCAACGCAGAGATTCACAGTAGGAGTTAGATAATGCCATCAAAAGATTTTTTAGCAAATTCAAACAACGAGTTTTATCACGCACAAGGATTACCTGTACATCCAGAATATAGGAATTACATAGGCAGGTGGCAGTTCCTTATGAGATCATATCTAGGTGGTGCCCAATACAAATTGGGACAATACCTAACTCGTTATGTGTACGAGTCAGATGGTGATTATGAAAACAGGATAGCACAGACACCATTAGACAATCACGCCAAATCAATAATCCACATATACAATTCATTCCTATTCAGAAATGAACCAAAGAGAGATCTTGGTTCTATGGAAGGCACACCTGAAACAAATCAATTCTACGAAGACTGCGATATGGAAGGTAGAACTTGGGAATCATTTATGCGAGATGTCAACATTATGAGTTCAGTGTATGGACATTGTTGCGTACTCGTTGATAGACCAGAAACGGTTGTTGGTACTAGGGCAGAAGAATTACAACAAGGCATCAGGCCATATGTGACACTATACACACCAGAAAATATTATAGATTGGTATTGGAAAAGATTACCATCAGGACATTACGAATTACAATATGTTAAGTTCCTGGAAATGGATCAAAAAACATTTTCAACTTCAGACACTTACTATATCAGAACTTGGACCAAAGAAGAGATCACATTAGAAGAATATGATCCTAAACAGGCCAAACCAATGTCATTCATTGAAACTAAACCAAATCCGTTGGGCAAGATTCCTGCTGTGTGGGTTTATGCAAACAGATCACCAATCAGAGGAATAGGTGTCAGCGATATAAATGATGTGTCAGATGTTCAAAGTTCTATCAATCAAGAATTGTCTGAAATAGAACAATTGATAAGATTAACAAACCACCCAACACTTGTTAAAACACCAGACACTGATGCTCAAGCAGGTGCAGGTGCAATCATATCAATGCCTAATGAAACAGATCCAGGACTTAAACCTTATCTGTTGCAACCAAATGGTTCTAACCTAGATGCCATATTGAAATCAATTGACAGCAAAATACAAGCGATAGACAGAATGGCTCACCTAGGTGCCATCAGAGCAATTGAAACAAGACAGATGTCAGGCGTTGCTATGCAATCAGAATTTATTTTATTAGATGCAAAATTATGTGAGAAAGCCAAACATTTACAATTGGCGGAAGAACAAATTTGGAGAATGTTTGCTCTATGGCAAGGAACAGCATTTGATGGATCAATCAAATATCCAATGGCATTCCATATCAGAGACAAGAATTTAGATATGGATATATTAAAGAAAGCCGCAGAAACACAGAGAGATTCTGCAACAGCATCACCAGATGTAAAACAAGTAATTGATCAAAAGATCAAAGAAATACTTGCTAAAGACGAAGATGAGTTAGATGAAATGAATCAGACACAACCTTTGAACACCACGATGACACACCCACCAATGAACAATGTGGGTGATATGATAAAACATATGAGAGAAATGGTAGAACAAGGTTATACAGATGAACAGATCAAACAACTACATCCTGAAATAGAAAAATTCTTTAGCAATGACCCACAACAAGAAATATAAATCTTTAAAAGTTAAAATTTACGAAATAGAACAACTGATGAAAAAGTTGTCTAAAAAGATTTCTACGAACGAGGTGAAATGCCTTTTGTGGGATTGGGCAGGACGGTGGGCAAAAAAATTAAAAAGAAAGGAGAAATAACCTATGCACAAAAAAGGACACAAGTCTAAAAAAGGTGGTAGAAGAGGCGGCAAGTCTATGAGACGAGGCGGTGCTAAATCTACTATGAGAAAAAAAGGTGGAAGAAGAGGTTAATTGGACTGAATACTTCGCTTCCATCGTGAGCGTCTGTCCCTGGTCAAAAGCATTTTGGTTGAAACAAAAGATTGATGTGTGTGACTGGACAGGAGAAATTAAACCGCTTGGCTCTTTTGTAGCAAGGATGTATATCCACAAGAGAGCCAGTGGTAGGCTATTGAAGAAAATGATGTGGAGGATGAATGAGGGTAGACCCAATGAAGAATGGTTGTATTCACATCCACAGTACGGAGGACATTCAACACCAGTTGGAGTTCTCATACAACAGGACTTAGAAACACTAACTAAAGCAAGAAAAGGAAACAAAAATGAATCCAAATCTAGTACATAAACATCTCTTGGTGAGGGCAGAAGTAAATTCTCCACCTCTGTTCAAAGACAGACAAAAGTTAGACAATGAAGTTAGAAGTCTCATAGGAAAAATAGATATGAACATACTGTCAGGACCACACACGGAATGGTCAGACAAGAAGGGCAACGAAGGTTATAGTTCTGTTGCGATAATAGACACCAGTTCAATCACATTCCACAGTTGGACGACAGGACTGATACAATTGGATGTCTATTCCTGCAAGGATTTCAAAATAAAAACCATATGGGAATGGTTGGCACAATTTGATCTTGAAAAGGTTGATTACAAATATCTGGACAGAGATCAAGGATTCAAAACATTGGATCAAAATGAATTGAGTTGGTGGGATTCAAAATACTACAACACAAAAAATAAAATTACAGAAACATTTGATGAGAAGATTGAAAGGCTGAGAGCAAAAGATCCTTTCATCTACAAATAGGAGATACAATGGCAAAGAGAAGAAGAGTACCAAAAGACAAATCAACAGGCATTCCAAAAAAGTATCTATCTGGTGTAAAGGGCAGACAGCGGACTATGTTGGCAAACACAATGAGACAGATATCAGCATTGGCCAAAGCAGGCAAGAGGATACCGCAATCATTGATAGACAGGAGGGTTAGACTTGGCAAAAAGAAAAAGTAGAGCAAAACCTTTGAGTGCTACAACGAGAAGAACACTACAAGGCAAAGCGAACAAATCAAGATTCACATTCACGACTTTGAGAAAAGTGTATAGGAGAGGACAGGGTGCTTTCCTAACAGCAGGATCAAGACCAGGCATTGGTATGAACCAATGGGCAATGGGCAGAGTAAATTCATTTTTGAGAGGTTCAAGGAAACACGACCTTGACCTAAGGAGGAAGAAATAATGGCAAAGTACAAAGGAAGAACAGTGACACTGAACAAACCATTCAGGACACCAAACGCATCAAAGAAAAGTGCTGTCTATGTGAGAAACAGATCAACAGGCAAAGTGAATATAGTAAGGTTTGGACAGAAAGGTATGAGCATAAAGAAAAACATACCAGCAAGACAGAAATCATTTATCGCAAGGTTCACACCTATACTGCGAGCGGTCAAAGGACAGAAGAGCCTATCACCTGCATATTGGAGTTTAAGAGCGTGGAGGTAGATAACGATGGCAGGCATAAAGGCAAGAAAAGGCACGGTACAAATACAACCAAAGTATTTCGTAAAAGGCAGAGAAGTAAAGCCTTGCCAAGTCCATCAAAAGAAGATATCCTCAAATGGCTACAAAATGTTAAGATCAGCGAACTATCTTGACACAGGCGAAGTGGTAAGAAATCATCAAGGCAGAGCCACACCTTGGAACCTAATAAAATTTGACTGATCATTTATTCCGTTAAATATTCACAATGGCAAAACGGAGACTTTATAGACTACCTGTAGAATCTGCTAGACACGAACAATTCAAAAAGTTGTGTCTTGAATATTTTTCCAATCAGGAAAAACTTATGAAGAATCCATCTATGAGATTTGCCACCAGGGCAAGGAAGGCTTTGATAAACATCAAGTCTGTTGCCCACGCACTTGGACTTGAATTATTGTCTTTGTATGCACCATCTCAAAACGAAGGACGAGAGCAAATCAATCCGTTTGAGTATAAAGATGGCCGTACTGACGGTAAATACATTTACAAGGTTAACTCAAACCAAAACAAAAAAGGAGAACGAGACAATGACTCAAGAAGCATCATTGACGGACAATAAGGTTGAAACTACTGCGGAGCAACCAGAAGTCACAAAAAATCCATCGCAGGAACAGGCATCAACACCTAAGACCTATACTCAAGAACAGGTAGATGCTATTGCTGGTAAAGTTCGTGAGAGCGAGAAAGCAAGAGTGTTAAAAAAGTTTGACGGTATAGATGTTGAGAGATATCACGACTTAACTGCTAAAGAAGAAGAGGCCAGATTGGCTGAGCAGAAAAGGAAAGGTGAGTTTGAAAAGATTTTACAGCAACAGGCAGAAAAGTCTAATGCTACAATCAATCAACTTACTGGTGAACTGACAAAGATCAAAGTGGATGGCTCATTATTAAATGCGGCTTCTACTAAGAAAGCAATTAATCCTGAACAGGTCGTAAGACTTGTGAGAGAACAGGTTAAGATGTCAGACACTGGTGCTGTTGAAGTGATTGATCCAAAATCTGGACAAACTAGATACACTGACACAGGTGAGTCTATGACTGTAGATGGTTTAGTAGAAGAGTTTTTAAAAACAAATCCACATTTCGTCCAGGCAGGACCAGCAGGTGCAGGCAGTTCATCTAACACCAATACTGAATCTCCAAAAAATGTTGATGTCAAATCTTTGGATATGAAAAATCCAGAGCATAGAAAAATTTATGCTGAGTGGAGAAAAACACAAGGCATAGTTTAACATTAACAAATCGTTGATCGCAAGATCAACAAATAAACAAGGAGAAAACTAATGGCTAATGAAATTAAATCATTAACAACTACATTAGATGATCTTTTAGCCCCTATCGTGCAAGAAGCACTTTTCGTGGCATCAGAAAGATCAGTGATGAGAGGTCTTGTAAGAAACTTTGATGTTCCTGCAAATGCGGGCAAAGTATTACAAGTTCCAATCTACCCAACGGTTACAGCGGCGGCTTTAACTGAAGCAGACGACCTAGCAATGACGGCAGTATCAACTTCTAAAAAAGATATAACTTTATCTGAAGTAGGTTTTGCAACAAATGTATCTGACTTATCTTTGAACTTCTCAAGTTCAAATGTTATCGCAGACCTAGGAAGAATAATGGGTGACGCAATCGCAAGAAAAATGGACAGAGACTTAACTGCTCTATTTTCTGGATTCTCAACTTATGCCTTAGGTTCAGACACTGACACTCAAACAGAGATGACAGCGTCTCACCTATTCGCGGCGGCGGCTAAATTAAAAGCATCTGCTGTACCAGGTGCATATGTTGGTGTGTTCAATCCTAAATCAATCTACAACTTGAAGAAAACTATGACTTCAACTTTCGTTCCACAAGGAAACACAGGTGTTGTTAACCAAGCAATGACTGAAGGTTTCGTTGGTAGAATCGCAGGTATTGATATCTACGAAACTTCAAATGTAGTTGAAAGTTCTGCAACAAGTGCCACAAATGCTATCTTCTCAAGAGATGCATTAGGTTTAGCAATTGGAACAGATATGAAAATTGAAACACAAAGAGATGCAAGTGCTAGAGCGACTGAATTGGTTGCAACAGCGACTTACGGTGTAAGTGAATTACACGACTCTTATGGTGTTAAAATTGTTACTGATAATACGGTTTCTGCGTAATATCATATAACACGCTCATTGAAAGGCCCTGTAGAAATATGGGGCCTTTTTTTACGACCTAAATACAGATATGAAAGCAACGATAGTTTGGTTGAACGGTCCTTCAAGGCAAGACCTTTTGTCTGCATTTCCTTTGCAAGAAAATGAAATAGGTTGTAATTTTATCAGGAGAGATAGGCCAGTTGGTAATGTGGTCTGTTTTGATCAAGGCACCGTAAAAGAAAACAACAAAAACATTGAAACGGGTGTAAATTATTATACCAGAGATGCTTATCAAAAACCACCCTGGAATGTTGTGCATCAATGGCGTTCTGTGGATCCACAAAATTCAGGTATGATGGCCCTATTGTTGGCAACACAGATAAGCCGTGATCCAATTTATATCTTAGGTTTGGATTGGGGCATAACAACCAAATCAGTGTATGAATATCCCAGTGGTCCATCTGAAAGAAAGTACACAATTGGTTGCAAAAGGCAATTGAAGATACTTTCTGAAACACACAAAATAACTGTGGTTAATGATGGTGTGCCTGATGTGGACATTCCTGTGATTGGTAAGAAAGCATTTCTTGAAATGTTCAATAAATAAGTTTATACAAAGTAGGACTTTGTAATAATTATTACTATAAGGAAGGACCTTTACAATGGCGACATTTGCCGCAGATACAGATCTATTAGAATACGAACCTCAGATAAGAGACTACGGTATCCATAATTTTTCTGAACTCCACGAAAAAACATACGACGACATAATCAGACTACTAAACATAAAATGGTGGCCAACCCAGCAATACGGAATCAATGACATCACTGTCGTTGGTGGTGCTCCTAAATTGACCAACGGAAGATTGGATTCAAATCAATTCACGAGAGCGGCTGTATATCATGTATTGGCCTATTACATATATCCTCGTCTAAGTTCCTTTACAGAAGAACAAGATTCTTTTGAGAGAAAAATGAATTATTACAAAGAAAAATTCAATGAAGAATTTGATTTGATTTTGAGATCAGGCGTCCACTATGATCTAGATTCATCTGGAACTTTCAGTGACGCAGAGAAACAGACATTTTATCAAGGTAGGTTGATTAGGTAATGAGTGCAAGAGAAAATATAGCAAAAAACATAGAGAACCAATTAAAGAATATGAGCAACCCTGCTCCTGGCAAGGTTTCAAGAGTTTTCTTTGATGTGCAGAAACTTGCCATCACACAATTTCCTGCCATACTGGTAGTGACTTCAAACGAGACAAAGACAGACATAGCAACGGACATAAGAGAGAGTACGATAGCATATTCACTAAGATGTTATGTAAGAGGCACAGAAGTTGATACCCTAAGGAACAATCTCGTAGAAGAGATAGAAGAAACATTAGAAAAAAGCAGAGACAGAGACATCACCCTGTCAGGATCAAATATTCACAATGTCACAACACAGATAACAGGTGTAGAAGTAATTGAGAGAGAACTGCCACTTGGAGAAGTTGTTGTCACTTGTGAAGTCACCTACAGATACAAAAAAGGAGTTTTATAATGGCTATAATGATGTACAAAGGAAAAGATTCTAAAGTTGTTGACAACAGAGATGTTGCACAACATAGAACAGATGGTTGGGTCTATCACAAACCATCGCAACCAATAGTGAAACCTGCAAGAACAAGACGGCCTCGTGCCACTTTGAAGGCAGATCCTATTGTAAGACAAACAACGGATCTTCCAGACCCAGAAGATTTAAACATAAACATAATAGAGGAGTAAAGCAATGGCGAATAATTTGACTTCAAGTTATACTGGAGAATCTGGTGCAATCAAGTTCTCTGACAATAGTTCAGCAGTTCAATTAGTTGCGGCTGTGAGAAACTTCACGGTAGATCAAGAAACACAAGCGATTGAATCTACGGTGATGGGGACTACAGGTAGAACTTACCTGGGTGGACTTACACAATTTTCTGGCTCTGCTGACTTATACCTGATTGACGACGATATGGGACAAGATTCTTTGTTCGCGGCAATTGGAAATAATGCGGCGGCTATTGAATTGTATCCATCAGGCACTTCAACTGGTGTAAAACTATCTGGAAATGTTATCATAACAGGGCATTCAATCACATCTAATCACGATGGTATGGTTGAGGCTTCAATAACATTCCAAGGATCTGGTGCATTAACTAAAGCGGATGTGTAATACGGATGCTATCTGTTAATGTCAGATTTAATACGACTAAAGCAATCAATGGTTTAGAAAAATCTGTAAATCAATTGGTTGGCTCAATATCCCAGGATCTTTTTAAAACATTAAAAAGAAAGACTCCAAAGAAAACTGGTCGTGCAAGACGAGGATGGAACCTTAACAAACAGAGCCAAGGCTTTGAAGTTAAGAACACAGTTCCGTATATCCAAAGGCTTGACGAGGGATATTCAAAACAGGCCCCTAGAGGATTCTCACGACAATCCATCAGGGAGGTCATTAACCGTCACAAGAACAGGAGAATAAGATAATGACAATTAATACAAAAAACATAACAGACCATTACAAAACAGCAATTGGTGGTGAGTTATTAAAAACAAATGTTCCAGAATGGAAATTGGATGTGTACTATAGAAAGACATATTCATTCAAGACTGAGAGCAAGATTATATCAATGCAACAATCAGGAAACATTGTTGAAGCATTGGTAGAGTCTATCATAAGCAAAGCACTTGACCAAGATGGTAAGAGACTTTTCGCAGATGCTGACAGGATCACACTTCTTAACGAAGCAGATCCACAAGTAATTGTAAAAGTTGCGAGTGCAATCAACAACGCCGCTGAATTGAGTAAGGAAATTATCTCAAAGGAGTAAGAGGCAATGTTGAGTTGAGGTTCCTGCTCACCCTGGCTGATAAACTAAAAAAAAGTTTGTCAGAGATTATGGAATTGTCAACATTGGAACTGGAGTATTGGCACGAATACCTGGTTTGGGAAAACGAAGAAGCCAGGAAGACGATGAGGAGAAACAAAGGTGGCAAACACACCGCTAAACATTGATGTTAAGGTAAATGGTCAGAGACAGATTGACAACCTTAACAGATCATTAGGAAGAACAACCAAGTCTACGATTGACCTTGGAGGTGCCCTACGACTAGCAGGGGCGGCCTTCGCGGCGATAGGAATAGGTAAATTCGCAAAGAGCATTGTGGGAGTTGGCAGACAAGTTGAGAACTTGCAATTAAGATTCAAGTTCCTATTCAACTCTGCTGAAGAAGGTGCCAAGGCATTTGACACACTAACTGAATTTGCAGGAACGGTACCATTCTCACTAGAAGAGATTGCGGCCGCTTCAGGTAACTTGGCTGTTGTTTCAAAGGACGCAGAACAATTAAGAGAGAACTTGCAATTGACTGCCAATGTAGCGGCCATATCAGGTCTTGACTTTAGGACGGCAGGAGAACAGATCCAGAGAGCATTGTCAGGTGGTATATCAGCCGCTGACCTATTGAGAGAAAGAGGTATCAAATCATTGTTAGGTTTCAAAGATGGTGTCAAAGTCACCGTTGAAGAAACACAGGAAGCATTCAACAAAACATTTGGACCAGATGGTACCTTTGGTAATGCGGCGGTGGCGATGGCGAACACATTTGATGGTTTGGCATCAATGGTTGGGGACAAGT
>CETI01245143.1_pt1 | contig 12789 bp, 12 predicted proteins | sample 361441 | NCBI WGS metagenome assembly CETI01 (sample SAMEA2622478, study PRJEB7988) | marine metagenome | biome: marine biome (ENVO:00000447); feature: deep chlorophyll maximum layer (ENVO:xxxxxxxx); material: "saline water (ENVO:00002010), including plankton (ENVO:xxxxxxxx)" | depth 90 m | reverse complement strand
CAATCAACAATCTCATACGAGCTTACCTCTTTCTAGAACTATTGGATGTTTAGAATGTAATCTACTTTCAGCTTCATTTTGAGTTATCATAAATACTTTAATTTTTTCAGCTATATCAGATATTTTATTGTTTATCATCTTTTTATAGACACGATCTAGATTACTTGTAGGTTCATCTAGGAAAATTATTTGTGGTTTGATAATTATTGCTCTTATGAATGATACTAATTGTTGCTCACCTAGTGATAGATTATGCGCAAGCACACTAGACAAATGATTTAATTTGAAATATGTTAAATAATCATCAATAAGTTTGTCGGAGCTAATTTTATTTTTGTTATACAGTACGTAACGAATATTGTCTCTTACAGAACGTTTTAGAAATATTGGTTTTTGAAATACAAAACTAGAATTAGATAATATATTGATTTTAGATTCAATAGTTCCTGACGTTGGTTTAATAATTCCTGATATAATTTTTAACAACGTACTTTTTCCTGCTCCATTATGACCGGTAATAATTGTGGTACCATAACTATCTATATCAATATTTATATCATCTAAAATAGTTTTCAAATTTTTTTTATAAACTATATTTTTTAGAGAAATCACTTTATTAATTTACTTTCACCAAAGTTTTTTACGTAATATAAAAGTATGTTTATTAAAAGAGAAATTAACAAAAGCGTAATACCTAGTTTCAATGCTATTGAAAGATTTCCTCTTGATGTTTCTAGAACAATACCTGTTGTCATAGTTCGTGTTAAATATGCAATATTTCCTCCAACAATTATAATTGCACCAACCTCTGATAATGCTCTACCAAAACCGACTAGGAAGTGTGTTATCAATATGTATCGAGTTTCCCATATCAATGTTTTCATTTTCCTAAAATAGCTTAAATTTAATGAAATCATAAATTCGTTATAATCGTCTCGAACTCTATCAATTGTCTCTCTTGATAGAGTTATAAGAATAGGTGTAATTAAAATTGTCTGAGCGATTATCATTATGTATAAAGAATATAACAAATCAAAAGAGCTAAATATTCCCTGATTTGAGAATAATATATACAATATTAAACCAATGACGACTGGCGGGAGCGCCATTAAAGTATTAATGATTATTATGGTAAGATCACGACCTAAAAACTTCTTTGTTGATAAAAGAAAGCCCACAGGGATTGATACTAAAAATGCAATCAAAACTGCGCTGAATGATACCCTCAAAGAGGTTATAACTATATTTAGAAAAGCAATATCATATATAAATAGGTCAGCCAATGATGGAAATAAATTATTCATTTATTAGAACTCGTCGTGGCTTATTACACTCATAATTCTCATTTATCTTTGATGCAAAAAGACTTCTAATCATTGGATGTGCGATATGATATTGATGTTTATTATATTTTTTCAAAATATATGTCTTAATGTAAGAATTTGACTTAGCTTGATGTAATAATTTCTCAAGTGTTAAAGCTCTAATTAATGGATCGAAAATATAATCTATAAAAAAATTTTGATCACATTCTATTTTAATATTCTGTGATATATTACAGATATTCATGATTTCACCTTTATCTATTTCTTTTTTCATAATAAAAGATGTACATGATATAACTCCTTCGTTAAGATAGCTATAATAAAAACAGGTACTCCCACGATAATTATTTATGTCACCTGGATGAATATGAATAAAATCAATGTTTTGAGATAACACTCTGTCTTCTAAAATCCCACCGCCAGTAAATATATATTGAGAACATTTGTTTGAGTTTAATATCTCACTTAATTCTTCACTATTAATATCTGTACTACTTATATACTTTACTGATTTAGAAATTGGTTTTAAAATAGTATCAATCTCGTCATTTAAATTAAAAAAGCTATGGTATTCATATTTCCTACTTTCATCTATAAAATCATTACTTAAGAATGGCCAAGAACCCATCACAATAACTTCATTTAAAATAATATTATTTTTACGCAGGATATCAAGAAAAGCTAATGACCTTGTTGATGGGAATAGGATAATACCTAGTTTGTTTAAATCTAAATTCATATGAATATTTTTATAATCATAAATTATTTATTCATTAATTTATCAAGAATTATTTTTTCTTTATTTATAACAAGAAGTACATATGATATTTTCACAGAGCTATCTATCGGATTTATATTTTGCAGAAGATCGTTTATCTTAAAAGCGGTATTTAAATAGTTAAAATCAAGGTACTCTAGATATAATTCCATTAAATTAAATGATAATAATGAGAGACAAAATACATTGTTTAATTCAGAATCTTCAATAAACCTCATCTCTAAAAAATCATACTCACTATACAAGAGGTTTTTAATTTCGAAATATTTTCTGATTTTTATTACAAAATCTAAATCAGATAGTAATATGGTTGGTGAACCTTTTGATTGATCATCTTGTTGATATACTTTTTTTGAAGCTATCATTTCTAATTTTTGTTCAAGATTCGATTTAATTCTTTTAGAATTATTTTGATTATCGATTAGCTCAGTAAGCTGATCCTTACTTTCATTTTTTACATATTTTTTACATTCCCTAATATATTTAACCCTTCTACTCCTAAAATAGTTAGTATATTCAATAAAACTTATAGATGGATATGAGTACTTATTCATTTTCTCTATAAAATATTGATTGTTTTGTGGAATAAAGTTCTTTTGCGATCTTAAGATCATGGGGTGTATCCACTTCTAGCCAATTATTTGATATGTAACTTGGATTGATTGAGATATTCATGTTGATCATCTCTTGCAATATATCTGTCATGTATCCTTGCAGAAAACTCTTATTAGATGAAGACCATCTTTTACCATCTTTTTTTCTAATGTCGTATACTTTTTTAAGCTCAGATGTCCCCTTCTTAGTAAATTTATTTAGGCCAACATACCTATATTCAATATTATTTGAATTGACTATAGATTGACCTATTTCGGTTATTTTATTGTTTTTGACTTTCAAATTTTCAATATCAATAGTGGTCTTTCCATATCTTAATACCCAATATTCTTTCCATTTATTATCAACTGTAATAGCAATATCATTTGTGTTTTCTAATAGTTTAGATAAGCATTGTTTTGTAAAAATTATATCCGAATAAGACAAGATAATATCATTGTCGAAAAATTCTCTTGCGCACATAAGTGACTCTATCATGTTGGTATTCATGTAATTGTCGTTATCGTAATATCTTATATTAGGGAAATTTATTTCTTCTTTCTTATAACCTCTCACTATCGCGATATCATTTATGCCTAACGAAGTATACAAATTAATTTGATGTTCAATAATTGATTTATCGAAAAAATCTACCATCCCTTTTGGTTTATTGTTTGTTAAATCTCCCAGCCTGGTTCCTTGTCCAGCGGCAAGTATTAATGCTTTCATAGTTCTTTGTTGTTAATAAATCTTTTAAATATATAATTATCAAACTTTTTTGAGTAATTCTTTCTCTCTGGATGCCATTGTATACCAAATACTGGTTTAGATTTGTGTTTATATATTTCAACATATTTACCATCCTTTGTTGTTCCTAATACCTCTAATGGTTTGGCTATATCACTAATTCTAATTCCATGATTATGATATGAATTAACTATAATAGTTTTATTATCAACTATATTCGGATATTTTTTATTTAAGTTAACTTTGTGTTTTCTTATATTATTATTATTTATATTTTTTGATACTTTACCACCTAAAACGATATTCATAATTTGAAAACCACGACATATACAAAATATAGGTATTTTTCTTTGAAGAGCAAATTTAGCTAGTTTTTTTTCATTATCGTCTCTTTTAAATAAATTATTATTATTTTTTTGTATTGACAGTTCTTTTATATCGTCTCCACCTGTAAGTAGTATTAAACTACAATTATTTTCATTATAGAATTTAGTTACATTCTTTGTATTATTCGGCAGTAAAATAGGTTGTAATTTATATTTTTCTATAAATTTTATATAATTAGTCTCTAAGTAATCAAAATAATCTCCATATTCATTCCGTCCTATTCTTTGTGTTATTAATATCTTATTAGTCATGTTTTGGTTAATCGTTTATTTTTGCAATCTAGAGTAATTTTTTTTGAAATCTTTATCTGATTAAAAATTAATTGTCCACATCCTATCGAGGCAGGAATATTAAATTCTGCACACCTGATAGCCATATGTGATGCTAGACCACCATACTGTGTAACTAATCCTTTGATTTTATGAGAAAAAATCCAATCATATCCAGGGTCAGCATTTTTAATAATTACTATCTTATTATCAATATTTTTATTAATTAAATTTGTTCCATCAACAACAACCCCTTCAACAACTTTATTTGTAATGAAATTCGGTTGAATAGTATAATTAGTGATAACAGATAAATTATTCTTATTGAATAATAAAGAAGGTAGTGCAATTTGATTCATTAAATCAATGTGGTTTACTCGATCATTAGCTATAGACTTACAAATCTCTTCTGTAAGTTTAGCCATATTATTTCTTTGACACATAAGTGTGATAACATCGTAATCTAGATATGATAATTCTTCTTTTGATAAATTCAATTGATCACCTATTAATAATGTTTGCTCCAAGATTTCACTAATAACTTTAGTATATTCAAACTTATAATATTCCCTATTTTTTATCGACGATGATAAAAATATTTTAAACTGGTCATAATTAATCTTAAATTTGTGCTCTTTGAGAAAATGGTTAAAAGATTTTTTAAATTTATATGATACATTTATACTGGTATTTTTAGCACAACTTGTTCCAGCGGTTATCATTTCTTTCATGCTATCATATCGATTATTGAGTATGTTGTATGTATCGGGCCTTAAATGGCCATATTTCCTAAAAAATGAGTCTCTTGTCTTCGAATTTTTAATTTTTAATAAATCTTCCTGCATTTTGCTAGAAATAGTTTTAATACCTGACAATAAAATATTACAATCCTCTTCATATTCTGAAAATTGGTCACTGAAACTCTTCAAGAAACTTTTACCAATAAATGCGAGTCTTGCTGCTCTACAAAATTGCGGTGTACCGTATTTCTTTAGTAAAAATATATTATGTTTTACTGAATGAGCTATAGACTGCAAAGAATCTTTTTTACTTTTTTTATAACATGATATTAAGTGCTTAATAGATTTAGTATCTTCTATAAATATTTTATTATGGTTATAGAAAATATCGTTTGTAAGCTTAAATAACGATAATCTAATTTTATTAATTTCATTTTTTGTAAAATCGTGCTCTATTAACTCATTTAATTTCGATTCTGTTGAGAAATTATAATGATCTAAAGTTATTTCGAATTCTAGCTTATCGTGATATTGTGGATATTTTTTTATCTTTGTGTTAAAAAAATGTTTTATCTTATTTTTTAGCTTTGCTTCAATATTAGCAGGAATAAGCGTATCAAAGGTTTTATCAAGGTTAATATATGGTTTATTACCAATCATATGGATAAGATTTCCTTTTACATGTCCATAACCTAAACTCTTTAATGAGTTATTCCACACATCTTCCATAAGAACTTTTTTGAACAATGATACTGTCAAAGGTAATGGACGATCACCAATTAATTCAGCAGGATTCCAAAAACCCATATCACTTAATATAATCTCATTCTTATTGTTAATAATATTATTTTGATATTCTTCTAGTATCGACTTTTGTAATGAAAAAATTGCTGCATCATTATGTGTGGGAAACTTAGAGTTAGCTGCCAATGGTCTTACCTGGAAAATTATCACTTCATTTTTCTTATTTATGGCAAACTCTATATCAAGAGCTATGCTAGGCATAAGATTTTCAATCTCTCTTACAGCTACGATGAGTTTATTCCATTTACCACCACGGCTTATTGGATTGATATTCCTTATTATTTCAACTTTATCACTCACTAAGCCGCTCGTCACCGTATCAGTGGTGGATGATTTATCATCGAAATTAATTATGTAATATGGTGAATTATCCTTTAAGTTTCTTGTTAAGCATACTCCGCTCACAGCTATATTATCTGATTGTTTTTGGACGATTATTTGATTAAAGTTATCTTTCTTGCCTTTTTTGTAACTTTCTTTAACTTTATTTATTGCGTTTTTCAGTTCTGTGTAATTTGAATTATCTACATTTAACTCAGAGTGATACATCCCAGCACTAGATGAAGTTAAAGAATCTTCGTTTAATGAGGAGCTTCTAACAATTACTCTTGATTCACCAAAGATTTTTTTTGAGTTAGTAAGAATTGAAATATTTGATTTATTCCAATCTTTAACAGTAAATGTAAATAATTTTTCAATAAATGATTTTGTTAGCTTAGGAGATAAGTTTACGAGAGTTTCGGCTTTTGTTGAGTTTGTATGCATGAATTTCTTATCTTCACTAACATCATCGAAAGCAAGATATTCAGATGATTTTATAAAAGCACGCTTAATTTTAGCTCTAGATAATTTGTCGTAAAAGTTAATTTTAACTATTTCACCACCATTATTTTTAATTAATTTTGCACCATGCATAGTGTCCCATTTCTGATACATTGGAAAAAAATAAATTTTTGAATATGGGTATTTCTTTCTTATTTTTTCTAAGTTATCAGAGGGATCTAACGTATCTTGTTTCATAATTTCATCAACATACTTTACTTGCTCTATAACAGAACTCCTCTCGTTATAATTACAAATTAATGGCGATTGCCATCTATCAGCAGCATTATCAGAAATAATTCCACATATATGAAAATCAGCTTTAATTTTGGCTTTTTTAAGCAACTGGAGATGACCATAGTGAAATAAATCGCCTATGATGTATGTATATGCGATAGTTTTTATTTTTTTAGCTTTCAAGTGATTCTTTAATATCTTCTGAGGTTAACATAACTGGATTATTTAGCGTGTTTATAAAAATTAGATACATATATAAACTAAGAGTTCCTTTTATAGTAAATCATTCTAAGTATTGATAAAGGAATTAATAGAGAAATAATAAAAATAATTTGACTATAAAACGTCCTACTATCTATCAGTGATTTATAATAATATTTAAATGCTTTTGAGTACTCTCCATTTAAATGATACTGTTTGCCATTATTAAGCCATAATGACGATTTACATTTCCTATTATCAATATCATTTTTTACATGGTGATTAATAATATATTCAATTGCTCTTGAATTTCTTTCTATATTACTACTTTCAGAGGCTTGATGTACTTTAAAAGTACCTAGTATGTTGTTGATGAAGTTAATCTTAAGATTCTCTTTTGCAAATCTTATCCATAACTCATAATCCTCTGCAGTTATTAACTCTGAGCGTTCATCAAAATACCCTACTTTTTCAATAAATGCCTTAGGGATAATTACTGCAGATAGTGAAAGACAGTTACCTCTCTCTAGTAATTTTTTATATGTAAAATTTTCATCTGGTCCATATTCTTTTACAATATTTTTTCTAGCATCATTGTCATACTCCCATCTTTCTGCATGGCATACACCTGTACCTGGATTTTTTATTAAAGGTTTGATGCACATAGATAATTTATCTTTATGCCAATAATCATCTGAATCAAGAAATGCAATATAACTACCAACAGCATTCTTTATTCCTTCATTTCTTGATTTAGCAATGTTTCCATCGTTATTGATCTTAAGGATTCGAATTTTATGATTCTGATATTGATTAATAATGTCATCGGTATTATCGGTTGAATTATTATCAATGATAATTAACTCCCAATTAGAATAACTCTGGTCTAAAACAGACTTTATCGCTATTCCCAGAAGATTTCCTCTATTGTATGTGGGTAATATGATAGAAATTAGCATGATGATACTAAAAAATTACTGAGACAATATATCATTGTGAAATTGTAAAAACTTTTCACACGAAGTGAGTTTTCGATCTTCTATGTATTTGCCTGATAATTCAGATATATTTTTATTAAATTCTTTCAAGTATGATTGACTATTATTTATATTCTCCAATATATTAATACATAGCTCTTGATATGTTGATATCTCTTTTCCAGGCATAATTTTCCTCAAGTCTTCAGCAAATCCTTTTGTATCATTAATTTGCTTATAATCCGGTATTATGAATAGCTGAGGTCTTTTAAGTATAGAAAAATCCGTTGATAATGTACTATAATCTCCAATTAATAAATCAATTTCTGCCATTAGTTCAATATTGTCAAATAAATGATTTTCATTGTTATCAATAAATTTTATGTTCTCTGTCTCTTTAAGACCTGTATTAAAATTACTCATCGAATGATAACTGTACAAAAAAAGTAAATTATTTTCCTTGAGAAAATTATTAAAATTGTTTTCATTAAACTCACTGATATTGATAATAGGTAATTTAGAACTATAATCCCTAAAGGTTGGTGTGTAATAAATAGTTTTTTGGTTTTTATACTTTGATTTAAAAATATTCTTAATTATATTTTTCTCATTATATTTTTTTTCAATATATATTTTATCAACTAACACATCTTGTTTTGGCGTGCCTAATATCTTTATTTTTGATTTTGGTAATACCAATTGATTAAATCCTATGATATCTCTTGCATATTCTGTGCTTAAAGAAATAAAATCATATGAATTGATATCAGAGATTAGCTTGAGAGTTTTTTTCATATCAGTAGATCTTTCAATTGTAAGCTTTGGACCAGTACCATGCATCGTACATATTTTAATAATATTTTTATCATTAGAAATCAGACCAAATGGGTCATAAAAAGAAGTTCCAGAGGAATAAATTACTCTAGACTTTAGAATTACAAATAGTTTTTTAAATGGGTTATCATTAGAAATATACCTATAATTCAATGATTTCAAATGATTTATGACTTCTTTAGACTCCGTAATCCAGTAACATTTATCATTCAAATGAGTACTAAAGTACTGATATAAGTATTTTGTATTCCCAGAATAACGATACATATTTGATGCTATAAACAATACTATGTTTTCTTTTTTAACAAATATCCTTAAAATACCAAAAATTGGCATAAGGATATATGAAATAAGCTTTTTAACTCTCAATTGGTAAATTCTCTCTTGTTCTCGAAACAAAATTTAATTAAATTCTCTATCTCGCTTTTGTGATCTATAGGAGTTAGCCATCCATGATTTGCTATCTTTTCATTATCAATAATAAAACTGTTTGGGTCACTCTTGTTTCTATCTTCACCAGGTTCTATTTTTATATTCATCGATAATTGATTATGGAATTCTTCCGAAATTAAACCAAGAAATTCAATAATTTGAACACTTTTTCTTGAAGAAATATTAAATATATCGAATGCCTGATGTTGATTATCGTTAATGATATTTCCAATAACTTCAGTGAGTGTACTAATTGGAATAAAATCCTTATAATCGTTACCCTTAGTTCTCAGAACTATCTTTTTATTTTTAATTGCTTGTCTACATGCGTCTAAAATTACTAAATTCCAACAATCTGACATGTAGTGGACAGGATGACCATAGCCATTGCTAATTCTGAGTACAATCTTCGACATATTATTCTCAGAGTATTTATCTCGTAAATAATTTTCAATTAGATATTTAAGCTTGCCATAGTCACTAGATGGATTGACATTCGTATTTTCTGTGATTATTCCATTTAAGTTTTCTGAAACAACTCTTATAGAAGACAAAAAAATAAATTTTTTAACATTTTTTGAAATGCAAGCCATGTCTATAAGGGTTTTGGTCTCTTCATAATATTTTTTAGATATATTAATATCTTTTGAGTCAATTGCATTAGGACTAGAAGCATGAATTATAATGTCATGATTCATAATATCTTGATTGAAATCATTTTGATTTTGATAATTAATCGTATATACAGAATTAGATTCTAGGATATTATTTATATTTCTCCTGCTTAAAAGAGTGACACTATTATGTTTACTCAGAAACTTTGCTAATCTTCCTGCTAATAAACCACTACCACCTGTAATTAAAATTCTCAAATCATTCTTTTCCAACATTATTATTAAAGCAATAAACAAAATAAGGAACATAACTAAATAAAAGAAATATAATAGAATATTGTATGTAAAATTGACAAACTATCGACAGAGGTAAACACCAAAAAATATTATATGACATTAGAAATAAATTGACTTTGTTATGATTATTATATTTTTTTGCTAAAATTTGATAACAATGAGTATTATGAGGTGTTGTTATATATGATAACGATAATAATATATTATTGGATGATCTGAATCTGTAAAAGAATCTTGCAAGCAATACATATAAAGAATCAGCAATAAAAATCGTAAGCAATATTAATGCAGACAAAATATGATTGAAGATATTTATATCATTAGAGATATAAGTGCTATTAAATAAAAGAATTGCAATCAACATACCAAGCATATAGCTCCCCGAATTTCCTAAGAATATTTTTGATGGTTTAATATTGTAGAATACAAATATTATCAATGGAATTATAAATAATATTAACGCACTAAAAGAATAAAAATTTTCTAATATAGTAAATGATACTAAAATAAAAATTGCTTGACTTGTTGCTAACCCATCTATTCCATCCATAAAATTATATATGTTGATAAAGAATACGAGGAAGCTAATCCAAAAAATAATTTCAAATATATTGAGTTCATATGAATTTATTACCAATAACGTTGATATTACAGTTTGACTGAAAAATCGAAAGACTTGAGATAGCTCAAATTTATCATCTAGATATCCAAGTACTCCAATTAAAGTTAGACTTAGTATAGGAGAACTAATACTTAATGGATGTGCATGAATAAGATATGGATATAAAGTCACACATATGTATGTGCCAAGAATTGCCAAGCCACCTGACGACGGTATTACCTTGCTATGCATTCCTCTCTTTGATGGTGTAGCCAAAGACATAGGATACTTGATCAATAGATTTGTTAAGATGAATGCTATAAAAGCTACAAGAGTAATTTGTAGTATTACTATCAACACTAGTTTAAAAGTATGTCTTTAATGTTTTGATTAATTTGAGCTTGAGGAAGATTTTTCTTATCTATATTCATATACTCTGGAATAAAATTCTTAATAGATTTTCTATATGAGTCATAAGGTATGGATATTAACTCATCAATTCTCTTCTCTAATTTATCTATTTGAGAATATTCATGAATAAATTTACTATCAAATTCAAAGTATGAATTATCTTGAGCTGTATTAATTTGTAAAACTTTAGAGTTTAATGCCAATGATTCTAATAAAAGCGTCGAACAAAAACCGACAGTTACATCGCTTTCCATAATAGCTCTGTAACTATCTAGCTTTGTGTTTAGGTTAGTAAATACTGCATTTGATGGGAGAATTGATTGAAAATAATCACGCTCTCTTATTCCTCCATGGCCATTAAGAGCTACAATTATTCGATAATTTCTCTTTTTAAGTAATTCAGCCATTATTTCAGTGACAAAAAGCCAATGATCATTCCAATGATGATTATCAGGATCATTTTTCTTACGTGGCTCATATTCTGAGATAAGACATATATCATATTGCTTTTTAAATGAGTTGAATTTGGATAGTGCAATACCAGCTCTCAACGACCCTACAGGCCGAAGATTTTTTACAACCCAGTTTGTAGATGTATTTTTTTTTCTATCAATTAATCCAAAACAATATAAGTAATCATGATTAATGCTATGCTTTATTCTATCTCTGATAAACTTTTCTCTTAATCCATTTTGTATTGCTATAAAAACTCGATTCTTAATCATATATGTTAAGTCATGATAAATACAATTATCGTCATTATAGGTAATAATTATCTGTGGATCTATAAATTCAATTTCAGTTTTTATGTAAATAATATAAATTTTTTTTATAAATGAAAAATCATTTACATAAGTACTCATTAAATTTTTTAAGAATTTTAATATGAAGTTTATATTAAAATATATTGTGAACACTTTTAAGTCATAGACTTTAGTATTTTTGACATCAGGCAATACATATTGCACTAAATCTTCAGAACCTTCTTCATCAAAAATTAATATCTTATTTTTCTCAGGAATGAATAATCGGAAAAAAAATTTAATATTTTTTAATTTATTTTTATTTTTTCCAAGGAGCATTACCTTCATTCCATAATGTTTCTAATAGATGATGATCTCTACGTGTATCCATACACTGCCAAAATCCTTCGTGTTTATATGCATACAACTCTTTCTCATGCGTCGCTTTTTCAAGAGGTTGTCTCTCTAACATTACATCATCAGTTGGAATATATTTTATAAAGTCTGGTTCTAGGACAAAAAATCCGCCATTAATCCATCCTGTTTGCAGCTGAGGTTTTTCTTGAAATGTCACAACTCTTTCACCATCAAGATGTAATTCTCCAAATCTTGCGCTCGGATGGACAGCAGAGACAGTAACAATTTTATTATTATATTTATGAAAATCTAATAATTTATTTATATCGATATTGGATAATCCATCGCCGTAAGTTAAAAATGTAGTTTCATTACCTATTTTCTTTAGTATCTTTTTACATCTACCTCCAGTTTGTGTATCAATACCTGTATCGATAAGATTTATATTCCATTTTGAGTTAAAGTTATTGAAATATTTTGTTATATAGTCGGCTTTATATCCTAAAGCAATATAAAAATCTGTATGTCCGTAATGGGCATAATGATTCATTAAATGAACAATGATAGGTAGCCCTCCGATTTCTACCATTGGTTTTGGAATTGTATCGGTAACATCTCC
>CETI01048210.1_pt1 | contig 12791 bp, 11 predicted proteins | sample 361441 | NCBI WGS metagenome assembly CETI01 (sample SAMEA2622478, study PRJEB7988) | marine metagenome | biome: marine biome (ENVO:00000447); feature: deep chlorophyll maximum layer (ENVO:xxxxxxxx); material: "saline water (ENVO:00002010), including plankton (ENVO:xxxxxxxx)" | depth 90 m | reverse complement strand
GGCTACCAGATTCAGAGTCTGGGGTCCTACCGCTAGACGAATCGCCAATGCGATCTCTCTTTTTTGAAATGTTAGCAGATTGAGAAATTTTTATTAAGCTAAATCTTTATTTAACTTAATCATGTGCAAACAACTGTCTGCGAAATAGGCACCATTAGAAATCCTATCATTTGCCTGAGATTTATTTTCAGTAGTTAAAATTCCATTAATTATTGGAATTTCACCTAAATTATTGAATGATGAAATAGATTTGAAAACATTTTCAGAAATAAGATCATAATGTGAAGTATCACCTCTGATTATGGCACCCAAACAGATAATCGCATCGATATTTTTTGCTGATATAAGTTTTTTTACAACAAACGGAATTTCGTAAGCACCAGGAACTGATATTTTTGATATATTTGGCTTACAAATTTCACTTAGTCTTCTTTCGGTTGCTTCTGTTAATTTATTTACAATATCGCTATTAAATTCAGAACAAATTAATGTAATTTTGTAATTTAAATTGTTATTCTCTTTTTTAATTTTTTGAGGAAATGAGTCAGACATTATCTATATTGTGCCCAAGTTTTTCTTTTTTTGTTTTTAAATAAGCTTCGTTAATTGGGTTTGGCTCGACATTTAAAGCAATTGTCTCAACAATTTCTAACCCAAATCCGTCAAGCCCAACGACTTTTTTTGGATTGTTTGTTAAAAGTCTTATTTTCTGTAATCCAATGTCTGCAAGTATTTGAGCCCCTACACCATAGTGTCTTAGGTCAGGTGGAAATCCTAAGATTTCATTAGCTTCAACTGTGTCAGCACCTTCATCTTGAAGTTCGTAAGCTCTTAACTTGTTGTGAAGCCCAATACCTCTACCTTCTTGCTTCATATATAAAAATACCCCAGAGTCTTCATTTCCAATTTTTTCCAATGCAGCAGAAGCTTGATCGCCACAATCACATCTTAGGCTACCTAAAAAATCGCCGGATAAACATTCACTATGCACTCTAACTAGTGTAGGTTCAGAACTTATCTCACCTCTTACAAGTGCAACATGTTCATCGTTGTCATATAAAGATTTGAAACCCACTGCTTTAAAATCACCAAATTTTGTTGGAAGTTTTGCTGAAGAAGTTCTTTTAATAATTTTTTCATTGTTATATCTGTAAGAAATTAGGTCAGCAATAGTAATTATTTTAATATTGTATTCTTCTGCGAATTTTTCGAGATCAGGCCTTCTTGCCATTGTTCCATCATCTTTAACAATTTCACACATTACTGCTGCTGGCTTAAGTCCAGATAATTTTGCTAAATCTACAGAAGCTTCAGTGTGTCCTGCTCTAACAAGAACTCCCCCTTCTCTATATTTAATTGGAAAGATATGACCAGGTTTTTGAAACATAGAGCTATCCGCATTATCGTCTATAAGACCTTCAACGGTTTTGGACCTATCATCAGCAGAAATTCCAGTAGTTGTACCTGGAATATAGTCAACAGACACTGTAAAAGCAGTGTAATTGCTATCATTTGTTTCTTCTACCATTAGAGGAATATTGAGCTTGTTTAAAATTTTTCCATCAATGGCAACACATATTAATCCTCTTGCATTAAGCGCCATGAAGTTTATTTTGTCTGGGGTTATGAAGTCTGCGGCGAGTGTTATGTCTCCTTCATTTTCTCTATCTTCATCATCAACTATTATTACAAATTTCCCGTCCTTGTAATCTTGAATAGCTTCATCTATTGTGTTTAGCTTCATTTTAGTTCGCCTTTTCTAATTTTTGACTGTTTTTAATAATCTTTTCAATATATTTTGCTGTCATATCGACTTCTAAATTTACAACAGATCCAACATCATATCCACTAAATATCGTATGATTCCAAGTGAAAGGTATAACTGCTATTGAGAAATAATTTTCAATATCATTAGTAACAGTTAAGCTCACACCATCTATAGTAATAAATCCTTTTTCGATAAAATATTGAGAAAAATTTGATGGTTTTTCAAAGTCAACAATCCAAGAGCTATCAATTTCTTCAATTTTTTTTACTGTTGTTGTGCAGTCAACATGACCCTGCACATTATGACCACCAATCTTGTCCCCAACCCTTAATGCAGCTTCAAGGTTCACAGGAGAATTTATTGATAAGTTTCCTAAATTTGTTCTTTTAAGGGTTTCTTCAACAACATTTACTGAAAAATCTTTACTGCTTTTATCGATTATTGTTAAGCACGCCCCATTAACAGATATGCTTTCTGATATCTCATTATTCTTCGCAATTACTGAAGATTCGATTTTTAAAAAATTATTGTTAAATTCAATAACTTTTCCAATTGATTGTACTATTCCACTAAACATGATTTTTTAAAATTCCTGTTACCATTATATCGCTTTCTACGATTTTAACTTCCAAATCTTCTAATTTTTTACTTTGACTGATAAATTCTATTCCTTCACCTCCAATCGAATCAGCAGAACTTTCGCCCCCAATTAACATTGGAGATATGAAAAGAGTAACTTTATTTACAAATCCTAGGTCTATTAAAGAACCCAACAATTTTCCTCCACCTTCCATTAATATATTTATGCAACCGCGACTAGCTAAATCAATAAGAATAGCATTCAAATCTAATTTCAAATTTGTCTTTTTTATTTCAACAAATTCAATATCCTTCCATAATTGATGATCACTAGGTTTCTTTTCGCAATAAACAATAATTTTGCTTTTATTATTTTCTAATAATGTTTGAAAATCACTATAGTTGTCCGGATTAGATTTCACTACTGCTTTTATTTTGGGTTGAAAATCCCTATTTCTTGCATTTAAGCTTGGCTTGTCAATTTTAAGAGTATTAGAACCAATTAATATAGCATCAGATTTTGACCTCATATCTTGCACAATCTCTCTAGACTTTTCTGAAGAAATCCATTTAGAATCGCCAGTCTTTGTTGCGATTTTTCCATCTATGCTTATTGCCATTTTGGCAGTTACATAAGGCATTGATTTTTCAATATACAATTTAAAAGGTTCTATTAATCTTTGTGACCTTTTCTTTAATTCGGGGTTATTTATTATTTTTACATTAATATTATTATTTCTTAATTTGGTGATACTTTTTTCATTAACTTTGGGGTTAGGGTCAATTGAACCTATAACGACATTTTTAATCCCTGACTCAATTATTTGATCAACACATGGTTCTGTATCCCCTTTATGGAAGCACGGTTCTAATGTAGTGAAGAGTGTAGAATTTTTGAATGAATTTACTTTGTTTTTAGCTTCATTTAGTGCATTGACTTCAGCATGTCTTAAAGGATTGATAGCCGTTACACCTTTTCCAATAACTTTTCCTTCATCAATTATTATTGAGCCTACTGGTGGCCTTGGGCTTACATTTTCAACTATATTTTCTGCTAACTCTAAAGCTTTATTAAATTCATTATTTATATCACTCATCGGTGTGTTTAATTTGAGAATCAAAATCAATATGAATTTTGCTTGCAGTCGGATCTTTTTGGCCTTGATATCTACTAGATAGATTTGATGATCCATATGGATTTTCAGCAGAAGTAGATAGGTCTAAAAATGAAATTTGTCCAATTCTCATTCCGTAATAAAGAGTTATGGGAAGTTTTGCTACATTTGTTAGTTCAAGTGTAAGTTGACCGTCCCACCCCGGGTCAACATAACCTGCGGTTGAGTGTATAAGCAAACCAACTCTTCCTAAGCTACTTTTTCCTTCAAGTCTACCAACAACATTATCTGATAATTTTATTCTTTCAATAGTAGATGCCAAAACAAATTCTCCAGGATGAAGCATAAAAGGTTCATCCTTTTTGATTTCTACACTTTCTGTTAAATTTGGAAGTTCTTTTCTAAGATCAATAAAAGGTTCTGCAGAATTTTTAAAAATTAAAATACCCTTATCTATATGTAAATCTACGCTTGCAGGTTGAATATCTTTTTGATCGATAGGATCAATAAGTATTTTGCCATTTTCTAAATATTCTTTAATAGTCTTGTCGCTAAGAACCATAATAATCTCCTTTTTTTTGATTATAGGTTTAAAATATTATTATTCAAATTATTATTATTTTATTACTATCAACCTTATGAATCGTTTAAGAAACATATCGAAGAATATTATTTTAGCATTTGCATTGTCTGTTGCATTTCAAATATTACTGGGAAATTATGTTGTTGATGGGAATAGTATGAAACCAACATTAGATAATAACCAAAGAGTATTTGTAAATAAATTTGTTTATTTCGACCCTTTTACATTAAATAATTCATTTAGTGATTATTTTAATGAACTAAATCCCCGTAGGGGAGATATCGTTGTATTTGATCCGCCATTTCCATACGACACTTCAGGAAAACAGTTTGTTAAAAGAGTCATTGCTGTTCCGGGAGATACAATTGAAAATTTCTCAGGCACAATCTTAGTAAATGGTGAGCCATATGCTAATAAATTTGGAAATACATCTGAAATAAGTGAAGTTCCTAAAACACTTGTCCCTGACGGTTACTATTATGTCTTAGGCGATAATAGAAGTAGTTCTAATGATTCTAGGAGTTTTGGATTTGTTCCAAGGACTAATATTAAGGGAAGGGTATGGGTAATTTACTGGCCTTTTTCTAATTTTAAGATTTTTGATTATAATCTAATTTCTGCTTTGAATAGTTAATTTGAAAAAGGGCCCTTAGCTCAGTTGGCAGAGCAACTGACTTTTAATCAGTAGGTCGAGAGTTCGAGCCTCTCAGGGCCCACCAATAAAAACTAAAAAGATTTCATAGGAAAATTTGAATAAAGTTATAAGTTATAATCAGTTCAATTGTTGTTTAATATGAAGTCAAATGAATAATTCACCAGAAACAAAATTTATGAATATCCCTGTTGTAATTATTGGCGCTGGAATAGCTGGTCTCACAACAAGCTATTATTTAAAAAAAAATAATATTGATCATATTATTATTGAAAAAGGTGAAGTCGCTAACACATGGATTAAGGAAAGATGGGATAACTTTTATTTAGTAAACCCTAATTGGGCAATTAAAATACCAGAATTTGGTTTTGGAACAAAGCATTTTCCATCAAACAACCCAGACGAATTTTTAAGCAAGAAACAAACAATTAAACTTCTCAAATCTTACAGTAAATTCATAGGTTCAGAAATTTATGAAAACGAGTTTGTAAATTCAATCAAAAAAGACGGAAGTAAATATAAAATTACAACATCTTTAAGAGAAATTATTTCAGATAAAGTTGTATTGGCTAATGGAGCTTTTGGTGACCCTTATATTCCTGAAATAAGTTCAAGAATTAATAATAATTTTTACCAAATTCATTCCGCTGATTATAAAAATTACAGGCAACTTCCAGAAGGTGGAGTCTTGGTAGTTGGCTCAGGTCAATCAGGCGCTCAAATAGCCGAAGATTTGTTAATGGAAGGAAAGAAAGTTTATTTAGCATTAAGCAAGTGTGGTAGAAGGCTGAGAAGATATAGAGGCAAAGATTCTTCGTGGTGGAATTATAAAATGGGATTATTTGATAAAACAGTTAATGATGTTCCATTAGAAAATAGATGGAAATGCAGCCCACATACTTCAGGTGCAAATGGTGGCCATGAAATAAATTTAATAGATCTTTCTGAAAAAGGTCTAAATCTTTTAGGTTCTGTTAAAGATTGTTTTGATAATAAACTAATATTTAACAATGACTTGTATGAAAATCTAAAATTTTCTGATGAATTTGCTATAAATTGGACAAAGAATGTAGATAAATTTATAAAGAAAAATAATTTAAAAGTGCCATATGAAAAAATCAGTAAAGATACAAGAATTGAATCTTTTAAAATTATTCATCCGCTCAAAATAAATATTAAGCCTTCTATCACAAGCATAATATGGTCCACTGGTTTTAGGTATAATTACGACTGGATTGATTTCGTAATTACAGATGAAAATGGGTTCCCAGATCAAAAGCGAGGTTTAACAAAGCATGAAGGCTTTTATTTTATGGGCTTGCAATGGATGCACTCTTCAAAGTCGGCTCAATTTATAGGTGTTGGTGAGGATGCGGAATATGTCGTAAATGAACTAAAGTCAAAAATTGTTTAGAAATCATTTTTAGATTAATTACCTCTAAATAACTGTATAAATGTAGTTCCCAATGTAACTAAAACTCCAAGCATGGCAAGCTTTGTGGGATCTGAAGCGATATCTTCAAAACCTCCCCCTGTTTTTTCACTTCCAATTTTTGGTTTTGAGAAAAAACCTCTATCCTCGTCAGAATAATATTCTTTGTTAACAATTTGAGAATTTTTCCTTCCTTCAAGATTTTGTCTTTCTCTTTCAAGTTCAATTCTTTCTCTTTCAAGTTCTAATTGCGCTCTCATTGATTCAAGTTCTAACCTTTGTATTTCTCTTTGATACTCAATGTCATCTAATTGATTTTGATTTTCTTCTTCTAATCTTTTTCTTTCAGCTTCTAATTCTTTTAATTCATTTTCTCTATCGATTACAGCTTTTTGAGATTCATCAAATAGTGATGTATCAATTTCATCTTTACCTCCACCAAATAAACTTGTTGCTCTATCAGCAAGTTCAAAAGGTTTGTCGATAAGAGGTGTCTCAATAATATCTTCTAAAACATCAGGTATTACTGAATTGTCTTTATTTTCAAGAATTTTTTTTATCCATTCATAATTTTCTTCTTTGTAAAAAAAACCACTGTTATAAAGTGTTCCAGTAAAATTACCATCTTGATAACTACTCTTAAAATTTATTTTTTCGCTCATAAAACCACTTTCAGGTTGAACGGGTATGATGGTCATCGAATTTAAAATTGCATCCCACTTCTTTTCTCTTTCTTGTTTCGACAGATTAAACTCAGGTTGAGCGTCCATTCTGAAATTTATTTTTACTTTGTGAGTGTTTGTATAGAACCATGCTTTTCTTGCAGCATTTTCTATTGGGAAAGAATCTTCTTTACCATCAACGTATATGATATGCCTTAATGTATTATTTCTTTCTTTTCTAATTTTGTTTCCGAATTTATTTGGGAGGTTTGATATTAGATTAGAAAATGAACAAGCTGCGTCAGCTTTGTCGCAGCCAGCTGAAATATTAGGAGTTTTGTTGCCATTTCTTCCCATAACTGCCAAAGATGAATATTTCCAGTTTAAACTCATTGGTGAAATATCAGATCCATTCGGAATAAATTCATTTTCATAAAGAGAGTAAAATGAACCATCAAGATTTGGGTCTATAAGTCTTTGCCACGGATCGCTTCCAAAGTCATTGTGTAAATAATCTCTTAAAAAACAGTAGACCCATTCATTATTTGAGGGACTTTTCCTTAAACCTCCTGCTCTCCATAACATCTCATATTCACCTTGCATTGATGAGGCTAATCTATATGGATAAGTCATTATTGGGTTAAAATTCACATCACTTCTTTCGTTTTGAAGCATGTATTCTTGATTATTTCTTGTAATTCGCCCGCTATCATACATTTCATTTCCACATTTAAGTGGCTCAAAATCCATAACAATCCAATCATCAGACCCAATCCCAATCTTTATTGATGTGTTATCTCTATTTGGTCCATAATTTAAAACATCTAAAACATCAACTGTCTTTGCATTTTCTGGTGGAAAGAACTCAAATGCTATTCCTAAGCATTCGTTAGAATAGCCACCGGTGACTTCTTTTTTTATCATATCTGATATTGAGCCAGACCAATGTGCACTGCTATGTTTATGAGCATTTTTTGGGTTACAGTAAATTGGTGAATTTGCAACTTGATGATCAATATTCTGTGCTAAATTTTGGAATCTATCAGGGTCATAATATACCCAATATTCAAATTCAATAAAATTACCTTCTGGTGTTCTTGTATCGGTAAAAACATTTTTAAAATCTAATGCAACAATTACTCCTTCACCATCAGTAACAAACATTGGTCCAGAATAGCATTTTGAATTTTGAGTCCCAAGCTTAATAACGCTTCTATAATTTGAATCCTTCATTTCCAATTTTCCGTTATCGTACCTAAGAGAAATTCCTTCATAATTTAAATTAAAATCTGGCGCTGTATTATGTTGACCACTTATATTAACTGGAAAAAATGGATTAATGTATGCACTATATTCACTGGATGACGGGCAAGGGTGATTCATTTCATTTTTATTACCCGGAATGAAATGGCCGCGAACCCTTAAATCGTAATCATCCGCATAGAAATAAAGAGTTTGCTTTTCAGTGCTGTTAATAGACCATTCCATATTTATGCCTCCAAGTTCAAAAGTACCTTCTCGTACAGACATATATCCATGATCACCTGAAAACATGTTTTGAATTGGTTTTTCTGAATCTGATTGGGAATTTCCTGATTCAATTTGATGAACATGCCCAACATTGTATGCATTCTTTGGGCTTACCCATTCTTTTAGATAAATATCAAAAATTTGATCAATACTAGGAGAAATAAATAATGTCTGAGGAGGTGGAATTTCCTTTGGTTCATCAGCGTTTAGTACGGCATTTCCAGAAAAAATTAGTAACGATAAAATTAAGTATCTGAATTTATTCATCAAGTCGTATATTAACACTTATGTTGTTCTATAACACAATAAAATTACTTTTAATTTTATGCCCCAGATATAATGATAGAAATATATTTAATTAGTTATGAGTTTTTATGAAAATAATTACAATAATCGTATCAATATTAATAGTAGCTTCTATGGTTGTACCTTTGATTTTTGGAACGATTTTATAAAATAAATTTTAATAATGGATATCGAAAAAATAATTTTATTTCAAATTTATTTGAACTCGCAGTATGGAAATAATGAATTTTCTTTGAGTGAATTTTCAGAAAAATTTCTATCTGAAGAAATTAAGAATTCATTAAATTTAACTGTTCCTAAACTAAAATTTGCAAATGCAGTTAAAAATCTAGAAGAAAACAATTTAATTAAAAGATCTTCAAAGCATCACCTTACAACTTTAAGTTCATGGAGATTGACTACAAATTCTGAAAAAAAATTTGAAAAAATTTCAATAAAAAAAATAAATAATTATGAAGATTTCAAATCAAATTTTTAGCGAAGACTAGGGTAATACCTCAATAAAATCTAAGCAGGCTTGAAGTTCTCTTTCACACAATACAACAATATTCCCACTAATTGCATATCCGCCATACTTTGTACTTCCCTTCATACCTACACCTGCATCAGCAAGTGTTGTAACTGATGAGTTACCAACAAGATTAGACGGCTTCTCGGTTATTGATTCTGCTGGATCTTGTCCTAAGCTCACTGCATCATCATGGTTTGAATAAAATCTAACTTCAATATCTTTTGGCCCTGAAGGTCCTTTAAAAAACCCAAGAACAATATTTGTTGCGCCAGGAGTTAATGGTTCTCCAGTTTTTTTATCAACTGCATCAGTTTTAAACTCTTTGATACCTTTTAAACCTGCGCCCTTAATATCGTCCATAGAATAAGTTTTTTCTGCATTCATAATTTCAAAATATTTTGGTCCTTCAGTAGCTTCAGAAGAACTCTCGTCAGATGAACCACAACCAACTACAAGTAGCCCAGACAAGATAATTGCTGATAAAAGATTTTTTAACATGATTATTAACTCCTAAATAATTTATACAATTAATTTATCAGATATATAAATAAAATTGAAAAAATACACATACTTTATTTTTGGTATAAAATGTAATTATGAGGATTATGAATTTTTCAAAGTTTTTTTTATTACTAATTTTTTGTTCATTAACATTTTCGATAAGTTCCGATATAAGTGCCGACAAGGCAGAACCAGAATGGTCTGGTTTTGGCAGATTAGCATATGAAATTGAAAATGGTTCAGATAAAGATATTGTTGTATGGGATGCAGACACTGATTGGGAAAATGGAAGAAAATGGACAGTAAGGTTAGATGGTATTGAGGATATGGACGAATGTAATGTTATCCAGCCTTCTTTATCCAAAGACGGAAGATGGTTAGCATTTTCAACTGATTGTGATTTTTACGGACAAAACCCAAATTTTCAAAATTGGATTGGAATAGTAAACCTTGAAAATACTTCTGAATGGTATCCAATGACAGCAGGATCAAATCAAATAATTGATTTTAACGCCAACAATCCTTCGTGGGACCCTACGGGTTCAAAATTAGCTTTTGATTCAGATATTTTAAAGACCGACGGAAGAAGAATTTTTTCAATTAACGTATATGACCAAATTGATGCTTCGGCTGCTGGAAAAATTTCTAAAATGAGTCAAATAACCCAAAATAATAGTAAAGATCCTGATTATGGGCCAGATGGTGACTTTATGGCAGTTACGACTCCTGGCGGAATTGACAGGGTATGGTCAGATGGTGCTGCTGGTTTAATTTCTCGCCACAGTTATCATGAGTCAGACATTGTTGCTGGTGGTATTGTTATAAGATCAAACTATAGTAAAAATGAAATTTATGGTGGGGATTATGGTTCAGATATTGTGGACTATTGGGGAATGTTAGAGTGTGATCCAAGAGCTGAGGTTTTCGCATATCACACAGACGGCGTTATTAAAGGTGATGATGATGTTGATGATGGGTCATCAAAAATTATTGTTACTTGTGAACATGGTATTGATGAAAAAACGCCATCATCAATTACTTCTAGAGATGATTATTCTACCTACGTAAGCCACAGAGGTAACACTGATTGTTGTATAGGTTATTTTCCAGAAGTAAGTCCTGATGGAAGAGGTCTTGCCTATATAAATGAGGGTGGGCAAATAATGGCTAAAATATTTTGGGGGGGTAAAAATTTAAATTATCAAAGTGGGCACTTTGCTGACAACAGTGATGTCAGTGTTGGTTATAATTTTAGTAAGGATTACTCACCAATAAGTTGGTCTTCTTACGAAAAAGGACTTGAAGATACTGAAGGTTTAGAAATTGGTGTTGGTGCAATTGGCCTAAAACTTGATGTTGGAAGCGGTGTTAACGATATTTTTAAACAAGAAGATTCGCTTGAAGATCAATTTGATAGGCAGGTACAACTCGAAATAGATAGAATTAATAGTTACATTGCCGAACTTGATTTTCAAAGAGAATCCAACTTAAAAATACTTCAGTTCGACATTGATTCATTTATGAATAACTATAATTCATTCATTGAGCAAGAACAAAAGAGAGTGGACGATGAAATTTACATGTGGGAATTTAATATCAATGATCTTACTTATCAACTAGAAAATGATCTTAGCTATTTTGATGAACAGACAAATTTTGAATATTCCAATAGAAAATTAGAATTAGAAAATTGGGATACTTTTGAGAAAGAAAGAAGATTAAGTCAAATAGAATCTGATTATAATCGTGGAATTGAAGAAGCAAAAATGTTCTATCAAGAGGAATATGCTCGGCATGAATTTGATTATCAAATTAGGGTAGGAGACGTTAATAGAAATTGGGATGATGAGCTAAGATGGGCCGACGAGTTTTATAACAATGAAATTTCTAATGCTCAAAATGAAGGCAATAATTCTGAAGCAGAGTTTTTAATGGAAGAAAAACAACGTTATAAAGAAAATATTGAATTTACAAGAAATATTGAATTGGACGATGCATACAATGAATATCAATTTAGAATTTTTGATCAACAAGATACTGAAGCTAACGATTATAGAAATAGAGAACTTAGATATGAAAATGAAAAATCAAACCTGCAAAGAGATCTTGATAATCAATTCAAACAGAGAGAAGCTGATTTAATTTCTTACTCAAATCAAAGAGAAATTGAAAGATTAGCTTTAAATGAAAGATTGATGTTTGATCTTCAAAATATGGAAATGCAAAGAGATCAGAGAGTTTCAAATATCAAGCAACAGGTAGATTTGACTATTCAACAAGAAATGATGAATTTGCAACGCGAAGAAATGAATTGGGATTTAAGAAGGCAACAGATACAAAATGACTATGAAAATCAATTAAGAGATTTCCAGAATCAAATTGAACAAGTTAAATTTCAAGCAGAAATTGACAAAGAAAGATTGAGTATGGATAAGGCCCAATTCGAAGCTGAAATGGCCCAGATGGAAAATGAAATTCAATCAAGAGAATTTGAAGCAGAAGATTTATATTCAACCTCAATCTCAGATCTTGCAAAAGAAGCGGAAATGAGAATGAAAGATTTGGAAGCAAGAAGAATAGATGAAGATTGGTCTGAGGAGAGATATCAGGAAGAACTTGCTGATTATGATCAGTGGTATTTAGATAGAACATATGAAGTTCAGTCGGAATATGACAAGAGAATGAGAGAAATAGATTTCGATCAAAGACAATATCAAAATTTTCAAACAGTTGTTGAAACAAATGAAATTTACCAAGAAGGTGAAAGAGGATTTTTTGGAAACCCTATTCCTGGTACAGTTAGACAAGGTGGATTTACTGATGACTTATCTGACCCAGGAAATTTGGCTATGATTGGTATTGTCGTAACTGTTGGAACTACCCTTTTGCAATTAGCTAGAGGAAGGTAAATAAATCTTTCAATACTGAAAATATGTCACCCATTGCATAATTGTCTAAAAATTTATTCCAATGAAGAATCCATTCTTGAAGCAACTTAAGAAAAGTTGAAATTCCCAAGATAATATAAATTTTTTTTAGATCTAATATTTTTTCTCTTTTTATAAATTTGTAAAATGACACACCTACAAACCAAAACTCAAAAATATTTGGAAAAGTGAAAAGTATAATTCTACTTCCAGTTATTTCGTAAA
>CETI01110336.1_pt1 | contig 12795 bp, 9 predicted proteins | sample 361441 | NCBI WGS metagenome assembly CETI01 (sample SAMEA2622478, study PRJEB7988) | marine metagenome | biome: marine biome (ENVO:00000447); feature: deep chlorophyll maximum layer (ENVO:xxxxxxxx); material: "saline water (ENVO:00002010), including plankton (ENVO:xxxxxxxx)" | depth 90 m | reverse complement strand
AATGAATGTGAACTGGTTATAATTCTACTCAACCTAACAAATTCAACTTTAGTATCAGCAGCAACAGCATATGGAATAAATTGATTAAATGTTACTGTTGATAATCCAGCATTAGATCCTGTAGTCCATGCCTCTGTTGCTTCATCTACTGTGAATAATATTGGATCCATATCTGCTTCAGCAGTTGCTGATCCAGTACCAGAAATACTAATTACAACTTCCTGTTCTTTACTATTATCTCTAGTAGCAGAATTATTATTTACTGGTAAGAAATTTCTACCACTAGCAATAACATCAATTGAAGTGATTGTACCAGCAGCACTTACATTAGGTGAAAATTCAGCAAGAATTGCTTCTGGACCTCTAGGTAAGGTAGCAGTAACAATTGGAGGAGCAGAAGAACTATAATCACCTGGTTGTCCACCATAAGTAACCTTTACATTTCTAATAAGTTGAAGTGGTTGAGTTACAATTCCATTAACTCCTGGAGCAACATCATTATAATTATTCATATTTAAGTGGAAATAAGCACCCTGACCATCAAATGGTGTCCTATATTCCCTTGGACTATTGAAATCTTGAGTATTTTTCACTTCAACCACATCAGATTCACCATTTATACCAACCCTTGTATTTCCATCAAATTCAATATCACCAACACCATCAGCATAAAGACCGTATATACCAAAAGATGAGTTAGAGTTTGTTAAATCACACTGACCACCAGTATCACAATAAATTGCTATTTCACATCCAATAGTAAAGATAGAAACTAACTGAGCATAAGCATTATTAGTAATTGAAACACCAATACCTGCTTCATTATATTGAGTAAAGGAATCACAAACCATACTCTTCAAATCTTGTCCAAGATCATTTGGTCCACCAAAAGAAGCATCAACATGATCACCATTAATTCTCATACCAATACTACCAGTCATAAAGTTAGTACAGTTCCTAACATAAGGACTCTGATACCTTCCAGATGGTCCTTGATTTGCAGGTCCATAAGCAATATATCCTCTCTGTGCTTGAGAGTAATCTCCACTAGTAACATCAACCTGTGTTGGTGGAAAAGCAACTACAGCACAATTAGGATGATCCTGTGCTACAGATGTACCACGAAAACTCATATTTTGAATCAAACATCCTGGTCTAACATGAAAAACATCTTTAGTTGGAGTATCAGGTATAACTGTTACCAATCTTAGATCTTCCCCAGTTACAGTAACACTATCTCTTAACCCAATAGGATTAGTTTCAGTATAAACACCAGAACGAACTTTAATTGTATCACCTGTTTGAGCTATTTCTGCTGCTTTACCAATTGTCAATAAAGAATCACCTTCTAACAATCCAGTATTTGTATCATCACCATCTTTAGTCACCCAAATAATATTCTTAGTTTCTACTCCAGAAGGTCTCCACTTTACTCCAGAAGCAATAGAAGATAATCTCCAATCATTTCTAGTTTTACTGGCATTATATCCACTGCTATCTAATTCATCAATTATATTATCTTCTAATTCTAAAGTTCCCCATAATTTTGTATTCTGACCTACATGTAAATTTTTCTCAATTCCAACACCACCCTCAACAACTAAAGCACCATCATCTTTATTTGATGAGTTTGTTAGATTCTCAATCTTAGTTAGACCAGCAACATTTAATTTCTTTACTATACCAACACCACCATCAATTTGAACAGATCCTGATTGAGAATTACTAGAATCAGTAACATTATTAAATGTAGTGAGTCCATCTACATCTAATGTATCATTAAGAGTTGTTCCACCATCTACATCCAAAGTAGAATTTAAAGTTGTAGCACCATCTACATCTAGTGTACTATTAAGAGTCGTAGCACCATCTACATCAAGTATAGCATTAAAGGTTACATCACCATCTACATTTAAAGTAGAATCAAAGTCAACGTCACTTGTAGCATGAATTGATCCAGATACATCCAACCATGTAGCAGGATTTGGATTATTAATTCCAACTCTAGTCATCCTATAAATGGATGCGTTATTACCTATTCCCTGATGTCCCCACAAATCTTGAGATAATATTCTCGCAATCATTGTAGGATTTTCAGGATCAGGTATAGGAATTATTGTATCAGTTCCTATTCCAGCACTATTCTGCTGCCTAAAGTTTAGAGTTGTATATAACTGAGCAGCATTATTATTTGGAAGATAAACACTCTCATCTTGAACATATAATCCATCTAAACTAACAGGAGATGCTTGTACCCACCTAATTCCATTACCATCTCTATTCATATAATATCCATTGACACCTGGAGAATCGGCAGAGTCAATAATATTCCTATCAATCTTTACAGTACCAGTTACATTTAATTTAATATCACCTTGAGATCCTGGTGTATAATTAGGAACAGCAGTAGGATTTAAAGTACCTATACCAGTAATACCAAAACCATCAACAACAAGAGAATTTTCTTTAAACCCAACTTGGAATCTATTGAATGGCATAGTAGTCCCTATACCAACAGAAGAAACATTATTTACTACATCATCAGTAACAATAAAACATTTTTCTCTATATCCAACTTGCAATGCTCCATCAGGAACAGTAGTCCCTATACCAACTCTAGCTACTCCAGGAGCAGTAGTAGTTGGATCTCCAGGATCTCTATCTTTTTGAAGAATAGTTATAGAAGTAAGTCCATATCCAATTTGGACTCTACCTATAGGAGTAGTAGTTCCGACACCAATATTACCATCATCAGTAACAATAAGTGATGATATAAAAGGAGTAAATGGTTCTGAAGGATCTAAACCTTCTCCACCAACACCTATCTGAAATCTACCATCAGGAAGGGTACTTCCTATACCAACTCTACCTGCTGGTTGTCCTTCACCAGGTTTTGATTGTGATATAGCAGTAAATATAGTTCCAGCAAGACCAACATTAAGTCTATGCCTTACAGTTAAATAATCTGTATCTATTTCAGCATTTACTCTAACATCACCATTAAAAGTAGAATTGTTATTAACAATTAATGAATCTACTTCTAAAGCACCACCATCACCAGTTAATCCACCAACTAAATCAGCATATAATTTTCCATAAACATAAACATCATTATTAAACTCCGTTACATCAGAAAGAGTATTTGTTGCTCTACTCTGATCATTATATTGTGGATCATGTGGAAACTTTTCAGCAGGTCCAGAAGCGGTATTATTCTCGGTCATTATACTATTGGACCTCCGCTTGGAATCATATCAGTAACAGTTCCACCACCTGCTGCGTTCTTAAATACTTGTCCCATAAAAGTAACATCTCTTGGTGCTAAATTACCAGTTAAAGCATCACAATCTGCTACATTAGATTTCAATAAAATTCTATTCTTGGCATCCAATGTTATATTATTACCTGCCACCAAATCAATATTATCATCAGCATCAATAGTTATATTCTTTGCTCTTATTTTTACTTCACCATTTCTCTCAGCAGTTATCCATACATCACCATTCTTACCAACAATATTAATATTAACTCCACCAGATTCATCCTCTTGTCCACCTACTATCTCAATTGTTTGATCATTGTAGATATGATAAATTCCACCGTTAGCCATTCCAACGACACTTTTATCACCACTAGAAGTTTGGGCAAATAGATCATATACTATACTTCCATTTAATCCCATTTGAGGATTGGCAGTATCAATTCTAAAGTGTGGTCCAAAAGAAATGTACTGTCTTTGCTGCCAATTTTGTTTTTCAGCTGGTCTTTCTGACATTAGTTAATACCATACCATATTATTTATTTCAACTAATACAATCAATAACTTGCTTAACTTCACCTTGATAGGTAGGTCTAACAGCTAATTTAGGTTTCAAAATAGCACCTGATCCAGTTTTAGATTTAACTCTAAGAGTTTTCGCACTTGTTACCTTGGGTGGGCTATTTAAAGTATTATCTGGAGTAGTAACACTAACAATTCTACCACTACCATCTACAATAATTCCATACTCATTACCATCATCATCAGTAATCGTATCATCTCCACCATAACCAATACCAGGTTTTACAATAATTACATCATCTATAATGTGTTCATCATCACCTATTGGAACAGGATAATTTTCACCTTCAGATACAACGTAAATATCAGTAACCTGTTGATAAGTAGGTGAATTTTCATCTTGATCAACCACTGCTCTAGCTATAGCACCATATCCCTTATTACAATTATCAGTTATTTCAACATATGGTGGAGTGATATATCCAGAACCACCACTAACCAAATCAATACCAATAAGACTTCCAACCGCTTCAGCATCATCACCAACAATATCACCTATTATGGCCTTTCCAAGTGCTTGTGTACCACCTCCACCAAAAATATTAATCTTTATTCCAGCACAATTTAATGGTGGTCCAGCATAACACTCACCAAGTCCACTCTTAAATCCAGGATTACTTACACTTGGATTTAAGAAATCAAACATCCCTAAAGATCCAGTCGCAATACTTAATTTTTGAATACCATCAACTAAAGATTCTGATAACTTGTCAGCAGCATTAGCAACTTTTATAATCTCATCAACAGCAACAGTAAGAGCATTTTTAGGTCCTTTACCAATTGTCCATTCACCAGTTTTTGAGTTATATGTTGGTTTCTTAGTATCACAAGTAACAGCATTAATTATTCCCTGTATACCTTCTGCTTTTGATCTAAGGAATCCACCCAAATTAAAACCACCTAAAATTTTATCAACTCCACCAAGAAGTGGTCCTAAAACACCTGTAATTCCACCAATAATATGATTAAATAATCCTCCAACAAACTGCTGTGCTACACATGTAACAAAATTACTAACATTATCAATTATACTAGTCAATAATTGTTTAATTGCTTTACCAATAGTACCCATTATTTTACTTGCTATACAAGGTAAAGCCTTCTGTATAGCACCAACTGGATTTATCATAGCTTTTTGTGCTGCAGAACCAGCTAATTTTGCTGCTGATTTACTACCTGTAGCAGCAAATGTAGAAGCAAATGTTGAAGAATATAAAGTATCTAATCCACCTTTAAGTGCATCTGCTAAACCCCCATTATAAACAGTGTTTAACATATTACCAACAATACCACCAGATAATCCAGTAATCTTATCAGTTACACCACCAACCAAACTATCAATTTGCCCAGATACACTACCTAAAGCACCTTGAGCACCATCTGATATTGTTTTAACTCTACTAATTAAATTATCAACTTCACTATTAATCTTCTTCACAGTTGATGATGGATCAGCACTAGCAGCAACAACAGTCTCACCAACAGCATTAAAAGCTGCTCTAGCATCTTCTGGAAGAGCCTTAACAAGAGTAGGTGGTACATGTTGTGGAGATTTTTGCGACTTCGCATTCATCTCATTTGCTTCAGTGTTTATAATATTTCCACCATCATTCTCAATCTTACTAGTAAATCCAGTAAATGGTTTAAAAGGACCAGCATAATCATCACTAGGAGAATATCTAGTATTCCCCAATACACCCATAATCATTGGTAATTGAGCATCATCACCATCTAAAAAGAACCCAATTACATTATCACCTGGAGATAATTTTACATTTGTTGCTCTATTACCTTTACCAGAACCATCAGTAACACCTAAAAGTGCTTGTGCCCAAGGAAGATCCTCATCAGCCAATTCCACAGTACTATGTGGATGATATCCCATAATACGAACTTTAACTCTATTACCCCATCCAGCACCATTTATCTGTCCACCTTGAGATTCCTCTGGTGCTACTTGACCTACCCACCAACGAAATCCATCTCTACCAATAAAATTACTTTTTAATAAGGATTCTTCTATCATTTCTCTTGAGGTCCAAATGTATCTTTAATTAATTCTAATGAAGTATATGAAGCAGTAGCATCAAAATGATGGCATAATGCCTTAATCATATATAGACCGCTTTGCTCCTCATCCAATTCCTTTACCTCCTCTCTATCAACTCTAGGAAATTGACATTCTATAATATCTCCTGCTCTCAAATTAGTATTAGAAGGTATCATCATACTCAAAGATTGTGTAGTAATTAAACCATATCTCATCATAGACTGAGATTGTATTCTACCAGGATCAGCATTTGGTTGTAAATTAACATTCTTTTCAACTGTACCTATATCTAAAATAGCAGTCATATTTCTACTTGGAATATCACCCAAATTGTCCTCAGACCCTTCACTTACTGGAGGTAACTCAACTTCCTTACCCAATGTTGCTGCCTTTCCCGCATAATCTTCCAACTTAAATAATCCTTTATCATATGGAGTATATTCAAATGTAACAGGATTCATATACATGGTATGACTACAGAATGCTCCCTTTCTTAACTTTTCCATCAAATCTTGATTTTGATTTGTAGAATAATTAAGAATCTTATAATCATTATTAACTTTACCACCCTGAACAACTTCTTGGAAAAAATAAGGTTTTTTAAATGGTTTATCAGTTATTAATTTATCAATAGATTTAAATACATACCCATCTTTAGTTTGAAAAAATACATATCCAGCAGTAGCATCCTTACCCTTAGCAGTTCCAGGAACAGATTTTGCTGCTAACCAAGTTATAACTGTAAATGGTTTTCTCATATTACCAATAAAACCATATGGATTTTCAGTTTCTTCTACATTTTCATCATCCAATTTATTAGATTTTAAATATTTCTTGATAATATCCTTAACTGTTTCAGATATTGGTGAAGATGATGGGTATTTACATCCAACTCGTGTAGTCTCATTAGTTAATGCTTCTCTAGAATATAAATTTAACGTAAAGAATTCTCCTTCTGTTGAAGTCAATACATCCGTAATACTAGAAACATAAAGATATCTATCTGGATCAGAATCAAAATCTAATCCTGGATTATCATCAGAATTACCTTCTATTTTTAATCTAAGTCTTTCACCACCCCGTAATGGTAAACCATTATAAACTGAAGTAAGTTTATCATCCTTACCTTTAATAGTATCACCAGTATTTACAACCTGTACCTTAGCAGAAATTGTAGGCGAAAAAATATTCTCATAATAATCAATCATAATGGTTCCACGAGAAACATCAACAGTTCTCTCACCATTTGCTGATTGTAATAATACTTGTTCGTATTTTGAAGGATCTTTTGCTGCCATTATGTGTAAGAAAGTTCTAAATCTTGTAATATCCTAATCATATTTAACACAGGTGGAGAGTTGTTTTCACGACCAGCATCTCCAGGTCCTGGAGCTGAAGGTGATGGTGGTGTAGATCCACCTCCACTTGGCATAGGTATTATAATAGTTGGTCCCACCCTTTCCTTTTTAATAGTCTCAGCAACAGAAGGTTTTTTCTGAACTTTAATATTAGACTCTAAGGATTTATTACTCTCAACACCATCAACAATAAGCTTAATTTCTGGTGCTGGTGGGGGTGTTGTATTATTCTTTCTAGCTTTTCTTGGACCAAAAATATATTTTTCTTTTAATGCTTCATCCTGATCATGATAAATTACACCATTCTGCTTTTCTTTAAGTTCTTCTACTGCCTTCTCATATCTACTCCTATCCTTTCTCCTCATTCTTACTTCATCTTTAGATGTACCTTTATGAGTAACAGTCTTCTGAAAGAAAGAATCACTATTTAATTTATCATTTGGTATAATTGTTCCTGGTTTATCAGCAACAAATAACTCTGGACCTTTCTCACCAACAATACTTGTTTTACCAACTTCTGGACGACCACCATCAGCAAACATATCAAAACCACTGTCATTTATCCATTCTTGATATTCAACCCATTCTGGGTTTATTTTACTTTTTTGTTTACCTTTCTTATCCTTAAACAATATCTCCTTTTCAGGAATATAACCATTCTCAAACCTTTTTCTTAAAGGTTGTGTTTTATCACTTGCTATCTTTGGATCAAGATCAAACTCATCATCTTCTTCATCTTGTTTCTTGACTTCTTTCTCTACCTGTTTTATTTCAGATTCTTTCTTATTCTTCTCCTCATTTTGCTTCTGACGTTCTTTGGTAGGATCTTTTGATATTATTTCTTTTTCCTTTTGCTTCTCTTTCTTCCTAAAGATATTACTAAACCAGTTACCTTTCTTACCTTCAGTTTCTTTATTTTTATCTTCACCACCTTCTTTATTATCTACTTCAGTCCCATCCAAATTTTCAGTTTTAGGTGGTGTTCCACCATCACCTTTCAACCATTCAGAAAACTGACCTAATCCATTCTTCTCATTATCAAATATATCAGCAAAAGTCATAGCAAAATCTGTATCCATCACAGTAAGATTATTATTAATAGTCTCCTGTTCCTTCTCCATCTGCTGTTTTTCATCATCAAAAGAATACTCTTTCAATTTAGTTTGACTAGTTTGAACAGTACGTCCAATTTCTTCAAGAGTAGATTGAGTATTTTGTACATACCCCTGAGAAATATTAACTAACCCCGTAACATTCTTAATTAAACCCAGACCACCTTTAATAATCCAAGGCAAATTCTTAACTGCCCAACCCAACATAACAATACCAAAGAAATTCATAACACGTCCAAGGAATCCCTTTGTACTATCACCAGCAGTTTTGCCACTATATTTAACAACGCCACCAACTCTAGAAGCTTCTATAATATCTTCTCTTTCTTTTCTTAATACAGCCTCTCTTCTTCTTTGAAAATAATTCTCATCTTTAACTATTAAACCCTTTAAAAATCTATTACTTCTAGTAGTAGATACAGCAGCACGAGAATGAGTTTTATTAGCAGATTTTAAACTATTAGTAAAAGAACCAATACTACTCCGTATGTTCTTAATACTATTGCCACTAGTAAGTAGGGTTTTTTTAACTATCTGTACTGACATATTATACTACAGGAGATAGATTAAATTGTTGATAAGCATGATAAACATAATTATTACTAAAATCTGTAGGACGAATTGTTGGTATTGATTGTCCACCACCAGGAAAAATACCACCAGATGGTTGTTTAGTAGTACCACTACCACTTTCTTGAGGTACAGGAACAACAACTGGTTCTTCCTGTGGTAATGCTGCTAAATTACTGGATGTATCAGGATCCCTTTTAATAGCACTAATATCTTTATTATTAGAAGAAGCAGAAATATTTTCAGATGTATCCTCTTTTTGAGCATTATAAAATTCACTCTTATCAACTGGTTGAGGCAGACCCATTTCATCAATTTTACTAACTTGACCTCTTACACTAACAAATTCCCCTTGATCATATTCCTTATAAGGATCAAATTTTTGTGGTTTTGGTTTCCTAGCAAATAATCCACCAAATAAGCCCTTATTCTTTGGTTTAATACTAGTAGATTGGTTCTCAGTCTTAGTATCTGATTTTTTTCCTCCCCAAAGATTTTTCCACATACTCCGAATAGAGTACTTTTCCAAGTTATCACTTTTTTCCTCTAAATTACCAGGATCAGCTATTTGGTTGATTCCATCTATATCTAAATCTCCATCTTCTTCATCTTTATTTCCACCTGTCACGTCACTCCATTTTCTCTGAATCCAATTTTTATCCCCTTCACCCGCATTATTCTTACCCATGAAAAATAGTGGAGCAAAAGCAGCAAGACTATTAGCAGCAATACCTATTAACGTCCTAATATCTTTGAAGGGTTGCCAGATTCCAAAACCCTTAGTGTATCTGGTTGATCTTGTTGCCAATCTAGCAAGTATTCCAACTGTACCCCGTAAAGCAAGTCTGGAACCCAAATAAAGACCACCAATAGTTAATAAAGTTTTACCAACATCAATACCAATTTGCTTTAATTTTTCAATATTTCTAAGAGATATTGCTTGATATGCATCAATGGCACTCTTACCAAGCCATCCAAAAAACAATACCTTAAATACATTACCTACTCTACCTAAAACTCCTCTAGCCTGATTTCCAATCTTAGCAACAGGAGCCATTAAAGCGTTTTGAATTTTTCTTTCAAAACCACTTTCTTTACCTTCTCTAAGTTTTAAAGCTATTAATTTCTCTTCTCTTGCTGATGCAGCAGCTTCTCTTTGTCTAGTTAATGATGCTTCTACTTCTAAATTTTGTTTAACCGCATTGAGAGAATTTCTTAATGCAGATACTTGTTGATTAAGAGATCCTATATCATTAGAAACACCCTTTAAACCCTGAGAATTTTGAACTAGTAAAGGTGTTATAACAGAAGTATTTAAGTTATTCCTATTACTAGGAGTAGTACTGAAGACACTAGAAGATACCGTATTTCTAACGGCTCTTATTCCTCCTGCTATTGGTGATCCTATCTCAGCCATTGTTTGCTTGCTGTGCCTTTAAATTTTCCTCTTCAATATATTGTTGAAGAAGTGCTAAATAAATTTCCCTCTCCCAAGGAATCATATTTTCTAACTCTGTTAAGCTATATTTATGGTGTTGCATTAAGGCAAAATTAATTTTATAGTATGACGCAAGATCTTCATGTGCCATACTTACCCGAAAAAACTTTGTAAACCCTCCAATACAACTTCACTTTCAACTTTAGTATTTGGATTCACTACCTTAACTTTATGAGAAAGTTTAGGCATTGTCTCAAAAAATTTCTCAACAGATTTAAATTGTTTTGAATCTAGTTGTTCAACAAATTGATTTAACTCTTTCTTAGTACAATCAGATCCAGCCCAAGATTCCTCTTCAGAATAAACTTGATCAATACATGATGCTATTAAATCAAAAGTATCATCAACACTTATATCACCACCAGAACCAAAATTAGTCTTAATAAATTCACTTAAAGATGGATATTTCATTCTCAAGGTATACTCATCATCTAATTTAATATCAGTTGAATGCTCCTCATTTGTTTGTATTTTAATCTCATCCAACATAATAGTTGATGTAACTTGTGTCTTCGCATCATCAGGACATGTTATCACAACTTCAACTTCTTCTCCTACAGATTTTCCTCTAATATTAAGAAAAAGATATTCAATATCAAATGTAGATAATTGATCTACTTTAATACCTCTTGTAAGAATACAAGACTTAATAACATCTTTAACAGCACTAGCAATTTGCTGCGTATCCTCACTTTCCATAGCAAGGATTAAAATCTTCTCTTCTTTTACAAGAAAAGGTCTAAATTTTATTTTCTTTTTAGATGAAGGTAATACCAACTCATAAGAAGGTGTCGAAATCTTCGGTAAAGGCATAATATGCTCAGTTCAAGTATTTTTATTTATAGCACTAATTTGCAAAATATTTCCAACCAGATCCAGGACCAGTAATTGGTTGATCAGTAGTCCACTCTCTTAACCCTGTTTGATCTGTTTTCACTGTATCAGTCTGTCCTGTTGGGCTATTAAGAATAGTAGTATTGCCTATCTTATCTTGTACATAATCAAGTGATCCTTTATGCCAAACATATCCATTATTAGGATCATTATTCTCAGATACACCAGCATCATGAGCAGCAGATGTAGATCTACCACAAATATACCTATCATAACTAAAGTTACAAGTAGCTTTCAATACTTGTGAATTTTGATATCCAACTCTTACAGAATTTAACGATAATGGAAATAATCCAATAAACTTATACTCTAAAAATTGTCTATAATTTTTCTCAAACTTAATTATTCTAGTTTCATTTGACTTATAAAGATCTGGATATCTCATTTTAAAATGATATCCCTGCTCAGTAGCAGAATTAGGATTAGCACCAGAAATGTACTCCATCCAATGCTCTAAGAATTTCAAAGTCTTATACTTATTATCAACATAAAATTCTAATGATATCTGAGTAAAATTTCTAGTATGAGCAAATCTTTCAACAACACCTTGATAGTTACCTACAACATCAACAGATGCCATAGCACTACCTGGCAATGAAGCATTGCTACAAAGCATACCTATTTCATCTCCAACAAATCTAAAATCAACCCCCTTACTTCTAAGATGAGATCCTAAAGAATATCCACCACTACTAGTATGTGGAGGTAAAGCAAACTTCACCAAATAATTAGATGTTTGTGCGACATTTTGAAATGTCGGTAATATCTGAGATATTTTCTTTGGAATTGGTGCTGGCACTCTAAATAGTTTTATTATATCATATCTATTTAGATGGCTTATAAAGGAAAATATTATCCAACCTTTCCTCACAAGTATAAAGGTGATCCCACTAATATAACATTTCGATCATTATGGGAAAGAAAATTTATGGTCTACTGTGATAAAAATGCAAACGTATTAGAATGGGCAAGTGAAGAAATTGTAATACCTTACATATCTCCAGTTGATAATCGTCAACACAGATACTTTCCAGATTTCTATATGAAATTAAAAGAAAGTAATGGTATAGTAAAAAAATATATTGTCGAAATAAAACCACTAAAACAATGCTCTCCTCCACAAAAACCAAAACGCCAAACTAAAGGATATTTACGTGAAGCATTTGAATATGCAAAAAATCAATCAAAATGGAAAAGAGCAAGAGAGTACTGTGCTGATAGACAATGGGAATTTAAAGTAGTTACTGAGAAAGAACTTGGAGTCTAATGAGTAGAGTTAAAGAGATCCGTGATAATCTAATAGGAACAGAACATCCTGATGATCTAATGTTAGAAATTTTAGATGTTTTAAGAGAAGGTGGTAAAAGACCTGAAGTAGGAAAGTTCTATGTTTTTGTATATAATCCAAAAACACCTAACCTAAGATATGATCAAAATCCTTTAGTTGGAGTAACTGGAATATTTGAATGGGG
>CETI01022970.1_pt1 | contig 12838 bp, 10 predicted proteins | sample 361441 | NCBI WGS metagenome assembly CETI01 (sample SAMEA2622478, study PRJEB7988) | marine metagenome | biome: marine biome (ENVO:00000447); feature: deep chlorophyll maximum layer (ENVO:xxxxxxxx); material: "saline water (ENVO:00002010), including plankton (ENVO:xxxxxxxx)" | depth 90 m | reverse complement strand
GATTGACTTATCTAGCCAATTATTTCTTTTAGTTATCCATTTAATCAGATAATCTATTTCGGATTCATAACTATTTCCTACATAATTATTTGGCCATAAATATTTACCAAGTACATTCCATTTCGAATAATTTCTATATACAGCACCTGATTCATTTTTTAAAATAGAAATATAATTTTGAATCATTTGAAATATATTTTCATCAGAAAGTTCCTTTTTTCTAAGTTCATTCCATCTTTCTTTTAATTTATTTACAAAATACTCATCTTTTAAAAGTTTTTCCCACCAAAAAGGTATTAACCAAAAATCATCCGAGCATTTTTCATTGAATTTGTATGTCCATGTATCATATTTTTCTCCATTGCAGTAATTTCCATTTCCAAAAGAAAGGTTAAAATCCCATATTGGTCCAATTTTTAATTTTTCATTTCTATTTTTATGTAAGAAAGTGCTTAATCTATACCCATCTAAATTATTAGACAATTCATTTAAGATAAAAAAATCTATAAAACTTTCTATATCAATATATTTTCTATAACCGATTAATGAATCTTTAAAATTTATTCCAGAAAGTGCTTCTTCAAAGCTGTGAAAATAATTCTGAATATATTTTTTTTGTTCGTAGTGAATATCTTTAGCTTTCGGATACTCATAATTAAACCAAATAGACTGATATGTCCCGGAATTGGGTTGATAATTTGATTTAAAAGCATTAAAATCATTATAAACTTGTTCTCCATTATCATCATCACTTTTATCTATTTTAATGATGTAACCACCAGAAATATTAATTGAATCCAGATCACTATTTTCAAGTTTTTTAATAGCTATTCTATTTTTATCTCTCTTTAATTTTTCCATAAAAACATATACACCCATATATTCATTGTTTATTGTTAATTCACAAAACTTTGTTCTACTTGCATATCTTCCTATCTGATTTGATAAATCATAAATTAATTTATTCCTAACAAGTGTTTTATCACTGTAAGGACCATAAAAAATCCAATCTTCTTCCTCTGGGAATCCTAACAATGTATAATCCATATCCTCATTATTATTATCCCAAGTTTCAAACCCATAAGATTTTTTATCAAATAGCTGGGAGCTTGATCCTCTATATTCAATGCCGATATTACCATCATACAAAATGGTGCTATCTTTTAGAATTATCATTTTTGAGGGTATTTTTGGTTCATCAACAATTTGTTTGTTTAAGGTATTTATTTTAACATGAGGAATAATTTTACCTATTTCCGGATATTCTACTAAAGAATTAGGTAAATCTTCAATTTTATTACAAGCAAATAATATAAAAAACAATAAGTATATTTTTTTCATAAAAAATATTAGAATTCAAATATTTGATAGCCGGTAAAATTATTTATTTTTTAATTACTATATCCAAATTAATGTTTTAAAATGAATTAATTTTAAATATGAACTTTTCTAGATTTATCTCAAAAAGAATATGGAATAATAATTTATCAAGTTTTTCATCGCTAATAAGTAAAATAGCAATTGGGGGAATTGTTTTAGGAGTGACCATAATTTTATTATCTTTTTTTATTTTAAATGGTTTTAAAAATGAAATAAAAAATAATGTATATTCTTTTTCTGGTCATTTTAATATTTCTAAATACACAGGTAAATTTAGTTATAAAGATAATCCTCTTAATTTAAATGTTGGTTTAAGTTCTCATTTAGAAAAATTGAATTACGTAAAATATTTTCAGCCATATATTTTGTCACCAATTTTGATCAAATCAAACTCTGATGATATAGAAGGGGTATTATTTAAAGGAGTTGATAAAAACTTCAATTCTGATCTATTTAATAGTAAAATAATAAATGGTAATTGGTTAGATTTTAAAAAAAACAATGAATATTCTAATGAAATTATAATTAGTAAAAATTTACAAAAAGTTTTAAATGCCAAAATTGGTGATGATGTATATTTATATTTTGCAAATAATCCTCCAGTTTATAGAAAATTAAAATTAAAGGGAGTATTTGAAACGGGTATGCAAGAATTTGATAATAATTTCATATTTGGAGATATTCTTCTTTTAAGAAAAATTTATAATTGGAATGACAGTTTAGTCTCTGGAGTTGAAGTTTTTGTTGAGAATCAAAATAATTTAGAATCAATTTATAATGATTTAAAAACCAAAACTGCTTTTGATGAATTTATTGAAAAAACTGATACTAAGTATATTCAAGTTTTTGATTGGTTAAAACTTTTAGATAGAAATATATTAATATTTTTTACTTTAATTTTATTTGTAGCATCATTTAATATGATTTCAATTTTATTAATTCTAATTATGGAGAGAATTAGAATGATTGGTATTCTTAAGGCATTAGGTTCAAATAACAATCAAATAAAAAATATTTTCTTATATAATGGTCTAAGGTTGATCTTTTTAGGTTTATTTTTAGGAAATTTAATCAGTATTATATTTGCTGTTTTTCAAGATAAATTTAAAATATTAAAACTTGATAAAACTAGTTACTATATGGATTATGTTCCTATAGGATGGGATTTATATGCTCTTTCTAAATTAAATTTATTGATATTAATTGTAATTTTTTTAGTGATTTTTTTACCTATACTTGTTATAAATAGAATAAAGATTTTAGACTCAATTAAATTTAGTTGATTTTATAATTTGTAAAAAAACTTAAAATTTTCATTTTTATTATTCCAAATATTGCTTCACCAAATATTGAAAAAGACATTTTTGACTTTCCTCTTACTCTGTCCTTAAAAATTATAGGAATTTCTTTTATTATAAAATTTAGTTTTGTTGCAATAAATTTTAATTGAATTTGAAATGCATAACCTTCAAACATTATATTATATTTTAAAATATTTTTTAATGCAAACAAAGAATATCCATTAAACCCTCCAGTTGTATCTTTAACTCTAATTCCTGTAACTATATTTACATATCTATTCGCAAAATAGGACAACAATACTCTTTCAATTGGCCAGTTTACAACAGTAATTCCTTTTATATATCTTGAACCGATAACTACATCTAATTTGTTTTTTGAAATTTCATTTTGTAAGACTTCAAGATCTTTTGGATTGTGTGATCCATCAGCATCTAGCTGGAAAATATAAGAATATTTTTTTGATATAGCATAATCAAAACCTTCTATATAAGCTGATCCTAAACCTTTTTTATTACTTCTTTCTAAAAGATGAATATTAAAATTATACTTTTTACTTTCAATAATTTTTTTTACAATTTCTCCAGTTTTATCAGGGGAGTTATCATCTACAACTATAATATCAAATTTTGTTTTAAGACTAGATATTTCATCTATTGTAATGGTTATATTCTCTTTTTCATTGAATGTAGGAATAATTACAACATTTTCATTCATATTAAAATGTATTTTAAATCAATTTATTAATAAATTTGTTAAACCAAAATATAACTTTTTTAAAAAGAGTTAAATTCCTGTAATTTGTTCATTATTTTTTATGAATATAGAAAAAAAGCTTAAAACATCAGTATCATCAGCAATACACTCTATTTATAGTCATAAAATAAAAAGTGATGATATTCAAATTCAATCTACATCAAATGAATATGAAGGTTATTATACTATCCTATTATTTTTTCTTTCAAAAATTTTTAATGAAAACCCAGCTAAAATTGGAGAAAAAATCGGAAATTATTTAATTGAAAATGAAGATTTTATAGAATCATTTAATGTTGAAAAAGGATTTCTAAATATTGATATTAATAAAATTTCTTGGTTAAAATTATTTTTTAATATTTATTCTGAAAAGGATTGGGGATTTAAAAAGAATATTGGAAAAGAATTAATGGTTGAATTTTCTTCCCCAAATACAAATAAACCACTTCATTTAGGTCATTTAAGAAATATTTTTCTTGGAGATTCAATTTCTAGAATATTAAAAGCTGTTGGCTATAAAGTTCATAGAGTTCAGATTATCAACGATAGAGGAATACATATATGTAAATCTATGGTAGCATGGATAAAATTTGGCAAGGGAGATTCACCTGAGAAATCTGGAATTAAAGGTGATCACTTTGTTGGTAAATATTACGTTTTATATCAAGAAGAACTTAATAAAGAAATTAATCAAAAAATTAAAAAAGGAGTAACTAAAGAAGAAGCAGAAAAGAATGCTCAAATATTTAATGAGGCGAAGAATCTTTTAATTAAATGGGAGAATAGAGATCCTGAAACTATTAAGCTATGGAAAAAAATGAATAAATGGGTATATGAAGGTTTTGATAAAACTTATGAGACATTGGGTGTTGATTTTGATAAAATATATTATGAGTCAGAAACCTATTTGTATGGAAAAAAAGAAGTTGAAAAGGGACTTAAAAAGAAAATATTTTTCCAAAAAAATGATAATTCTATTTGGGTAGATTTAAATAAATATGGACTAGATAATAAACTATTGGTTAGAAGTGATGGAACTTCTGTCTATATAACTCAAGATATTGGTACAGCAATATTAAGGTTTAGAGATTTCCCAAAAATTGAAAAACAGATTTATACAGTTGGAAATGAACAAGAATATCATTTTAAGGTATTATTTAAAATATTAGAAATTCAAGGTTTTGATTGGGCAAAAGAATGTTACCATCTTTCTTATGGTATGATTGATTTACCTTCCGGTAAAATGAAGTCAAGAGAAGGTACAGTTGTCGATGCTGACAAATTACTTGAAGAAATGGTTCATATCTCTGAGAAAAGAACTAAGGAATTAGGTAAGATTAAAGATTTTAATAAAAATGAACAAAAATTATTATTTGATAAAATTGCACTGTCTGCTATTAAATATTTTTTATTAAAAATCGATCCAAAAAAACCCATGTTATTTAATCCTAATGAATCTATAGATTTTCAAGGAAATACTGGTCCTTTTATCCAATATACTTATGCTAGAATTATATCTATTTTAGAAAGAGCAAAAAATAAAGGAATTAAAGAAGACTTTAATACAAATTTAAATGTTAAAAGTATTAATGAATTTGAAAAAAAAATAGTCTATTTATTAAGTATTTTTCCTGATAAAATATTAATTGCTGCATCTGATTTTTCTCCTTCAATAATAGCAAACTATATTTACGACCTATCAAAAGCCTACAATAGGTTTTATCAAGAAATTTCAATTTTCAAGGAAGAAGATAATGAAACAATTCTTTTTAGAATATCGTTATCTAAATCTGTCAGTAAAATTATATCTAGTGCTATGAAACTTTTAGGTATTAATATGACTAACAAAATGTAATATATGAAGTGGTTTATTATAATTTCTGCATTTTTTTCTATTATTATGATTTTTAATTCATTTTATAGTTTCGTCTTTAACAGTGTTTCGGAAATTAAACCGAATTATAAAAGTGATTTTAATTCTGATTCATTTTATAATTTACATGCTATATCAATTGATGGCGATAAAATTGATTTTAAAACGTTTAAAGGTAAGAAAGTTCTAATTGTAAATGTTGCTTCAGAATGTGGGTATACAAATCAATATGATGATCTACAATACCTTCACAGAAAATATTCTAATCGTCTTGTAATTTTAGGTTTTCCATCTAACAATTTTGGTAAACAAGAACCTGGTTCTAATGTGAATATTCTTGAATTTTGTCAATCAAACTTTGGTGTTGAGTTTCAAATGTTTCAAAAAACTGATGTAATAGGTGAAAACTCTCACCCTGTATATAAGTGGCTTTCGTCATCAACTTTAAATGGTTGGAATGATAAGTCACCAAAATGGAATTTTTATAAATATTTAATTGATGAAAAAGGAAAATTATCTAAAGTTCTTGCCTCATCAATAAATCCAAGAGATTCAATAATAACTGACTTCATTGAATCTGACTAATCTAAGTACGGATCTTGATTTAAATTCTTTATAAATATTTTTCTTATTGATTGTCCAAAGGATGAACCTATTCCACCTAAAACACCTCCTATTGAACTGGAAATACTTAAAAGAACAATATTATTATTTAAAAATAAAATATTAGCTACTTTTTGAGAGATAATGGAATTAGTTTGAACATCTAATTGAAACATTAATATAAGCCATGCTAAAAATATCCCCAGAAACCCACTTATAAAATGGCTAAGTAAATTATCTATAAAAATTAACCCTACAATTATTGGATAAATAACGATTAACCACCAATGATTATCAAATCCAAAAAAATATGTAAAAAGAAAAATTATAAATACTCTAAAAAGAAAATTCATTTTTTAAATTTTTTGTTAAATAACATTTGATTCTCAATTTTTTCTGAAAATTTATCAAATAATAGTTTGTTGTATTTTCCTAATGACCAATCTTTAATCATAGAGCTATAGTTAATATTTCCTGGGTTTCCACTTTGACCACCTGGATATACCCCCCATGCTTTAGTTCCACCTGGATCCAATTCAACTATCATTCTCCATGATGGACCGTGATATTTGCTTGCTGCATTAAGAATATTTCTATTTCCTCCAATATTTATATTCGAAACACTAAAATCTTCTATTCCTAAAATATGTCTTACAGTGGTGTTTTTATAATTTTTCCATGAAATATCATTAGAATTTATTTCTTTCCAGGTTTTAATAGAGTCCTTTGTAAGTTCAAATGATAAATTAATTATATCGTTTAGGTCTTCAATTTTTTCTGTTGAGATAATATCATAATACTTTAATTCTGGATAATTTTTAATCAGATAGAAAGTGTTATATTTTGTTGGTTTTCTATACTCAAATTTCATAGTATCAAATTCATCCCATATTGTTTTTCTTAAAAAATGATGCCAAGTTTCAAAAATAGATTCTTCAGTACTTTTTGGATTTGAAAAATAATCCCATTTTTTTAGATTTTCAAAGTATAATTTTTTATTATCATCAAAATTTATTGTATCAATTTTTTCAAGCAAAATAGGTAGAATTTCATATGCTATGTAATTAAAGTTATCATTTTGAATATTTTTAACATCCTCGATTGTTGCATTTAAAATAGTTTCTAATCTATCATTGAGTCTTCTACCTCTGTAGTATTCATAATTATGGCTATATGTATAATAAGGATAAGATTTATCAGATGGGTGTTGATTTGCCGAACTCACATAATTTCTTTCTGGATTTATCATTGATAATGCATGATCAAAAGGTATATATCCTGACCATTCATGATCTCTTTTACTTCCATCCAATAGAAATTTACCTTGTTCTTCCCATTTTATTGGAAATTTACCAGCAATTGTTATTCCTATATCACCTGAAGTTGTAGCATAAGCAAAATTTTGAGCAGGCCCATCAAAATAAGATAAAGCTTCTTTAATATCATTTATATTTTTTGCTCTATTAAGCTTAAAGAAGGTTTTATATTCAATAGATGCATCATGTGCAATCCATCTCATGGCCAAATCAACTTTATCATTATTACCTAAAAAATTTCTATCATATGATACAGGTCCATGATGGGTAAAAATGATAGTATCATAAAAAGGATTTGAGTTTTTAACAATGAATTTTTCTATAATTTTTTCTGTTTTTAACCATTTTCCATCAAAAAAATATTCTTTTCTATTATTATCCTTGAATTTAATTTTGTAAAAATCAACCACATCTCTTGTTGCATTTGTTTCTCCCCACGCAATGGAATCATTAAAGCCAATAATTATTCCGGGGGCACCTGGAAGACTAACGCCCATAGTATTTACAGTTGGGGAATTTAAGTGAATTGCATACCATATAGATGGAAGATTTAAGGATAAATCTGGTTGACTACCTAGTATAGGGTATCCATTTTTCGTTCTTTTACCAGATATTGCAAAATTATTACTACCATTATCTGGATCAGGCTTTTTAAAAGTTTTATCAATTAAAATTTTAGGATAAATAGTATCTCTTTTTCTAGTTAACTTTTGAGGAGAAAATTTAAAACTTGTATTTCTAGGAATAATCGGATCAACTGCTTGATGAATTTCGGGAAAAAGAAAATCATATTCTTCCTTTCCTAATAATTCTAATAAATAAGTATCTTCAATATCTTGATTTCTTCTAGAAAGCATATCTGACATTTGTTCCATCAAAAGAAATGATTTTAAAATAGTCCACTTCTCAGGTTTATAATTTAATAATTTATATTCTATAGGTAAATTTTTAATATCATTTGATGATATAAAATCATTAATTCCTTTTGTATATGCTTGAATAAACTTCAAGGTTTCTTTATCTTTTTTTGAAACTTCTAGAGTATTTTTTGCAGCATATAAAAGACCTTTTCTTCTTGATTCTCTATCCCTTGAAAGTGCTCTTTCACCAAAAATTTCTGATAATCTTCCGGACGTTGACATAATTTGAAATTCCATTTGCCAAAGCCTATGAAATGCATGCATATATCCTTGAACATAATAAAGGTCTTCATCATTTTTTGCATAAATATGAGGTATTAAAAGGCTATCAATTTGAAGAGTGACTTCATCTTTAATTCCTGGTAGATCAATATCATAAAATTTATTAACCATTCCATTTTGTATAAAACCAGAATATGGATTTAAAAATTTTCCAAGAGGTGGGAGGTTAAAAACAGATGAGTTTAATAAGTAGATAAATATTATTAAAATAAAAAATAGAACTATAGATTTTATTGTCTTCAAAGGAATTATTTTTTTGCAAATTTATTTATTGAAATAGAAAAACAAATTGTTTTAATGATTTTTGTGCGTTCGGAAGGATTCGAACCCTCAACCCCCAGAGCCGAAATCTGGTATTCTATCCAGTTGAACTACGAACGCTAAAATTAATTTATTATAATCTTAGAGAATTTCGTTTACTTTTTCAGCGGCTTCTTTTAATGTTATTGCAGAAAAAACTTTAAGACCAGAATTATCAATAATTTTTGCTCCCTCTTTGGAATTTGTGCCTTGAAGTCTTACAATTATTGGAATATTAATATCACCAATATTTTTATAAGCTTCAACAACTCCATTAGCTACTCTATCACACCGAACTATACCACCAAAGATATTTAATAAAATAGCTTTTACATTTTTATCTTTAAGTATGATTCTAAAGCCAGTTTCTACGGTTTCAGCACTAGCATTACCACCTACATCAAGAAAATTTGCTGGATCCCCTCCTGAAAGTTTTATAATATCCATAGTAGCCATAGCTAATCCAGCTCCATTTACCATACAACCTACATTTCCATCAAGTTTTACATAACTTAATCCAACTTTATTAGCTTCAACTTCTGCTGGATCTTCTTCTGATAAATCTCTTAATTCTTCAATATTTTTATGCCTAAATAGAGCGTTATCATCGATATTTACTTTTGCATCAACAGCAAGAATTTTATTATCTGATGTTTTAAGTACTGGGTTTATTTCAAACATAGATGAATCGATGCTTTCATATGCTTTATATAAAGAAAAAATAAAATTAATCATTTCTTTAAGACCTTGACCTTTTAAACCAAGAGCAAAAGCAATTTTTCTAGCTTGAAAACCTTGAAGTCCCACATTTGGATCTATCCATTCTTTAATTATTTTTTCTGGGGTTTCTTCAGCAACTGTTTCAATATCCATTCCACCTTCAGATGAAGCCATAATTACGTTGCAGCCTTTTACTCTATCTAGTAGTATACCTAAATAAAATTCTTTTGGATCCTCTTCTCCAGGATAATATACATCTTCAGCTATAAGAACCTTATTTACAGTTTTACCAGATGGACCTGTTTGATGAGTTACAAGTGTTCCATTTAATATATTTTTAGCTTTTTCTTCTACCTCATCAATATTTTTTGTAATCACAACCCCTTTTGATCCTGTTTCTTTTATGGTTCCCTTTCCTCTTCCACCAGCATGAATTTGAGCTTTTATAACAAAAATATTAGAATTACCATTTTTAGAAAGTTTTAAAGCAGCATCTTTTGCTTCTTTTGGTGAGTTGGCTACATGACCTTCCTGAATCCTAACACCAAAAGATTTAAGGACTTCTTTAGCTTGATATTCGTGAATATTCATATATAATTTTTTGTATAAAATAAATGATTAATAATTAATAATACTAGTATAATTAGCTTATTTATTAGTTAATTTAGATTTATGTTATTACAGGGAAACAAAATCTCTAAATCTTATAATAAAATCAATGTTTTAAACAATATTGACATTTCTGTTTCTACTGGTGAAATAGTTTCTATTGTTGGGAAGTCAGGTGCTGGAAAGTCTACATTATTATATATACTAAGTTCCTTAGAGAACCCAGACAAAGGTGATGTATTGGTAGATGGAATTAATTTAAAATCTTTATCAAAAAATGAATTAGCACATTTTAGAAATCAAAATATTGGATTTATTTTCCAATTTCATAATTTATTACCAGAATTTGATGCTTTAGAAAATGTTTGTATACCAGGATATATTTCAGAAAATAATAGAAAAGATGTTGAACGTCAAGGTAGATATCTTTTAGATTTTTTAGATCTTTCAGAAAGGATTCACCATAGGCCAGATGAATTATCTGGTGGAGAACAACAAAGGGTTGCTGTAGCTAGATCATTAATTAATAATCCTTCAATTATTTTTGCTGATGAACCTTCTGGTAATCTTGATTCTAAAAACTCTAAACAACTATTTAATTTAATAAAAAAATTAAATCGAGAACTCAACAATACATTTGTATTGGTTACCCATAATTTAGAATTTGCATCAATAGCGAAAAGAATTCTTAAAATAGAAGATGGAAAAATTAAATAATTTCTAATAATTCAAAATTGAAAAAAGGAATTTATTTTATGTTTATCTCTACAATATTTTTTCTTATTGTAAAAATAGGAGTTAAACTTTTACCTCATATTCCAGCTATAGAGGTTGTTTTTTTTAGATGTATTATTTCTTTTTTTATTAGTTACATTATACTTAAAACCCAAAAGATATACGTTTTTGGAAAAAATAAACCCTTACTATTTATACGAGGTGTATTTGGTACAATTGGTTTGTATTGTTATTTTGAAATAATACAAAACATTCCTCTTGCTACAGCATCAACAATAATTTACTTAACTCCAATTTTTACTTCTCTTATTGGGGTATTTATATTAAAAGAAAAAATTACTTTTTTACAATCATTGTGTATATTATTTGCATTTTTTGGTATTATTTTAATTCAAGGATATGATTATAGAGTTACATCAAATTATCTAATATTAGGTTTATTAGGAAGTTTTTGTGCTGGATGTGCTTATAACATCATTAGATATTTACGAAAAAAAGAACATCCTTTAGTTCTTATTTTATATTTTCCTATGATTGCCTTTCCAGTATCTGGTGTTATAAGTTATTTTAGTTGGGTAGCACCAAGTATCCATGATTTAATTATACTGTTTGGTATAGGGGTTGTAACACAATTTGGTCAGTATTTTATGACCAAAGCCTTTCAAAATGAAAAAGTTTCAACCGTTTCGATTATTAGTTATTCCGAAATATTGTTAGTAATTGCAATTGGATATGAATTTTTTGATGAGTCATTCAATTTTATAACTTACTTAGGTATGCTTATTGTTGTAATTAGTGTTATGACAAGCATTATTTTTTCTTCCAACAAAACAGATCAAATTGATAAGTGAATCTTTTTAATTATATTTGTGAAAAAATAATCATATCATGAAAAAATTATTCTCTTACTTCCAACACTCAATTCTAATAATGTTTGTAGTTCTTGCTGGTATACTTTCTTGTGAAGAATTAGAAGATGGTATAGCTAATAGTCTTAGCGATACAGTTTCTGTTTTTGATACAGTTAGTGTTTCTGATACCGTTAGCATTCTGGATACACTTTTTTATGTGGATAGTATGGGTTATGATGCGGTTGGAGATTGGGAGGGAGTTTATTTTATTGAGGAAAATGATACTTTTAATCATATTGATGATGATTCATCATGGGTTGGACTTACTTTAACTACACCTACTATTATAAAACCTCTACATGAGTTTTATTTTAGAGATTGGGAATATGGAGAGGATACTTTTAAATCTAGAGGAGTTTGGGCTATCTTGGGAGATTCTATGTATGTATATCAACTTTGGAATAACGAAGATGGAGGCCCTGGTCCAGATGAAGATGATTGGGATTTAATGAGATTGGGATATGATTTAAATGCATCAAAAGATACCGTTACTCTTACCCAGCAATGGATGGAAGATTATGGACCAGATTCTGGTACAGTATATAATGATAAATATGTATTCAAAAGGTTATAGATTAAAAATCTATATAACAAGAGATTAATTTCTTTTTCATTACTATATAATTTATTGTAACTCAACTAAATCTTTTTTAAATTTTCTTTTATTTTAGATTTCTTATTTAGAATTGCTTTCTATAATTTCATTTAATGATAAAAAAAATTTATTCTGATTCTCTAGGGCTACTTACTGACCTTTATCAATTAACGATGTGTTATGGGTACTGGAAAAAAGGAATTCATCAAAAGCAATCTTCTTTTAATCTTTTTTTTAGAAATAACCCTTTTAAAGGAGCTTATTCTGTTACATGTGGACTTGATTATGTGATAGATTATTTAAATAATTTTAAATTCTCAAATGAAGATATTAGCTACCTATCTAGTTTAAAAACAGAAAATGGAAAGAAATTATTTGAAAAAAAATTTTTAGAATTTTTAAAAAAATTTAAATTTGAATGTGATTTAGATGCAATAGAGGAGGGGAGAGTCGTTTTTCCTAACGAACCTCTTCTAAGAATAACGGGCCCTCTCTATCAGTGTCAGCTTCTTGAAACCTCACTTGTAAATATTATTAAT
>CETI01030943.1_pt1 | contig 12890 bp, 15 predicted proteins | sample 361441 | NCBI WGS metagenome assembly CETI01 (sample SAMEA2622478, study PRJEB7988) | marine metagenome | biome: marine biome (ENVO:00000447); feature: deep chlorophyll maximum layer (ENVO:xxxxxxxx); material: "saline water (ENVO:00002010), including plankton (ENVO:xxxxxxxx)" | depth 90 m | reverse complement strand
GAAATTTGTCGAGGCAATGTCGACCCTGAAGGTAAGGCTTCATGGGTTGCAGAGCGAGCAAAACTGAGTAGTACTCTGATGGCAGGAGATGGGTTCAACGATTCTGGAGCGCTTGCTGCAGCAGATATTGGCGTAGCTGTGGGAAGCGGAGAACAGGTAAATTTGGACGCTGCAGATGTCCTTATTCCCGGAGAAGACCCTCGCGCACTAGCAAACCTCATCCAGCTATCTAAGAGAACTCGACGTGTAGTCAACGCCAATATTGCAATATCAGTAATGGTTACTCTTATGCTAATCATTACCGCTTTAACCGGAATCAACACTAGTATCGCGGCAGGAATAGCGATACACGAAGCCAGCGTGTTCCTAATCATAATCAATGGAATGTTCGTGACCGGTGCGGGTGGCCGAAGAATTGGTGTTTTACTCGATCTAGCCAAAGATTTGCTTCGTGATATTCGCGAGGCCTTTGGGGTGCTATTTTCCGGCGGTGAGGGAAGCCCACCATCGACCGCTTGATTAACCGAAACTTGGAGGCGTGGAATAATGGACAAAGTCGAGATTGAGTCTAAACATGCTCCACCGCTCGCCGAATGCGCTCACTGCGAGCACATGTTGCCGCCTGGACTAGGTGAGATTGAATGTGAGGTTTGTGGGGCTGTGTGTAAGGTAAGCCACCAACCGACAATTGATGCTCTAACCCAAGAGAAAGTACCTTGTCCTCATTGTCACACAATCTTAGTCGCTGGCACAGACGAACGTCCAATCGAACTGACCTGCGGCGCCTGTTCGGGAGGCTTCACTCTGACAGAGAAAGTGGTCAAGGTAGAGATAGAATGTCCCGGATGTGATCGAACACTACGTATCCGGCCAAAACCAGGAAAGAGACAACTCACCTGCCCGGCTTGTGAGACAGGATTTAACGTCACTTTCTGATTGAAAATGGCAATTTCCACAAGTCTAGCGAAATTGCAGCCTATGGCTGATTCTGACCCTGCGCTCTCAAATAGGGGTCAGATACCGTCCAAATGGGGATGGGAAGTTGAGCGAGAGCAAGTCTCCAGCCGATAATGACGCCGAAGGCGTAGATGAATTAGCAGCTCTTAGAGAAGCCCACGTTCGTTCCGCGGCCTCTGCAATCGATACACTGGGCCGCGCTCGGGACCGTTTGGATGATGAAAGCAAGTTGCGCTCAGCAATGCGAAGGGAGCGCAGAAGGCGAGTTGCGGAAATGGGCGAAAGGGTCGAAGGAATGCGAGGAGCTCTTCGCAAGGCCAATGATATCCTGTTTGAGGAGGAATTACACCGAATTGAAGCTGATATGAGGGCAGAACTTGAAGTCGAGATGGAACGTCTCGAAACCGAGGCTCTTGAGCGAGAAGAGCGACTTCTTAGAGAAGAAATGCTACACAGACTCCGTCGTGAAGAAAATCGACTTCGTGAACAATTAGATTTAGAGCGTGACCGACGAATAGAGGAACATACTGGAAAACTTCGAGAACGCTTGAAGCGAGAGATGGAAACCGAATTTGACCGACGCAAGGCATTCCTCAACGATCGACTAGAATTAGAGGCGACTCAAGATATGGAAAGGATGGAGCGTCGGGTTGAAATGGACCTTAGAGAAGCATCTGAATCAAAGGTTCATCGTCAAGTTGAATCATATCGACTGGAGCAAGAAATCGCAATGAGAGACAGATTAGCAAAGACCCGAAAGGAAAGAGAGAAAGAACTCGAAAAACAACTTGCAAGCGAAACTAAGTCTCTCGAAAAGGGCATGGTTGCAGATGTTGATGTTCGCCTTAAATCGCTAGAAGAAGAGGCAGAAGCAGGTCTTCTAGCTGAATTAGACCGCTGGTTTGCCGCCGAGCGAGAGACAATGGAAGCAGCATTGTTACTCAAGCGTCAAGAGATGGCCTTGGAGAAAGAAGTCGAGATGGAACAAAAGTTGGCTGAGACCCGAAAACTACGAGAGAAGGAATTGTTTGATAAATTGGAAAAACAATTCTCCAAGCGTGAAGAACTCTCAAAGAAAGAAATCAAGGAGATGTTGAAGGCTCTTGAATCTGAATTGAAGGTGAAATGGGAGTCAATACTAGTCGAGGCGCGTCAAAGTGCTTTAGAAAGGTCCAACGGTAACTGACCTGTATTGAGATCCAGATTAGTAATGATCTTCAACGTGAGTTGTGAATACGATCAATACGTTTGCTTGCCTCTTGTGCTAACTCCCAGTAAGCTACACTTCCGGGATTCGACTTGTTTGGCTTCTGACCGATAACAATGGGTGCTCCATCTAGAGGCGATTCAGCGATTGCTACAAGTCGTGGAATTTCTGTCTCGAATAATCTGTCTCCGAAATGTTTGCGAGCCTGATCTGCAACCGTTCCTGACAATTTACTCCTCTGAACCATCGTAAGTGTAATTCCGAATAATCTTAGGTTAGGATTCACAGCCTGTTGTACATCACTTACAGTATTCATCAATTGACTCATATTTTCCAAAGCATAGAATTCGGCCTGCACTGGAATTAATACCCAATTTGATGCCACTAATGCGTTTACTGTTAGTAATCCTAGTGAGGCTGGGGTGTCGATGATTACGACATCAAAATGGCCCACTGCACCTTGAATCGCTCTCTGTAAACGATTTTCTCGACCGATTCTGGTTGCTAAATCAATCTCAATTCCAGCCAAATCTAAATCCGCTGGAAGCAACCAGAGATTGTCTATTTCCAATCCCTTCGGAGGGCCTCTTTTCCGTTCTGGATTTTGTCTAGTAAATGCTTCCCTCATCGACTTTGAAAGTTGCTTTGGTCCAATGATACATTCCTCTATTTTGACTTCAGGGCCGTCGATTCCTGCCTTGAATAACTCATTCATCGTCGCTCCAAGCGATTTCTTATCCACTCCAAAGGTGGTTGCGATGTTGCCTTTTGGGTCAAGATCAATCATCAGAATTTTGTGGGATTTAATTCCGTATTCCTCGTTACCCATAGCTAGAGCAGCACCTAGGTTGACTGCGGTTGTAGTCTTACCGCACCCTCCTTTATGATTGACAACAGCAATCACCACCGGTCCAGCCATACGGCTCGGCTTGACCCTTCGGCCTATCAGTCATCGCTTGGCTTACCGAACCTTCCAGCTAAATTCAGACAGATTGCAACACACGGGCCAATAAGAATCGCAAATAGAATAGTACCGATACCGAACTTTCCACCTAATATCCCACCAATCGCTATAACAAAAATTTCTATGCTACTTCGAACTCTTCCTATAGGGATTCCAGTCACTTTAGTTAGTCCAGTCATTGTTCCATCTCTTGGACCTGGTCCTAGATTTGCGGTTAGGTATAGACCGCTTCCAATTGCGACCAAAATTATACCTGTAAGAACTTGAAGTATTTGCATAGCGAAAATCTGTGGAGTAGGTAAAATTGGTAGCATAATCTCGATAGTAGCGGCAATTAAAATAGCATTCAATATAGTTCCAATTCCCGGTTTTTCTTTCAAAGGAATCCAAATTAATAATACTAAGAAACTAACCAAGAATGTTGCCTTTCCAATCGACAAATCTAGATTTTCTGCAATGCCTTCTGCTAAAACTGTCCATGGAGTATTTCCTAGTCTGGCAGAGATGAGGACTGCATCCCCCGCTCCAAAAATTATCAGACCGATGATTAGTAAAATAGTCGTAGAAATACGTGGCTTTAGCGTCCAAGGATTCTCAGCACTCCACCAAGTAGTTGGAACATTCTTCGCCGGTCGAAGAAACTCCAACGCTCGCATCTAACAATGCGAAGACTCAGGAGTTCATAATCACAGGCGACGATTAATCGATTACTGGATTACAGGAACTGGTACTTCTGAGAGAATCTTCCTCATGATGTGCTGTCCAGTTACTCCACGAATCTTCGATTCAGGCTTGAGAACGATTCTGTGGCTAACCACTTGAAGTGCAACAGCCTTGATATCGTCTGGAATTACATAGTCTCGGCCGTCGATTGCAGCACTGGCGCGGGCAGTCTTGAATAGAGATTGACTAGCACGCGGTGAAGCGCCAGTAATCACACGGTGATCCTCACGAGTACGATGGACCAATTCTACAATGTAGGAAAGAATTGCAGTATCGACATGAACGGTTTCAAGGGCCTTTTGCATTGCAACGACCTTCTTTGGAGATGTGATTGGTTCAATGTCATAGTCGTCTTTTCCTCGAAGCTTCCTGCGCTGGAGAATTGATTTCTCTTCTTGACGGTCTGGGTAACCCATTGACATCTTCATCATGAATCGGTCCATTTGCGCCTCAGGTAGCGGATATGTTCCTTCTTGCTCAATTGGGTTTTGTGTAGCCATTGTAATGAAGGGTGCGGGTAATTTGTGTGTAATACCCTCGATAGTAACCTGCTTTTCTTCCATAGCCTCTAGCAGAGCAGCCTGAGTCTTTGGAGGAGCACGGTTAATTTCGTCAGCGAGTAGAACATTGGTGAATAGCGGACCAGGGCGAAGTTTGAACTCTCCAGCCTGTTGGTCATACATGTATGTCCCCATGATGTCTGCAGGTAGCAAATCTGGAGTAAATTGAACACGCTTGAACTTACATCCAAGTGATGTTGCAAACGTGTTTGCCATCAGAGTCTTTGCAAGACCCGGATAATCTTCGATTAGCATGTTTGCATTTGAAAGAATTCCAATGGCTACTCTTCGCAAATTTTCTTGCTTTCCAATGATAACTTTCGCCACTTCTCCCATCAGACCATTGGAGATCTGGGATACGGTTTGGATAAGTTCTCGGGACTTAGGATCACTTGCAGCCATTGTCATCTGAGACACCTCAATAACCATCCTGCCCGATTTTAGATACTAAAGCGTTGGGTGTCTATGAACGCCTGGTGATTCAAAGGCCCTATCGGCCCCAGAAATGCGAATCCTTGCGGTGAATCGTAGTTAATTCCTCTAGCACTTCTAATTCTGCACTTGTTAAGCCCATCTTTCTTAGCTTCTTTGCGTGAGATTCAGGAATGTCAACCAATAGCACATCTTCCTCTTCGATTTGCCTCCCTACGGTGACTCCATCTATTGCAACGGCGACCTCCGCACCCTGCCTTGCTTCCTTCATAGAATCTTGACCAGAACGGATGGATTTGATTTGTCCAACTCGCTCGCCATTCTTCAGTAAGCGCTGACCAACGTGGATTCTTCCAGCCAACACTCTCACTCCAACTACCGCAGGCTTTGAGACACGGAAAGTATGGTCTGGAAGTAAAAGAATTCTACCTGGATATACGACTTGTTCCCGACTTGCTTCTTCTAGTTCGCGAGTTCGCTTTTCTACCCATTCTTCTCGCTGTTCGAGAATGTGATAAATGATGTCCGACCCAAGAAATTTGACGTCATTTTCTGAGTTTTCGATATCTTCTTCTGCATCCGGTAGAATTTCTGTTGCGAAGGCTAGGATGATTCTGTGAAGCGGATCAGTCGAGTTCTCTGCAGTTCTAACATCTCGTCGGTTCACCTTACCGATGCTTGCATGTCGTATCGGAACCTCGACCGCTCGAAGTTCCTTAGCTAGAGCCTCTAATCCACCAACGGTATCGGCCTTGATAGTCACGCCTTCCTCGTCCAATTCGACCGATAAATTGGCCTCTGCATCAGCAAGCGCTAGCGCTTCTTCGCGCTCAGTGTCGTTTGATACGACCCTAAGGGTAGTTCCTGCGAGAACGCCATCCAAACTAGGAGCTGAGATTTTCAGACCAGAAGCAGCATGTGCTGCTTCGGTATCGTCCCAGCGATTACCTGCATCTCGCATTTCCGACATACCACGTGGTGCAAACATTCCACGTACGTGTGTAGAGGCTCCACCCTCCTCCGTAACGAGAACAATTTCGTCTCCTTTTTTGACTGAGCCACGATACAGAATTACATCCAATGTCTTTCCAAGCCCCCTCTCTTCTTTCATTTCTAGAACGGTGCCTTCACCAGCACCTTCGATATCGGTTAATTTGTCTTCCAAATATCTCTCAGCAAGGCCGATTACAACAGCTAATAGATCTTGGATCCCTTCTCCTTCACGGGCCGAAATTGGGACAAGAGCGATTTCTTGTGTGAAATCCTGAACTTTTGAGTACATTTCTATGTTGAATCCATGTTCCGCAAACTTACCCACCAAGTCCCAGTATCTTTGCTCAAACAAGGCTTGAGAATCCTTCGTTTGGTCTCTAACCGCTTCGGCCATCGAGCGTCCGTGAACCGAATCCCAACCATGGATTCGGTCGACTTTGTTGGCCGCGATTACGAAAGGTGTCTTTGCTTGTTTTAAGATACGTATCGATTCAATAGTTTGCGGCCGAACACCTTCCATCACGTCTACCATTAAGATTGCAATATCTGCTAACGCACCACCGCGCGAGCGAAGCGTGGAGAATGAATGGTGTCCTGGCGTATCGATGAAAAGTAAGCCAGGGGAATCAAACGACTTGCCTCCAAGAAGAGGAGCACACAATTCGTTTAGTAGGTCTGCTGGAACTTCTGTTGCACCAATGTGTTGAGTTATACCACCAGCCTCACGATCCATTACGCTGGCTTGTCGACCGGACCCCAGTCCCCTAATGTGGTCTAGAAGCGAGGTTTTACCGTGATCTACGTGTCCTAAAACAGAGACTATTGGTTGGCGGCGTCCGGACATTTCAAACACCTCATGCTCAATCCTCAGTCAAGTAGTAGTATCACTCGTAAATTTGGCTCTCTGCATCACGAGTCCACTCAATGACGCCATCTGGGAACCATAGCCCCAATTCGAATGCAGCGGTATCCTCTCCGTCTGACCCGTGGATTATGTTGTGACCAATATCCATTGCGAAGTCTCCACGAATAGTTCCTGGTGCCGCTTCGCGCCCATTGGTTGGTCCGATGATGTTTCTGGCCACTGAAATTGCATCGACACCCGCCCAAGCCATAGCGACTACCGGGCCGGATGTGATAAATTCAATCAAACCGGAGTAAAATGGGCGCTCGGAGTGAACAGCATAATGACTCTCAGCAAGTTCCAAAGAAGGGGTTATTTGGCGTAGACCAACAAGCCGCAGTCCCTTGTTTTCGAAGCGCTGGATGATATTCCCAACTAGGCCTCTTTGTACTCCATCAGGCTTTACCATTACGAACGTCGTCTGCATTCCCATGGTGCGGGCGACCCTCCCCTCCTTTTTCAATCAAACTCGTTTGGAAAATTTAGACAGTGGATAGACTAACTCAAGAGGGGTTTGCATATCGCAAGTTCAGATGGGCGAGGAATGCTGTGACCATGACCATGGCCCAGAGGGCCATGTGCACGTGGGGCAAGCGGCAGTAAAACCCCCTGTTCTTGAAGCGGAATTAGTCCTAGAAGATGACTCTCCTGAAATTCCTTCTAGCGAAATACCCCCTGTAGGGGAAGTCATAGCGGAATTGCTTGATTCAACCGGAATCGACAAGCGCGGATTAGCTCTAGCCGTTGGTGCGGTAGCAATCGTTGGGATTTTGTTAGCAGTTATACTCCAATCTGTAATTTTCGATGAAATTGTCGACGAGGTTAAGCAAGAACTTGGAATTTACGAAAGAGTTCCGGTTTGGGAACGAAGTGAGTGGCCATACATCACAGACCAACCATATTCCTTCGTTATGGAGTTCGGCCCATACACTCTGAAGGAGACCGATAATGAATGGAATTCCAGCCATCATTTTGTTGAATTCGACTTACCACTCTCCGAAGGGGGTGCTGCTCCGAACGGTAAAGTTAGTCTCGGGCTTTGGCTTCCGGATGTGGAGGAAGGGACCAAAGTACCCGTAATCGCAGAATTCGGTCCGTATTTTGATGAAGCCTCAGTTCAAACAGGGCCGGTTGAACAGCCCGGAACATGGCTTGGTAGCATGATTATTGATCAAATCTTACCACACGGATACGCCTTTGCTCAAGTTTCAGTGATGGGTACTGGCCGGTCAAATCACTGTATGGATTTGATGGGTAATGCTGAGCAACTAGGAGTTGACGCAGCAGTGACATGGCTCGGAACTCAGGACTGGTCGAATGGCCGTGTTGCCATGATCGGGAAGTCTTACGACGGCTCAACCCCCTGGCAAGCAGCAACGTTCGGTAATGAACACCTTGCGACAATTGTTCCAATCTCAGGGCTCATTGGTGTAATGGAGTTGATGTGGAAGAATGGTTCCTCCGAAGCCCGAGCTCCAATAATGCACAACGGAGTATATGGCTCGTATGGAATAGACGGAGATTCAGAAGATATCGGTAACATGTGTCCAGATTATATCATCGGTCCAGGAACAGGCGTGGCGGCTTGGATGTGGGGTGGTGAAGCAGCAGGAACATACTGGAAGGAACGATATTTCCTTGACCGAGTATTAGCCAATTACGAGGGCTCAGTCTACCTAATCCAAGGTATGCATGACTGGAATGTTGACCCACACATGGCAGTCCCGGTAATCAATCAGCTCAAAGATGCAGGAATAGAAGCCAAGGGGCTGTTTGGACAATGGGATCATGATTATCCCGACCGGCCAGATTACCACTTCGATAGATCGGGAGAAGGGCGAGGTCGCGAAGGCTATCCTCAGATGACTCGCTTCGATTGGATGCAAGATCTACTCGAGTGGTTCGATTACTATCTTCTAGATAAGGGGGAGAAACCAGGTCTATGGGTTGAGATTCAAACTAACCAAGGGCAGTGGCGTCTAGAAGACCGTTATCCGCCAGAAGGAATGGCAACCCTAGGTCTCGACCTAGGCGGGGCTCTGATGAATGTCGCAGGAACCACTACGATTCTTCCAAATGGAGCCACAGGACCTGTCTATGAGACCGAACCTTTGGAAGAAGACATCTGGATTGCTGGACTTCCAAGACTCCATATCGATGTAACTACGGCAACTGTTGGAGGGCAGATTTACGCATTACTAGAAGACTGTAATGAGAATGGCTCTTGCATTCACATAGGCCATGCAATCATGGACTTACGCTATCACGAAGGTGGTATCGAAGAGCAAACATGGTTGCCACTAATTGAGACTATTAACGCCAAGATGGAATTCTTCTCCTTGGATGCTCAAATCTCTGCTGGCCACACGATTAAACTCAGTCTAGCCAGCACCGGAGAGGATTATCTTCCGGCGTCTACTAGTTCTGTTGTAACCATTCAAGAGGGAGCCGGATCGAATCTTCTGCTAGATTTGATTGACCCTAGTGAAAAGATTCTCTTTGATCCACCAAAGTGTACACACACTGCATGTACTGATTGGACAAACCAAACAATCTGAAAATTAAGCAGTTTTCTTCACGTTGACGGCGTTAGGTCCTTTGGGTCCTTCACCGATTTCATATTCGACAGTGTCACCGTCATTGATTTCTCCTTCCACCTGACTTTTGTGGACAAAGAGGTCCTCTCCATCTTCTTGCTCTATGAATCCATATCCCTTAATTGCGTTGAACCACTTCACTGTGCCTTCTGCCATATTCTGAAGCGGAAAACCATACTACTTGATGTAGGCGGTTAAGAATTCTACATCAAGGGCAGTATTTACTTGATTCCGCCCTTTTCGAATCTTCGGGTCCACTTTAATCGGCGCGGATTACGCTTCAGCTTCAAGTGATTCTTGCGCGCCTTACTATCCTTGAACCAAAAGACAGTACCATCGCGCTTGATGAACATCATACCTGTACCCGGTTCAATTTCTTCATGGGTGAAATTACAGACTCTTCGCTCTGGCATTTCAATCACCTCATCGAGCGTTCAGGCGTCGTGCCTCACGTCCTGTATCCTTCAGCATCAGAATATCGCCGATCCTTACTGGCCCGACTACGTTTCGAGTGATAATACGACCAACGTCGCGTGGGTTAGGTGCGTCGTTTACGCGTACCTTGACTTGCGTCGCCTCACCAGTCATACCGGTGCGACCTACGATTTCTACGACCTCTGCGGGCCATGCATCGACTTCTGCCATTTCACTTCCTCCGTTTTTACCGATTCAGCGACTTCAGGCCGACAGAGTCTCGAAGTGTCCCTTGACTTCGTTGAAGCGATCAGCGCCATCCTTGCTAACATCCATGACTGCGATTGCAGCGGTACGCGTGCCTGTTGGCATTCCTGCTGCCTCCGCTAGGTATGCTTGGTCTTCTACGTAGATGAATGGAATTTCCTTTTCTTTACAAATCATCGGAATATGTGCTAGAAGTTCACCAGGATTTACATTTTCTGCCATAACTACCATCTGCGCTGTTCCACGCTCGGCAGCCTTGGTCACTTCGTTAGCGCCTCTCTTTAGTGCGCCACGTCCGTCTTTTCCTAGGGCCTTTACCATCTCGTAGACTTGCTCTTGAACGTCTTGTGGGGTCTCATATGCTATGTGTACACTCATTGGATTCACTCCTCATGTGGGGTAGTCCGGCGCACGGCGTGACTCATATAAACGCAGCGTATTACCTACGGTAATGGTTAGGCACCCTCAATAATTGAACGCAAACGAACAGATGACGGTTTTTTTGGGGGTTCACTAAACCCAAAACACGCGTTAATTTCGAAATTTGAGCGATCTCCTAAATCTACCCCCTCACATGATGCAGAGGCATGTTTAATCTTTGAAAGAGAATAGATACAGTACCATTCCCTTAATCCATTACAGGTCAATCCATGTGTACTAGTTCCAAAGAATACTTTTGCTACCCATTGCTCCACTGTGGAGATGAACCATCTTGGTCTTGGTATAGGTAGTCCTACCCCCCTATTCCATCGTAAAGAAACATTCAATGGTGGAGCAATGATATCGATTCCTCTTGTTAGATGCTTTACTTCTATAGGCACTATGTGGACTTCTTCAAAGTTGTACAAAGACGATACGTAATCAGCATGCTCCTGAGTTGGAGTAAGTAGTACCCGGGTGCCATCTGGTTTGGCCCACATCACATTTGTGAACGAACCAAGTGGGGATTCCTTCCAATCTCCAATGACAATTCGGTCACCGCTGGCGAAACCTGAAGATGAAATTCTTCCTTCAAAGAAATCCATACTTATCCCATGAGATTCTTGAGACCACGAGCCAGAGCAGGAGCTGAACTTACCACTGCCCTTGGGTTGGGCAAGGAATCTGTACTGTGAACTCCATCTACGTGATTAGAGAGGCGAGAAATAGCACCAGCAGTGAATAAACCGTGGGTACAGGCGGCATGAACTTCTGTGGCTCCTTGTCTGTGAAGGGCATCACTAGCTCGGCAAATCGTACCACCAGTGCTAATCATATCATCAACAATAGCAACTATCTTACCCTGGACATCAAGATCCTTTGGCGTATGTTCGATTGTATGGGCGTCAATTCTAGTCTTCTCAAGATAACTGAAATCCCATCCGCCAATTGTCGCCACTTCGTTCGCTCGATCTATAGCCCCCTTGTCCGGGCTCAGGATGAAATCCGGATTGACTTCATTAGATAGTCTAGAGGCAATCTCTGGCATTGCGCTAACAAATTCAACAGGCACGGATAGGTCTTCTAGAATTGCAGGCGCATGAAGGTCAAGAATAGCGATTCCATCACAACAGCGTGCTAACATCTCTCCAATTACCCGCGCGCTTACAGGCTCACCAGGGGAGAATCTCTTGTCTTGTCGGGAGTATCCAAAGTATGGTATCGCCAAAAAGACGCCAGGACCAACATCGGGGAGACTTTGTGGTTCCTCATTCTTGTAATTTGAAAGGTCTCCGGCTCTTACAGAAGCGATAGCTTCCAACAGCAGAATAGTTTCAAGCACACCTGAGTCAGGATAGGTGTTTGATACTAATACAACAGGCTCGCTACGTACCGAATCTATGGATTTAGATGGTACTCTAACATAACCCTCTCCATCGGGAAATCTTCGACTGATTAATTCGACATGCTCCATGTCCAATAACGGGGCCAAAGCCTCTGCAATCGCTCGGCCTGAGGAACCACTCACAACCGGCATGAGTGAACTGCGGGAGTAGCGAGTCCTTGATGACTTCTCCGATTGCCAATCACCAGCAATAAACCCAGATGGGCATCTTCAAAATGGGTATGCTTCTCGCAAGTTTGCTCAAGGGCGTGTAGCTTAGCTTGGCTGGAGCACCCGGCTGATAACCGGGAGGCCGCAGGTTCAAATCCTGCCATGCCCACCAATTCAACCTCCCTGATGGAAGTGTATTGAGTAATCTTTCACTCAGAATCGCCATTTAGTTGCAGATAACTGGGTAAAGTGACCAATCTTTTGACAGTACAGCGTAGAATCAACTCATCCAAGAAGGCGGTAGTTCTAGCTAATTGTTTGACAGGTATGATCAGTTGCCCTGGCAATCCAAACTTCCTTTGCAAGATAGCGTGTGTATTCACTACAACTCCACGATATGTTCGTTTAACTTTGACAAAACCTGCAACATTACCAATGTCAACTCCATCGTTGTCCATTACAGCGCGGTCAAGCAATTCATCAGGTGCCCAAAGCTCCTCGTCAATTCGGATCGTATTTCGCCACCTACGTTGTAATTCTCTCATTGACTTCGAGAGCTTTACACCTCCATCTGGTCTTATGCTATGTACCAACTCTTTCGACAATGGTGCATGTTCAGCTGGCTTTCTCATGTACTCGCCTGCAACGTCATCTACGACTTCAAGTCGCATTGATTTGACAAATTCATCTCGCGGGTGAGATCTCTCTCCAGTAATTACACCAACTAGTGTATCTCCGACGTAAACTTCTCTCTTCAGTAATTCTTGAATGCGGTAATCTTCACTCATTTTCTTTCCTCTTTTTTCAGTTGGGCTAGTGCATCCCCCGTGCTTGTCCCTAGGCTTCCTTTTGCGGATTAGCACTTATACTATCTGTTAATTAAGACTGATAATGTAA
>CETI01092568.1_pt1 | contig 12892 bp, 12 predicted proteins | sample 361441 | NCBI WGS metagenome assembly CETI01 (sample SAMEA2622478, study PRJEB7988) | marine metagenome | biome: marine biome (ENVO:00000447); feature: deep chlorophyll maximum layer (ENVO:xxxxxxxx); material: "saline water (ENVO:00002010), including plankton (ENVO:xxxxxxxx)" | depth 90 m | reverse complement strand
AGTTTACTAGCTAAACTTAACTCTAAAAAAGTAGTTTTTGTTTCATCTTCTCCACAAATAAGATATCCTGATTGTTATGGAATTGATATGAGTAAGATGAATCAATTTGTAGCTTTTAGGGCACTGATTGAATTGATTAAGGATAGAAAAATGGTAAATTTATTAGATGAAACATATGAATCTTGTAAGAAGTCTTTAAATAATAATAAACCAATAAATCATGTGAAAACTCTTTATGAAATGTTTTCATATGATGATATCTCAAATTATGTTGCCAAGATAGTTAAACCTAAAGAAATGAAATCTCAGTTTCAAATTATATATCAAAATATAGATAATTTAAATAAGGCGTGTCCAAATCATTTAGGGGATTGGTATTTTACTGGAAATTATCCAACTTTAGGAGGTAATTTGGTAGCAAACAGATCATTCATTAATTTTTTTGAAGGGAAAAAAGGTAGGGCGTATTAATTTTATAATGAAAAGCTTTCACCACATCCGCATGTTCTTGAAGCATTTGGGTTTTTAAACTCAAAACCTTTACCATTTAGTCCATCACTAAAGTCTAATTCAGTTCCAATTAAATAAAATAAGCTTTTTTTATCAATAATTATCTTAATTCCTGCATCTTCAAATACTTTATCTGTATCAGAAATTTGATTATCAAACTTAAGATCATACATTAATCCAGAGCATCCACCGCCTTTAACAAGAACTCTTAAATTAAAATCAGAATTATACTTCTCTGTAATTTTTAATTCATTTAATCTTAATACAGCTTTTTCTGATATCTTAATCATAAATAATATTATTTTTACAAAAATATATTATGTCATTTTAATTTTATAATTATGAAAGGTAAAAGTTTAGAAGATATTGGTGAATTTGGTTTAATTGAGATAATAAAAAAAAAATTTAATATTAAAAATAACTCTTCTATTGTTGGTATTGGAGATGATAGTGCTGTTATTTTCAAATCAAAAGATGATCATTTTATAATTTCTTCTGATATGCTTATTGAAGGAATTCATTTTGACCTTACATATCATCCAATAAAACATCTTGGTTATAAATCTGTATCAACAAATCTATCTGATATATATTCTATGAATGGAATTGCAGATCAAATAACAATTAATTTAGGATTAAGTAATAGATTTTCATTAGATGCTATTCAAGAATTTTATAAAGGTGTTAAAATTGCATGTAAAGAATATAATGTTGATTTAGTTGGTGGGGACACAACTTCTTCTCAAACTGGATTGATTATTTCAGTTTCTGCTATCGGCAATGTCTTGAAAAAAAAATTAACTCTTAGAAAAACAGCAAAGAAAAATGATATTATATGTGTTTCTGGTGATTTAGGAAGATCTTATATAGGATTACAAATTTTAGAAAGAGAAAAATCTGTTTTTATTTCAAATCCTGAAATGCAACCGGAACTGTCAAATTATAAAGATTTAATTGAGAAACAATTAAAACCAAAAGCTAGAAAAGATATAATTGAAAAATTTAATGAAATTAATATTGTTCCAAATTCAATGATTGATGTTTCAGATGGTTTAGCATCGGATTTAATTCATTTATCTGTTCAGTCAAAATTAGGGATTAAAATTTATGAGGAAAAGTTACCAATTTTAAAATCAACTATTCTATCTGCTAATGAACTCAACTTAAATCCAACAACATGTGCATTAAATGGAGGCGAAGATTATGAATTATTATTTTCAGTAAATGAAAATGATTATAATACTTTAAGAGAAAATGATATTGATATTACATCTATTGGATATTTTACATCTAATGAAAAATGTATTTTAGTTTCAAAAGATGGCGAATTAATTAATTTAAAAGCTCAAGGCTGGAAGCATTTTTAAGAACTTTTGCTTCAATTAATGAACAATTTTTAAATTTATTCTCATCAATTGTTACATCTTTATTAAATATTCCATAGATAGCAGATCCTGTTCCAGATAAACTTGAAAATAATGCTCCATAGTTGTAAAGACTTTCTTTAATTTTTTTTAAAAAATTATATTTAAAAAAAGTATAGTTTTCAAAATCATTAAAAATATATTTTTCCCATTTTTCAATACTTTCGTTTTCAAGAATAGTTTTAATTGAATATTTAGGTTTATTTATAGAAATTTTTTTAAATGCTTCTTTTGTTGAGATATGTAGATTTGGGATTATTATTATAATTTTTTTATTATATATATCTATATTAATTTTTTCAATAATGTTTCCTGTTCCTTGAACATAACTTACTTCATTATTTATAAAGAAAGGACAGTCACTTCCTACTTTTTTTGTAATTCTAAATAATTCATTTTTTTTTATTTTTAAATTAAGTAATTTATTAATAGTTAATAGAGAAAATGTGGCATTTGATGAGCCTCCTCCTAACCCACTTCCTAATGGAATGTTTTTATAAAGAAATATATCAAGAGGTTTAACTTTTGTTTTTATTTCTTCTATTATTTTAAAAATAATATTTTCCTTTGATTTACCTGGTATTTTAATTCCAGAAGTTCTAAATGATGAGGAATCTGATTTTTTTATTTCTATTATATCAAAAAGATTTATAGGACAGAAACAGGATTCTAAATTATGGTAGCCATTATTTTTCTTTGAAATAACGTTTAATCCTAAATTTATTTTAGCATTAGGGAAAAAAATCATAGAATTTAATTTCTATTCAAAACTATTTATAATTTCTTCTGAAATACCAGTATTTGAAAACCCTCCATCATGAAACAGATTTTGCATCGTAATTTTTCTGCTTAAATCTGAGAACAAAAAGACACAATAATTTGCGCATTCTTCGGCACTAGCATTTCCAAGAGGAGACATTTTATCAGCAAATTTATAAAAGCTTTCAAATGCTTTGATACCTTTACCAGCGGTAGTTTTAGTTGGTGATTGTGAAATTGTATTTACTCTAATGTTTTTCATTTTTCCAAGTCGATAACCATAGCTTCTAGTAACGGATTCTAATACTGATTTTGCTTCTGCCATATCTGAATAAAATGGAAAAGTTTTTTGGGCAGCTATATATGATAATCCAACTATTGATCCCCATTCATTAATTGAATCAAGTTTTTCACTTGTTTGCATAATTTTATGAAATGAAACCCCTGAGATATCTAAAGTTTTTAAAAACCAGTCATAATTTAAATCTCCATAACTTCTGTTTTTTCTTACATTAGGAGACATGCCTACAGAGTGTAATATAAAATCTATTTTACCATTAAAAATTTTTTCAGATTTAATAAATAGATTTTCTAAATCATCTAATGATGTGACGTCAGCAGGTATAACTTCAGATCTACATTTCTTAGATAAAATATCTATTTTACCCATTCTTAATGCAATCGGGGCATTAGTTAATATTAGATTAGCACCTTCTTTATGGCATCTTTCAGCAACTTTCCATGCGATAGAATTTTCATCAAGAGCTCCAAAAATTAATCCATTTTTGTTAGATAAAAGATTATTCATTTTTTTTATTAAAATATATTAAACTCTCTAGCTACAAAATAAGGAATAATTATATAAAGAATGCTATCTCTTATTAAATAAAATAGAAATACTAATAAGACAACTTTCCATCCTAATTTTTTAATTGTTTTTTTGAGGCCATTTTTTTTATAATAATTTATATTTTCTTTAATAAAGTTTGGCATTAAATTATTCATAAATGACATTATAATTTAATTTAGAATTTTGGAAAAATTTTCTGTTTTACTTGGGTCAATTTTAGATAAAATATTGTATGCATCTTTTCTTATATTGATAAGTCCTTCAGAAAAAACATTACTAATTTCACTTGACTTAGAATTAATAAATGATTTAATTAAAATGGAATTAGGTTTTATTTGATTTACTTCAGATATGTTTTTTAAATCTTTAATTATACTTTCTCGGCTCTTTTCTGCATTATTCTCAAAAATATCAAGACCATTTATATGATAATTATAAAATGATTTTCTAACAATTTCTAATTCGGGATTTAGTAGATTTTCGGTCAACCAATATCTGTTATTGTTTGAACCAAATTGATCCCAACCTATATAATTTGATTGTTGAGCATTATTTACAATCTTCCAAGCCTTTTGAAAATTTTTTTCTCCTCCTAATTTTTCAAATGAATCATTATCCATTCCAATAATTATGTAGGCATAGTAAGCCAAAAGAGATGTTATGTTATTATTAAAATTATTTTCATTAAATTCTAAAGGTTGAGAAGATACATATTCAAAGGACCAATCCTTATCTCCATGATTTAGTAATATTGATTCATATGATGAATTAAAAATAGGTCTAGAGGAAAGGATTTGAACGGATGCTTCAAAATTACTAATAGAGGGGAGATTAACTATATTAATAATAAAATTACATTTAATTTTTTCCTCATTTTTATAGGTATCATCTGTCCATTTTTGATTATTTAAAAACTGTTCAAAAGCAACTTTCATTTCATCAAAAATATATTTGTCACTTGTTTCGATGTTATCTGAATTAATAAATACGGTAGAGTTTAATTCTTGGGAAAATAATGACTGATTTAAAAGTAAAAGAAAGATTAAAAAGAAAAATTTCATAAAGAAAAGAAACTCTATTTATAAATTACTATTTGATAAGTCTTCTTCTTTTTCTTCTGAATTTCTAAATATTAATTCGTCATTTAAAAGTTCCTCTGTAGCAATAGTTGTAGGCTTAGGTAATCTTTCGTAATACCTAGATATTTCAATTTGTTCTCTATTTTCAAAAATTTCCTCTAAATTATCAACATCAGATGCAAACTCAGCAAGTTTTGAATTTAATTCTTCTTTTTGAACTGCAGAAATTTGTTTAGCTCTCTTGCCTATTATATTTACTGATTTATAGATATTTCCTGTTTTTGAAGATAACTCTTTATAATCTCTAGTGTTAAGTGATGACTTAATTTTCATTTTTATTACTATTTATTTTCTGCAAATGTACCTAAAAAATTTAAACTTTCAATATACATTTTTTCTGCTTCTTTAATAAATGTGCTTTTTGGATATTTATCAATAAATTGAATATAAAAATCAGTTACTTTCTTGTATCTATCTTTTTGTAAACTTTCAAAACTTGATTTTGCAATTAAATATTGAGATGAAATAATTAAATAATATGATTCTTCATCAAAAGAAGATCCAGGAAATTCAATTTGAAAATTTTTTAATGCAATAATTGCTGATTTATATTTTTTAGTTTTATAATATTGTTTTGCATTAAAAAAATACTTTTTTTCAATCTTTACTCTGAGTTCATCAATTAAATCACCAGCATCTTTAGAATATTTACTGTATGGATATTTATTAATAAATGCTTGAATGGATTCTATAGCTTTAAAACTACTTGATTGATCCAAATCAAAATTTGGAGAGTCTTTATACAGGGAGTATCCATAAAGATATTCAGCTTCTATGACTCTTTCACTTCTAGAATATAATTCTATAAATTCTTTAAAATAATTTGCGCTTAAAATATATTGTTTTTGCTGATATAAGCAATAAGCAAAATAAAAATCGACAATTTCAGATTTTTCTGTTCCCTTTACAAGGGGTTTAATATCTTCAAATAAAGTACTTGCTTTATAATACTCTTCTTGTTCATAATATTTTAATGCACCTTCAAGTTTTTCTTCATATCCTTCTGTTTTGAATAGTTTTCTATAATCACTGCATGATAATGATATAAAAATTATAATTAAGAATAATTTATTTTTCATTCGGCAAATATATCTTTTTTCTAAAATAATAAACTACTTCTTCTAAAATTGGTCTTTCAACTTCTCTTAATTCAAAACCATTTAAAAATAAATCGTTATCATTTATTTCTTGCGGTGGAATAAGTTTCGCATTCGGATTTTTATAAAAAGTAATATTTTTAATTTCATTATTTTCAAATGAAATATTCATATCACTACAAATCATATAATTTAGTCCAATTATTGAGCTGCCAGTATCATTTAATGCAAAATAAATGCTTTCACCATTTCCATTAACTTCAATTTTTTTCAAAAAATTATTTTTGTCAAAATAACTAATCATATTTCTGCCTTTTATTTGATTATAGTTATTCATAGTATCAGTTGAAATTATAAATGAATTTTTATTTAGAATCATTTTTTTAATCAGGTTATCAAAAAAAATAAAACTAATGGTATCAGAAGATATTTGATTATTATTATTCCAAACAATAGGGTCTCTGTACATATAAATCAAAGAGTCCTTAATAAAATAACTAATTGAGTCTGCTTTGCCCTCAAAATTTTCTTTAATCATTTTTACATCATTAAAAGCAACAATTTTTCTATAATTTTCATTTACATGTTCAAAAGCAATAATTGTATCTGAAGATAAATAAAAAGTATCGTTAGGGATAATTTTTTTCAATAATGGATTTTCATATATTTTGGTTATATTTTTATTCTTATCATAAAACCCTTTTGAACCCATTACAACATAGTTTGAAAGTTTAGAAATTAATTTTACATTACCAGTAGCAGAATAATAGTCTTTATTTTTATTCAAAATAATTTCATCTGCTTTTAAATAATATTCATTTGTTTCAATAGTACTTTTATCAAATTCAGAAAACTTAATATCGGTGATAAATTCACCTCCTTTGGCATTTAAAATAGTACTGTCTTTAGTAATTATTGTAGTTTTACCAAAAGTATATGCAATTTTAGTATTGGAATTATATTCTAAAGTATCTGATAACAAAGTGTATTCTGGAGAAACTAATTCTACGTTTTTGTTAAACTCCGAATAGTTTCTATCTGAATAAAATTTACCATAATCACTTGTTAGAATATTTTTATCATTAAATAATTTACCTCTTTCTTTAAATGATCCTATTTTTTTATTTAAATCATATATTAGATAATTGGTTTCAAGTATATTATTATTTTTTAAATAACGTACATTTTCAGTTAAATTTGCAATTTTATTGTTACCATTATATACTAGTTTATTTGCTGTAATTAATAAGGAATCTTCATCAGTAATTGTAACATTACCATAAGCTTCCATTATTTTTTTTTTATTAAAATAATATGCGGAATCACATTTAATTGTTGTTTTTCCCTGAACAAATTCTACATTATATTTTAATTTTCTTACTGGATCTTTTTTAATTTTTAAATATTCAAGTTCATCTGCTTTGTATTTTATTTTTTCTTTTTTTTGACCGAGTAAATCAGGATTAAAAGCTAAAAAATAAAATAAAGTAAATGATATGCATTTTATATTATTCATTATGTAAAAATAAAATAGATATTTATATAAACGTTAATTACTGTTATGATTAATTAATTTTACTATATGAAAAGCAATAACTATAACGATAAATTCACTTATTTGTTTGAAAAATATACTATAGATATAAAAAATATGAAATTTTTGCTAGCTGTAAGTGGAGGTTTAGATTCAATCTGTATGTTTAATTTTTTTTTAAAAAATAAGCTTAACTTTTCAGTTTGTCATTGCAACTTTAATCTAAGAGAAGATTCAAAAAAAGACCTTATGTTGGTTAAAAAACTATCTAAAAAACATAAAGTGAAATTTTTTTCCAAGAATTTTGATGCAAAAAAAAATGCTCGAAAAAATAAAGTTTCTTTACAAACAGCAGCGAGAAACCAAAGATATAAATGGTTTAATTATCTTTTGGAAGAAAATCATATTGATTTATTATGTACAGCCCATCATATTGATGATAACTTAGAAACAGTGATATATAATTTATCAAATTCAACTGGATTTAGAGGAATAAGAGGAATTCAAGTTCTTAGAGGAAATGTTTTTAGACCACTAATGAATTTTAATAAAAAGGAACTAATTGATTATGCTCTAACAAATAATTTAGAATGGAGAGAAGATTCTTCTAATAAATTAACAAAATATTCTAGAAATAGAATCAGGTTAAAAATTATACCACAATTAAAAAAAATTAATAACTCCTTAGAAAAATCTGTAAGTGATACATCAAGGAATTTATCTGAATTGGAGAAGTTTATTTCTTTTCAAATTTCAAAACTAAAAAAAGAATATGTTGATAATTTAGAGAATGGGTTCAAAATCAATATAAATAAATGGAAAAAAAAGGATTACAACTTTTTCCTTTTAAAGGAATATTTAAATCAATTAGGTTTTAATTATTCTCAATCTGATGATATTATTTTATCATATAATAGAGTTTCTGGAAAATATTATGAGTCAGAAAAGTTTAAATTAATTATTGAAAGAGAATTTGTTTTTTTATTGAATAAAAATAGAAATAATTATAAAATTAATTTTAATATTAATAAAGTTGGAACTTATAATCTTTACGAAAAAAATATCAAATTTGAAATAATTGATTCTTCTTCATTTGTATTAAATAAAAATAGAAATGTAGCTCAATTAGATTTAAATAAACTAAAGTTTCCGTTATTAATAAGAAATTGGGAAAATGGAGATTCTTTTAAACCATTAGGTATGAAAAAAAATAAAAAGGTTAGTGATTTTCTAATAGATAAAAAAGCGCCAAATTATATAAAAATTTTTCAATGTGTAATTTTATCTGATAATAAAATTGTATGGTTAATTGATCATCAAATACACGATGAATTTAAAGTAAGCAATAAAACTGAAAAAGTTTTAAGTATTTCTATTAATTAAAATTATTATTGATGAATCTTTTGATCCTATTTTTCTAATTTTGTGGTCAAAGTTTAATTATAAATTTAAAATTATGAAAGTAACTATTGTAGGTGCTGGTAATGTTGGAGCAACTTGTGCAGATGTTTTGGCATATAAAGAAGTATCAAATGAAATTGTTTTAGTAGACATTAAGGAAGGTTTATCTGAAGGAAAGTCTTTAGACATTTTTCAAAAATCACCAATCAATTTATATGATACTAAAACAATTGGATCAACCAACAATTATAAATTAACAAAAAATTCTGATGTAGTTGTTATCACTTCAGGATTACCAAGAAAACCTGGGATGTCAAGAGATGACCTAATAGATACCAATTCAAAGATTGTTAAATCTGTAACAGAAAATATTATTAAATATTCTCCTAATTGTATTTTAATTATAGTCTCAAATCCATTAGATGTTATGACTTATCAAGCTCATATTACCTCAAAGTTTCCTAGAGAAAGAATAATGGGAATGGCAGGAATTCTTGATACGGCAAGATATAGAGCCTTTATTTCAGATGAATTAAATGTATCAACTAAAGATATTCAAGCATTGTTAATGGGTGGGCATGGCGATACCATGGTCCCATTACCAAGATATACAACAGTTGCTGGGATACCAGTTACTGAATTGATTGAAGAAAAAAAACTTTCTGATATAATTGAAAGAACTAAGTTTGGTGGTGGTGAACTTGTAAAATTAATGGGTACTTCTGCTTGGTATGCTCCTGGAGCCGCAGCTGCACAAATGGTTGAGGCTATAATTAAAAATCAAAAAAGAATTTTTCCAGTTTGTGTAAAACTTAATGGTGAATATAACATCAATGATTGTTATTTAGGAGTACCGGTAATACTTGGTAAAAATGGTATTGAAAAGGTTATAGAACTTGATTTAAATTCAGATGAAATTGAATTACTAGAAGACTCTAGAAAACATGTTATGGAAGTTATGAGTATTCTTGATAACCTCAAATGAATTTATTAAATATCAATAAAAGTAGTTTAATTAGTAGAGATTTAAGCTGGTTAAATTTCAACTATAGAGTTCTCGATCAAGTTAAGAATGATAATCGTAATTTATTAGATAGACTAAAATTTTTATCAATTGTTTCATCAAATTTTGATGAATTTTTTGAGGTTAGAGTAGGTAGTCTCTATAATTATATTGATAGTAAAAAAGATAGAATTGATTACTCAGGAATGAGAGAAAAGCCTTTCAGGGAATATTTGTTAGAAAAGTCTAAGGTGTTTTTTGATGATTTCAATAACTTTTTTGTTAGTTCTATAATTCCTCTAATGGAAAAAGAAAAAATATTTATTGGAGACTTGGATTTATTAGATAATGATGGCAGAAAAAAAGCTAAAAAATATTTTAAAAAAACAATATTTCCGATGATAACCCCAATGGTTTTTGATAGTCTTCATTCTTTTCCTATTTTAATGAATAAAGTTCTAATTTTTGGAGTTGTAACTAAGTCTAAAAAAAAATCATCTAAAAATAAAATATCATTTATACAAATTCCTCAAAATATACCAAGGTTTTTTGAATATAAAATTAACGGTAAAGTATATTTTATACCTATTGAAAATATTATTAGAAAATATATTAAAAGATTTTTTAAAGGTATTTTAATTGAAAGTCTTAGTTTATTTAGAATACTTAGAAATGGTGATTATACTCTAGAAGAATCTGAAGATATAGAATCAAATTTTTTAGAAGAATTAAAACAAAAGTTAAAAGATAGAAAATTTAGTAGAGTAGTGAGATTAGATGTATCAAATGATTATGATAAAAATGTGATAAAAGAACTTCAAAAAATTTTTAAAATTGATGAATTTAATTTAATGAAATTATCTAAAAAATCTTTTATAGACCTCTCATCTGTTTCTCAGGTTCTTAATTACGATGAGTTTTCAGAATTACTTCCCAAATATCCATCGCAGATCAGGCCTTTTGATTTAAAAGGTTTAGGAGAAAAAAGTATATTTAAAATACTTTCTGATAAAGATATTTTTTTACATCATCCTTATAACTCATTTGACCCAGTAATCAATTTGTTAAAAGAAGCTGCTGAAGATCCAGGTGTTTTATCAATTAAAATAACATTATACAGAACAGCAAAAAATTCAAGAGTTATTGATGAATTATTGAAAGCTGCTGAAAATGGAAAACATGTTTCAGTTCTTTTTGAGGTTAAGGCAAGATTTGATGAAGAAAATAATTTTAAAAATGGATATAAGTTAGAGAAAGCCGGATGTTATGTTATTTATGGCATAGGTACTTTAAAGACCCATACAAAACTTCTTTTGATAGTTAGAAGAGAAGGTAAAAAGGTAAAAAATTATGCTCATATGGGAACAGGAAATTATAATGAAACTACTTCTAAATTATATACAGATGTTGGATTAATGACTTCAAATAAATCTTACACAAAAGATGCCTTAAAGTTTTTTAATGTAATTACTGGACACTCTATTCCAGATGATTATGAAAATTTATTAACATCGCCTAATTATATGAGAAATAAAATAATAAGTTTTATAGAAAAAGAAATTAAAAATGTAAAAAATGGAGGAGAAGGAAAGATTTGTATAAAAATTAATTCATTACAAGATAAAACAGTTATAAATAAACTTTATGATGCAAGTAATGCAGGTGTGAAAATTTGTTTAGTAGTCAGAGGGATTTGTTGTTTAAGACCTGATAGAAAAAATCTAAGTGAAAATATAAAAGTCATATCAATTGTAGGAGATTACTTAGAACATAGTAGGTTATATTATTTTCATAATAATAATGATCCTTTAATTTTTTCTGGAAGTGCGGATATAATGATTAGAAGTTATAAAAGAAGGATAGAATCATTATTCAAGATAAATGATGAGTTAATTAAAAAACAAGTAATAACTATATTAAATTATAATTTAAGAGATAATATGAATTCTTATGTGCTCCAAGAAGATGGTAGTTATAAGAAGAAAGAATTTAATAAAAATAATAAGTTCAATATTTTTGAAGAATTTTATTCTTTAAATTCAAAAAAAATTAATGATTCAATTATTCTATAAACAATTATTCAAATTTTTAAAAAATAATTGTTAATTTCTAATAAAAAATAATCTATGAAAAAATTAAAGTTGGGTATGATTGGTGGCGGTGGTGGATCATTTATTGGAGCTATTCATAGAAATGCGGCATATCTCGATAATTGTTATGAATTGGTTTGTGGCTCATTTAGTAGTGATTTTGAAAATTCACTGGAAACTGGAAAAAAACTATTTTTAAATTCTAATAGAATATATAAAAGTTATGAAGACATGATAGACCTAGAGTCTAAGCTAGATCCATCAGATCGCATGGATGTTGTTTCAATAGTAACACCCAATCATGTACATTTTGATCCAGCATTTAAAGCTTTGAAGAGAGGGTTTCCTGTAATAATTGATAAACCAATGACATACGATTCTAATGAAGCATCAGAATTAGTAAAATTAGTAAATGAAACCAGTCTTCCTTTTGCAGTAACTCATACTTATACTGGTTATCCAATGGTTAAAGAAGCAAAGCATTTAATTCAATTAGGAAAAATTGGAAAATTAAGAAAAGTCGCTGTTGAATATCCTCAAGGATGGCTTACATCAAATTTAGAATCTACAAATAATAAGCAAGCATCATGGAGAACGGATCCAAAAAAGTCAGGTAAAGCTGGTAGCATGGGTGATATAGGTACACATGCAGCAAATATGATAGAGTATGTAACAGGAAAAAAAATTATTAAACTTTTTTCTAAAGTTAATACTTTTGTTGATGGTAGAAAATTAGAAGATGATGGTAATGTACTTATATCTTTAGAAAATAATATTGAAGGAAATTTAATGACGAGCCAAATTGCAACTGGAGAAGAAAATGATCTAAAAATTAGAGTTTGGGGTGATAATGGAGGTATTGAATGGAAACATTCCTCGCCTAATTCCTTATTAGTTAAACTAAATGGAAGTCCAAATCAAGTATATAGAGCAGGTGTGGATAATTCTTATTTATCTGACTTTTCATTAGCTAATTGTAGAACACCATCAGGACACCCTGAAGGTTTTATAGAAGCTTTTGCAAATATTTATAGAAATTTTGCTTTTTCAGTAATAAATTATAAAAATAATAGAAAAGATAGTTA
>CETI01117676.1_pt1 | contig 13031 bp, 10 predicted proteins | sample 361441 | NCBI WGS metagenome assembly CETI01 (sample SAMEA2622478, study PRJEB7988) | marine metagenome | biome: marine biome (ENVO:00000447); feature: deep chlorophyll maximum layer (ENVO:xxxxxxxx); material: "saline water (ENVO:00002010), including plankton (ENVO:xxxxxxxx)" | depth 90 m | reverse complement strand
CAATTTACACCTGATCTTCTACCAGCCGACATCACAGGAACGAACATTTACGATGCAAAGAAAGGAGAGTTCTCCTTCAAGCCGGGACCTATTTTCTGTAACCTACTATTGTCTGACGAGATTAACCGTGCGCCTCCAAAGACGCAAGCGGCACTTCTAGAAGCGATGCAAGAAAAGCAGGTTACTATCGGAACTGTAACTCACAAACTTCCAGCTCCGTTCCTAACAATGGCAACACAAAATCCTGTGGAACAGGAAGGAACTTACCCTCTACCAGAGGCTCAACTTGACCGATTTATGTTCAAGATGAGTGTTGGATATCCAGACCGTGCAGATGAGGACGAAATTCTCGCACGACGTATTGCTCGAAAGAAGGACGATGTAGAAGTAGAGACAATTACCGATCCTGCTCGTGTGGTTGCTATGCAGACTGCAATTGAGGATGTCTTTGTCGACCCTGCAGTTCGAATGTACATGGTTGAGATTGTATCTCGAACCCGTGAAGATCCAAGAGTTCTCGTCGGTTCATCACCACGTGGTTCACAGGCTCTTCTGAAGACAAGTCGTTCCGCTGCTGCAATGCGTGGACGCGACTTTGTTACACCTGATGATGTGAAGTCGGTTGCAACCCTAGCAGTAGCTCACCGATTAATCCTCAAACCTGAGCACCAGATTAAGGGTCTCGAGACTGATGAAGTAATCTCAGATATCCTACGTCAGGTACCAGTACCAACAGTTTGAGAACATTAACCAGATTTAGCAAAAGGAGGTGTTAGCCGATGGCATGGAGCAGAAAATCAGCCATGTTTGCCGCCCTTGCGGTAGCCATGTATCTGCTCGGATTGGTGTTGAGAAATCAGCAACTAGTCACTGTCGCCGTTGTGCTACTATCTTTCCTTACCTATGCTGCATTCCGAACAACCCATGCCGACGTTGCTTCTAGTGGACGTCGCTTGGATGATGCAGACGCTGATTCAGGAGTTGCTCTACAATCAATTGTCGCAATGCGAAAACTATCCTCTGCGAGAGTTTTCGAGGACGGTGAAATTGATGTTGTCCTTAGGATTCAGAACCGATCTACTCTCTCCAAGGTTCTAGAGGTCCGAGACAGAGTCCCTGAAGTTATGCGAATAAAGAAAGGAGCAAATTATGTTCTGATGGAATTAGGTGGAAGGAAAGAAACTGAAATCTCCTATACAATTGAGGCGCCTCTAAGAGGATTCTATACAATTGGGCCCGTTTGCGTCAGAGTACAGGATGCCTTCGGATTATTCCACAATGAAAGGGAAATTCAACTCTACGATGACTTCCTTGTATTCCCCAAGATGGAAGATATCAAGGATGCGTTGATTAAGAGTAGGGTTCCAAAAATCTTCACTGGTGCCGTGAATATTCGTAACCCTGGTGAAGGTACGAATTTCTACAACTTGCGCGAGTATATCCCAGGAGACCCGATGAAGAAGGTAAACTGGAAGGCTTGGGCTAGGTCTGGAAAGATGATGGTAAACGAATTTGAACGTGACGCGGTTAGCGACATAATACTAATCATCGATAGTCGATCTGTATCTGAAACTGGTCCTGTAAGCCGAAATTCCTTGGTTTACAGTACAAGAGCTGCTGCAAGCCTTGCACAGTATTTCCTGTCTCGAAGAGACTCAGTTGGTTTGGTGACTTATGGTGACGAAATCGTATCAGTTGATCGAGATACTGGAAAGAAACAATTGTACGTTATTTTGACTAAGCTGGCCGGCGCCATGGCAAAGGGTAACACACCTCTGAAAGTGGTGACAAATCGTATTCTTCCTCACATCAATCGTGGAAGCCCAATTATTATTCTAAGTCCATTAGAAGACGACCTCACAATAATTGACGCTGTAAGAGACCTCAGAGCTAGGAACTTCGACGTAACCATACTATCTCCATCTAGCCTTGAGTTCGAGTTCGATGCCAGAAGACTAGATCGTACTGGATATGAAGTTCTCAAGACTGAGCGAGATATCCTAATCAGTGAATTGCGTGGATTAGGTGCTAATGTTATGGATTGGGAACCAGACATGATGCTCGTAACTGCATTAGCCGGAGCAAGAGGATTCTAGGAGGTGAAATTATCGCGGACGAAGTCAAAACTGAGGGGCCTTCAGACACATCCCACCTTTACGATGGAAAGACCGTTAGGTCATCTGCGCCAAGTAGGAAAAAGGCTGCAGGCCGACTAAAGTCGAGTACTGATATACCCAAAGATGCGATTCCAGAAGTACACGTGCCATCTTGGATTGAATCTTTCTTCGGAGGGCCAATTGTATCTTCGATGAAGTTCCTCCCAGCTAACCGAACTGTGACTAATTTACAGGTAAGTTCAGCGGGATGTCTAGTACTTCTAACCGCACTTACCCTACTATTCACTCCGGTATCTGGAACCGCTTGGTTTGCTATCGCAAATTTAATTGGAATTCCATTAATTGGAGGAGTAATTCACATCCTCATCATGATTATTGGTGCTATTGGAGGAGCATATGGTATCTTCCAGCGTGACCAGAGGGCATTGTTGGTCTCGTACGTTGCAATGCTACTCGTAACCCTAAGATTCGCAGGAAGTAAAGTAGAATTCGGATTCGATCTACTACCTGAGCAAGAGATTCTACAGAAGGTGCTGCTAATTGCCTACGCGGTTTTCCTAGTCATGTACTTCGAATTAACCAATGGAATTATTCGATTTTCAATGTTGGACACTTCAATTAGAACTGGAGAAGTCTACGTAATGGGAGAAGGTAAAATCATCAGGCAATATTACCGAGCGATTGGAATTACTCCAGTTGTTGCAGGAATAGTAGCCTTGCTAACTCTTCTCATCAACCTAATTATCCCTGCAATGGTCGGTATATTCGATAGCGTTCAAGCAAACAGATTGAGAGAGTCCGTGGAATTAACTTCGGTATACGGTGTAGCGCTTGGAACAGCCATGGTGTTCACGGTTATCGCAGCCGCATTTGCAGTAAACCTACCTCTACGCCTACAGCAAATGCAAGAAGGCCGAGCAAACAAGTAAGCGCCTAATCTACTCTGGATTTAGGAACCCACCAATCATCCCCAAGTCTGCTACAACCAGTCTAGCGATAGCCCCGACAACTGGAACCGCCCGAGGACCCAATACAGGGTCATGCCTTCCACCGACTTGTAGTGGGCGTTTTTCCCCACTAGGAAGATGCAGAGTCGATTGTTCACGGGATATACTACTTGGTGGTTTGAAGTGGATAACCACTCGAATCGGGGCACCGGTTGACCTGCCACCGAGTGCACCATCTGCTTGAGCAGATTCTGAACCTTCTAACTCGGGTTTATCGCCATCAAAATGCCATGCATCATTATGCTCAGAACCTCTCATCTTTGATGCTTGAACTCCTCTAGAAAATTCAACAGCACGAGCACCAGGGATAGCCATCATACCTCGCGCTAGAGCCGGTTCTAGGCCATCAAACCAAGGCTCACCTACACCTATTGGTAATCCTTCGATTATACACTCAACACTCGAACCGACCGAGTCTTGATTCATTCTAACTTCTTCGATACAGTTCGAGAATGATTCAGCAGCCTCTGAATCCAGGCAATTCAACCGAGCCATTGTCGAACCTTCGGGAGGTTCTGTATCTCTATCTAGTTGGAACAATGGTTTAGCATGTAAATCACCAACACTGTGTAAATGAGCATCAACTCTCCAGCCAGCTTGATTCAATAACCCCCTTAATTGGCTGGCTGCAGTTACTAATCCGTAGGTCAATCTAGCTGATTGTGAGCCACCTCCTCTCAAGTCTGCTGCGCCATCTGTACGTACCATTTCTGGAAGGTCAGCATGTCCCGGACGTGGTTGATCAGGGAGGAAGCTGTAATCCTTAGATTTAGCATCAGAATTCCAAGTAAGCAATACAATTGGCCAACCTGTTGCCTTACCTTCATGAACACCTGAAAGAATCTCGCATTCGTCCGATTCAGTACGCCTACTGAGGCCTTTTCTTCCAGGCTTTCTCTTTGCAATATCCTCGTTTAGTGCCTGTAAATCGATTTCTGTTCCGGCAGGAATCCCTTCGACCAATGCGCCTACGCATCTACCATGACTTTCTCCGAAGAGAGTCACACGAATCGAATCTCCTAATCTCATTCCCATTCATCTCTCTCCCAGTGAAGGTCAACACCATGATGAGTTCGTGTGTGAATGAATTCTAACCCTTTAGATTTGATATGTTCCTTCACCAAATCTGCCTGCTCGGCCTCACAAAGAACTGCGATTGCTGGTCCGGAACCCGAAATCGCAGCAGGACAACCAAATAGAATTTCGATATCTTCGCAAATTTGTAATGCCTCTTGATCATTCAAGGCCTCTGCGACCGCTTGTCCGTTCATCCTAAAGGCATTGATTGGAGAGCCATTTCTCAATTGCAAAACAATTTGTTCAAACCTTGTACGAAGATTCTCAAATGATTGTATTTCGACTACTCCCTTTCGCATATCTCTTAGTACGATTATTACTTCCTTTTCCGGAAATTCAATTTGTTGCAATAATCCATTTCCAGTTGCTGCATTTGCGTCAACTATCCAAGTAGCAGGATAGTTAGCAACTGCGATGTCATCTTTACCCCCTGAGATACTGCAACCAGCCTTTATTTGAATTGCTGAAATAAGATTGAATGTCACATTATCGCTAAGAATTACAGAATTACCTGCAGATAGTGCATTAATTGCTGCCATCAATAATGCTGAACTAGATTTCAGACCCATACCGCTTGGTATATCCGACTTAACAAGCCATCCAATTTGTCCTGGAGGAAGCGGTAAATCTCGTTCTTTCCAAGCCTCTAATAGTAGTTGAAGCAATTTGTGTTCATCTCCCTCAGAGATTGATGTACCTTCCACTAAACCAACATGTGTCCAAAGATCAATCGGCGTTGAACTACCATTTCCACAACCAAGAGCATGCAGTAGGCTGATTCCGCCATGAGCTCGACCAGAACCGTAGACCTTCATCTTTCATTCATCTCCCCTGCGAGTTCTCGACCAATGTGTCGCATACCCGAGGAAAGACGTACAGCGATTTTGTCTCCATCCTGTATTGAGGTGACACTGATGTTTCCTTCTTCATTGATGAATCGAACAGTTTCGGCTTGTTGTACCAACACTTGTGCCGATTGATTATCACAATCAAATCTAATCAAAAGAAATGGCCTTCTTTCGATTTTCAGGCGGCCAATAGTAGCGCTACGGGTTTCTCCTGAGACGTTTGCGATTGCTACTTGATCTCCTGAAGTCAATTCGCTGAGATATTTGGTTGAGCCATTAGCCATCAAGCAGTAGGCGTGAACTGCCCCCGCATTAATACGAAATGGCCTAGAAGGAACAAATTCGGAGGGAAGGGTTTCTCCATGAATCAAAACTAATGCATTTGCAGAAGACCCGATTAGCATACCTTCTCCATCGGATAGCCTCTCTGTCAAATCAACACAGATTCGTTCGCCAACACCTCCTGATTCTATATTAGTAACATTTGCTAAAACAAGTGATTCAGTTACTTTTCCACTTTTAGGTTGAACTGAATTCCTCTCTCCAGATATCTCCTCTGCGGCGTTCCACAATTCTTCATCAGCGTGAAGCAATAATGCATCCACTCCATGTTGCAGTGCGAAGGCAGCTCCGCTAAGATCTACGGTTTGTGAAATTGCAGCTGCAATTCTAGTTCCACTTCCTGCAGCTGCGGCAACGATGTTCTCTAGAGGAATCATTGTCCAATCCGAACATCGAACCAAAATCCAATCAATCATACCAACAAGTGAGATTGCCTCATCTTGGCCATGGAAATCATCCAGGTGAACTTCGGCCACATCGTGGTCTGAAGATTTCCAAACCCTATCAGCCCTAAGAGAAAAATCCGAGGATTCTTCACTTTCAAGCCACAACTGCAAGTAATCACCCCAAATGTTCTGCAGCCTCGACGGCAGTCTTTCCTTCGTGAATTACCGCTTTTAGAGCCTGAATATGAGAGGCTGGATTATCTGCCCCAAATACCTGTCTTCCCATACATACTCCGGCGCCGCCCGCCGAAATTGACTGCTCGACAATATCGAGTAATTCTGTGAATGAAGTTCCACGTGGACCGCCAGCAATTAGAATTGGAATAGGCACTGCCGCACATACTTCAGCAAAAGATTCTGCGTCACCTGTCCATGGAACTTTGACAACATCACAACCTAGTTCCCAAGCAACTCTTGCCGCGTGAGCAATCCCTCCAGTATTGTCATCATCAGAGACAATTAGATTTGGCCCTCGAGGGTATACCATACCTAGCACAGGCATTCCGAGGGAAATTGCTTCGCCGGTTAAGGCCCCCATTTCAACAATCATTTCCGGTTCGTATTCATCACCGAGATTAATCTGAGCCGAACATCCCGTTGCTCCTCGAAATAGACATTCTTCTGCGGATGCTACTCGCACTTTTTCTCCTGCACGTTCACCAGCATGTAGGGTAGAAACAGAGACGTGGCAAACAAAGCGATTCCATCCGGTCCTCTCAAAGTGATGACTCAAGGAGCCTTTCTGGAGAACAATTGCATCGGCGCCCGCTTCGATACATGAATCGACGACTTCGTCCATCCTTTCAAGACCCTTTTCTGGATAACCAGATATGCCATGATCCATAGGAATCCAAACACCCTTCCCATCTGGAAGTAAGCGAGCCAACCTCTCGAATAGGGTCTCGGCCATGGAATTCCGCCTACACTCCCTCACTTGAAAGGATGCGTTTCGAAAAACTGCAATAATTATCCGCTCCCTAAGGGAGCGTGGGCAATATATCTCAGTAATTAGACATTGAATTAACTAATTGCTCCTGCAGCAATTAAGAATATCAACAATCCAATTGTCATTACAAATGTCACTCCATGGAATATTACTTCAATGAAAATTTTCAGTCCATCTTCCTCAATTTTGTTGTATGGGAATAATTTGTAGATAACTTCTCTTCCACCTTTGATTCCGAAAAATATCCGAGCGAATCTAGCCCGTCGAACTATTTCGAAGCAGACCATTACAGCAATCAAAACGAAGATTGTACCAATAACCATTCCAGAATAGTATCCCAAGCCAATAGCACCCAAGATAGCTATCGGAAGGAAAGTCAGGTGCATGTGAACGATGTATGTTGGATATACAGCCTCATTTAGGTAAGAAAGCCATTTGTGGGGTTTATTCAACAATTTGGAAGACCAACTAAAAATTAGTAAACACCAAAACCATGCGTGAAAGGATTGCAAAAATGAGGCAATTGTTGCAGTGGCAGAGAATGCTGCATAACCACGATCAACCCAACCCCCTTCCATTACCGAAGGAATCGTACTACTTTCATTCATGATGAACCACAATATTGCCAATATTGGAGTAATGATGGTAACTGGTATACGTACAGAATCCAAGGCTGGGAAGTATTCCTCTCTAGCAGAGATCAACAGGAATCCGAATAAGAAGTAAATCATGTATCGAGGGAATTCCCACCACATACCTACTTCGCCGAAATGCCATGGTTTGAACAAAATTCCATTCAAGGCCAGAATAAGAGGCGGTAGCAGCAAAATTCCAAGGCCCCACTTAACCCGTAAAATCGAACGAACAAGACGTAAAACTAAGCCATCTGGATTATTTCTCACATGGGAGAATAAAGGTGTCAAAAGAACGGAGTAAATGAGTAGATTGTAGATGAACCAAAGGTGCCCATAGGGCATCTCATCTGCACCGGGAAATATTGTAAACAACAGCGCGGTTTTCTTTCTAAATTCAAAAATACCAAACCAGAGAATGTAGACTCCGAAGAGAAGTGGAAGGCCCAATCTTGTTCCTCTTTCTCGGATATATTGTTGCCAAGATCTCCTCCGGAAAGCGAATGCTGTGCCCATACCTGAAATCACGAATAATGCGGCTAGCCTCCATTGATGCATGACTGAAATTACAACGAATAATGGTAGATTGAATAATTCCATTGAACTCTTCTCACCTTCGAGTTGACCCAAAGAGAATACTGCATAATGGAACCAAATTAGCAGAGCAAATAGCATCACTCTGAGCCAATCTATGTCATGGCGACGGATTGGTTGACTGAGAGTTTGAATATCTTGCATTGGGAATCGTCTCGAAAATTAGAATTTGAAGTCAATGATTAGTGGAGCGTGATCTGAGCAATCTAAGCCTGCTTGACGACTTACTTGTGCGGATTCAAAAGCCGAAAAGGCAGCATCGTTGGCCAGAACATAGTCGATGCGCCAACCTCTGTCAAGAGCCCTTGCTTGACCTCTATTCGACCACCATGTGTAGGGTCCTTTTCTGTCTCCAAAATGAATTCTATGTAAATCATGCCAGCCACTGTCAAGGAAGCGGCTGAACCATTCTCTCTCATGGTCAAGGAAACCAGATATCATGCGATTTCCGCTTGGGTTCCATATGTCATTCTCCGTGTGTGCAATGTTCAAATCACCAACCAAAACAACAGGCTCAGGTGAATTCAGATACTGTTTAGCCCAAATCAACAAATCCTCCAACCACTGGTCTTTGTAGGTCTGTCTCGCTGGACCGGACCCCCCATTAGGCAGGTAGATATTGATGCAAGTCAACCCTCCAGATTTGGTGGTTAGGACTCTTCCTTCCAAATCATCAGGATCTAAATCAGTATCAATCCCTCTTGCAATTTCTTCCATCCCCAAACGCGAAAACGAGGCCACTCCCGAGTAGCCTTTTTTTTCTGCAGGATGCCAAACAACTTCATGCCCAGAAGGTAAATCCCAATCCTTAGGTAATTGTTCAGGTAATGCCCTTACCTCTTGTAGAAGCCAAACATCTGCATCGATTTTAGCCATCCAATCATCCATGCCTTTTCGAATAGCAGCCCGGATTCCATTAACATTCCAAGTCACTACTCGCATCAAATCACCAGCATCAATTTGAAAATTCTTTGACCTTTTCAACAAGGTCCATTCTATGTACTCTCCACATACCTACCGGAGTTAATGCGACCGAGATAAATAATACAATTCCAACCAGATATGAAGAAATCAAAGGATCAGCATCGACTTTGAAATAGAACGACCATTGTACTAAACTGCTAATCATCCATTGAGTTCCAAGAATTGAAAATATAGCGCCCAAAACTCCGCCAATCAAACCAATAGCAAAGTGTTCACCAAGCATCATTGAACCAATTCTACTAATCGGTGCGCCTAGAACTCTGAGTGTTGCTAATTCCAAATCTCGCTCTGCTAAGTTGATAATTAGAGTGTTAAACAACACCACAATTGCGACTACGATTCCTAAGAATTGAATTGAAATGAAGAAAACTTGTTGCTGTTCCATCAGTGATTCCATCGCATCAATAGTTTGTTGTTTATCGATAATTCCAATCGACATATCTCCTAACTCATTTGTTCTGTTAAACTCCTCAGGATAGGTCAAGAATACTGAGGTAGTCTCTAGGTCAACTTGGGAAGCCAAATCTGCTCGATTAAAGTAAACCGTTCTAGCAATCTCCCCCTCCGTTATTCCGGTAATCTTGAACTCAACAAGTTGTGAACCAAATCTGATTGCCTGCACTTCTCCAACTTCCCATCCAAGGAAGTGTTGAATTCCTTCGTCAACTAATGCCTCTGGAGGGTCACTGCCCTGATTCGGCAAATCTCCTTCAATCAAACTCAATGTCTGCATAGCTTGATTTCCTGAAGTTGAAAATACATCCAAACCCATTGCTACTAATTGTCGGGAATCTCCATCAGGATTTGCAGGTAGGGTAAGCAATAATTCGTAATCGATTGAGTTTTCTTCAGCCCATTCAACAATCTCTACTTCCATTCCAGGATATACTATTGCCTGTTGATCCCAGTTGGAGCTCTCATCAGCATTGCCGATGAAAACATCCTCCATTGAATTCATCATAAATAGCATTGAGCCGAGAATTAGCATCGATAATCCAACTGCAAAGAAAGTGAAAGCCAAACGAATTGGTTTACGGGTACTTGACCTGATTGTGAGTCCAATTGTGGTTGGAAGTTTCGAGGTGAATTGTTGAATTGCTTTAGATGATAACTTCACTTCGACTTGCCCCCTGAGGACTTTCAAGGGGTCTAAATTAGCAGCTTGCCAGGCAGGTCTAATCCCTGAAAACATTACAAGAATCATTGTGATTATCGAAATTTCAAAGACCTGCATAAATGAATAATTATCACCTATAATTGGGATTCCCATAATTTCTTCATAAACTAATTCCATAGCAGGGGAACCCACGAAAATACCACCAATAATTCCAAGAATTATTCCAAACAAACCTATCCCCATAGGCGCTAAAACGTAAGAGGGCATAATAGCTGAACGAGGGATTCCTAACGTTCTGAGAATCGCAATTTCTCTTGCTTGAGATTGAATTAATCTTTGTAGACTCAAGAATATTGTAATTCCAGCAACTAGTACCAGCATTGCTGTAATTACTGGATATGTTTTCATTGCACCTTCAGCATCAGCCCTAAGTAATTCAACTGATTCTATTCCTGAACGGTCATAGATGATTGCCGATTGGTCGATGTCAGTAACTGTAATTGTCATCGAATCAATAATTGCAGAGAGTTCTTCGCCTTCTTTCTCATCTGTCGATTCTAAATCATATTCCGGAGTATCCAAAACATCAATCAATAGCATATTTGCAGTCCCTGCAGATACGTTTGCCAATGCTTCTAATCCTGATGAAGTTAGGTACCCTGCTGCAAAAGTACCAGATTCAGCGGGAACTATTGACCCTGGTGCTGCGAAATAAAGATGCATTGGGTGATACCCAAATCCTACTATTGTGAAATTCAAGATTCCCTGACCTGCACCAATTGTAATGGTATCACCCAACTCGACACCTAAGCCCTCAACTACATGGGCATCGAGCACTATTTCATCATGAGATTCAGCAAGACGGCCCTCGCAACATGAATCATCAGGCATCCAAACTCGATCGACATCGCCCTCATCAATACCATGCCAAACACCTGGCACCAGCCGCTCTGAACCATCATCTTCTGTAGCTATCAATAGGCCTTCGAGAACTAAACGGGGTTCACATTCTACCATAGGTAGTTGAGAATTTGCCCATTGAAGTGAAATTTCTTCACATAGATTTTCAGATTCTTCTAAATCCCAAATATCCCTTGGATTTTCAACCCATATATCGGCCAAATTCACTCCATTTTCAGAATCTTCATAGATTTCGGAATACATGTTTGTTGTCATGTGTGCGTAATGACCGAATGCTATACCCGACATCACTCCAACCATTATGATAAGGACTACCGCAACCAATCGTATTTTACTACGCCAAAGGCTTCGAAAAAGCCTCTTTGTCAACAGTGCTTTCATGCTATCACCTCAAACGATTTCGTCGGAAATAACGACTCCACTGTCGAGTCTGATTATTCTTGTTGCATATTTTGTAAGCGATTCATCATGAGTAACAAAAACAGTAGTGATATTCTCTGCTTCACAGGCTTTGACTAGTACTTCCATGACCATCGAAGAGGTCTTTGTATCTAGGTTGCCAGTTAATTCGTCTCCAAGCAATAACTTAGGCCTCTTTGCTAAACTTCTAGCAATAGCAACACGTTGTTGTTGCCCTCCACTAATCTCTGTAGGGAAACGATCCACTTCTTCTTCTAAACCAACGAGGGCCAGTAATTCTCTCGCGCGATTCTCATCTCTTCCTCCAGCCAATTCCTGAATCAACAGAATGTTTTCAAGCACGGTTAGGTCTTGTAACAGGTTAAAAAATTGGAATACGTAACCAATATTTTCTCTTCGGAAAGAGGTGGCTTCTTCACTAGCCTTAGCTAGAGGCTTAGAGTAAGTGAAATAATGTAACGGATAGAAAAGCAAGCGCAGAGGAATATTGTTGAAATAACGGAATATTTCAGCGATTCTGTTGAATCTACCCAAGCCTTTGAGAGGAGGAATGGGGTTCCACCATCTTGGTATAATTTCTGGAGTTCGAGGTACATCTTTGCCTGCAAAACTGTATTGTCCAGCAGTCGGACTATCTAATGCAGCTATGCAATTTAGTAGGGTTGTTTTTCCGGAACCCGAAGGACCTAGAAGGATAATTCGTTCGCCTTCCTTGACTTGTAAATCAACTCCATTGAGGGCCTTTACGGTGCCAGAAACCATCTCATAATATCGTTTCATTCCTTCAATTTCTACTAGATTATCTGTCATACTCTTCACCAAGTTTAACCTATTTTTGGAATCTTAAATTGAATCAGATGAGCCAGCGAAGAATGCCATAGACTCACGGAACAATTCTTCTCTACGCTTCTTCTTGTTACGACGAAGATGCATCAATGTAAATCCAATTGCGAGTAGAATCACAAATGGGATGAATGCTTCTGCGTGATATCTTTCCATGAATTCTATAATCCCCTTGGCGGTATATGCCCAAGTCAGAGATGCTGCAGTGCCTCCCATCAAACAAGCCGCCAATACTCTTTGGAAGCGCATTCTAGCAACAAGTCCTAACATAGCACCAACTAGAACTCCGCTAGCCATGAAGGGTATCCAAACGAAGACAATAAGGAACCAAAACCCATACTTCTCAATTCTATCCTGATTCTTATTTGCAATATATTCTACACCAGATAGAATATCTCCCATGAATGGATTTTGTAGTAATGCTCCAGTTATTCCGCCCTGTCGGGCAACAAGTGCCTCACCAACCAATTCTTCTTTTCCATCATTTGGTACTACGGCTGCAGGAATAAGACCTCCAATAACTCCCTCGGATAATGAGCCCTTTCGTGCTATTCCATAGGCGCCCAATGTTGGATCTTCTACTCTACCTGCCATCGCCCTATCCGAAAGCGTAGCCTTCTCATTTCGAGCGCTGACAATAAGCACCTTCCCGTCAAGATAATTCTGTAAATCATTGCTTAAGTGAGCATGTAGATCCTCTTGCATATCCTGATATGTAGGCTTGAATAGGAAATAGG